>ERZ1026973.22-NODE-22-length-80221-cov-13.330140_pt1 | contig 80221 bp, 70 predicted proteins | sample MGYA00519562_ERZ1026973 | MGnify/ENA primary metagenome ERZ1026973 (study PRJEB26926, sample SAMN06164670) | human gut metagenome | biome: ENVO:00009003; feature: ENVO:2100002; material: ENVO:00002003 | host: Homo sapiens | place: USA | collected 2012 ...
GAGATGTCTTAGGGTCTCGTGGGCTCGGAGATGTGTATAAGAGACAGGTATGTTTATAAGTTGAAATGTACTATTAACAGAAAAGAGATATAGTTAACCTAAAAATCTGTAGTGATGAATAATGACCCTTAATTTAAAACCAACCTTAACATGTATTAGCGATCCTTTATGCTAAACCTTTCAATTTTACCTAAAAACATTTTCTAATTAAAAAAAAGAACAAGATGAAGAAATCAGTGAAACACAAGTTTCAGTACTTGCTATTTTTTCTATTGTCGATGCCTGCTTTTATCTTTGCTTCAGCGCAAGATATACGGGTGAATATCGACTTTACCAAAGCCTCTTTGGGCAGTGTCCTGAATGAAATAGGACGTCAAACCTCATTATCTATTGTGTATAACACCGGGGATGTTAACCCCACTCAACCTGTTTCTATCAAGGCTTCTAACGAAAATATCACGACGGTCATGAACCGTCTGCTTCGTGGAACGGGACTTTCCTATTCTATTATGAACAAACATCTTATTCTTTCGACCACTGATAAGAACCATTCGATTCAACAGGAGAAAGTTACGGTTACAGGAAATATTTCGGATGCCAAAGGCGAACCACTGATCGGAGTGAGTATTTTGGTGAAAGGAACATCGAACGGGACAATTACCGATATGAACGGGCACTTCTCCTTGCCGGTTGCGAAAGGAGATGTTATTGAGATCTCCTATATCGGTTATGCTCCGCAGGCCATTACGGTGACAGACTCCAAGCCTTTGAAGATTGTTATGAAAGAAGACGCAGAAGTGCTTGACGAAGTGGTAGTGACTGCCTTAGGTATCAAGCGGGCGCAAAAGGCGTTGAGTTACAACGTACAGCAAGTAGGTGGCGATGCTATCAATACAGTGAAGGATGCCAATTTTATCAACTCTTTGCAAGGTAAAGTTGCCGGAGTAACAATCAATAACTCAGCCGGTGGAGTTGGTTCTGCTTCGAGAGTCGTGATGCGCGGTACCAAGTCCATTACGAAAGATAATAATGCTCTTTATGTAATTGACGGTATTCCGATGTTCAATGTAAGCTTTGGTAAGAGTGAAGGTTCTTTTGCCACCCAAAGCGGTTCGGACGGAGTAGCGGATCTTAACCCGGATGATATTGAAAGTATCAATATGCTGACCGGTCCTTCTGCGGCAGCTTTGTATGGTAATGCGGCTGCCAATGGAGTCGTATTGATCAATACCAAGAAAGGATCTGCCGAAAAGACAACTCTGACTGTCAGCAATAATACGATGTTCTCTGACGCATACATGATGCCGGAGATGCAAAACCGGTATGGAAACAATCCGGGAGAATTTGCAAGCTGGGGCAATAAAACCAAGCAAAGCTATGATCCTTCCCGTTTCTTTAATACCGGAGTGAATGTAATTAACGCTATTTCTTTTTCGACCGGAACAAAGAAAAACCAGACCTATGCGTCGGCTTCAACAACCAATGCGACAGGTATTTTGCCTAATAACAGTTATAGCCGCTACAATTTCTCTATCCGGAATACGGCCACTTTCCTGAAAGATAGGCTGACTCTGGATGTAGGTGCCAGCTATATCATTCAGAATGACAAGAATATAACGGCACAGGGACAATACTTCAACCCGCTGCCGGCACTCTACCTCTTTCCCCGTAACGACAATTTTGAGGAGATCCGTATGTTCGAACGATATAGCGAAAGCCGTGGAGTGAACGTACAGTTTTGGCCTTACGGACATCAGGGATTAAGTTTGCAAAATCCATATTGGATTATGAAACGCATGAACCGCAAGACAGAAAAGAAGCGCTACATGATTAATGCAAGCTTAACTTATAAGCTCACGGATTGGCTCAATGTAGCCGGACGTGTCAAGGTGGATAATTCCGATATTCGCATGACTCAGGAACGTTATGCATCTACTCTGACTACCTTTGCCGGTGCCAATGGTTTCTATTCCGATCAAAATCGTACGGACCGCAATACGTATGCCGATATGATGGTAAACATTGATAAGAGAATAGGGGACTTCTCGCTGAATGCCAATATCGGTGCGTCTATCAAGGATTTGGTTTACGAACAAATGGGGAATGAAGGTGATTTGGCAGGGATACCTAACTTCTTTACAGTGAGAAACATCAATTATGAAAGCAATTATAAACCTAAACAGTTCGGATATCATGACCAATCTCAGGGTGTATTTGCCAATATAGAATTGGGATGGCGGAGCATGGCATATCTGACCCTGACCGGACGAAATGACTGGGAGTCCCAACTGGCATTTACCAAGCATTCTTCATTCTTTTATCCTTCCATCGGAGGTTCTGTCGTTTTATCCGAGATGTTCCGGTTGCCCGAGTTTATTTCTTATGCAAAGCTACGTGGCTCATACAGTTCTGTGGCTTCATCTTTTGAACGTTATTTATCGAATCCGGGTTTTGAGTTCAATGAACAATCCCATCAGTGGGGATCTTCAACCACTCTGCCTGCCACCAACTTGAAGCCGGAAGATACCCGTTCGTGGGAGATCGGTTTGAATGCCAGACTGTGGAATCATTTCAGTATAGATGCTACTTACTATCATTCGAATACCTATAACCAGACCTTTAATATCACTTTGGCATCGTCGAGTGGTTATTCTTCGGCCATTGTACAAACGGGTAATATTCAGAACTACGGTTTGGAGTTGGCGTTAGGATACAATAATACATGGGGAGACTTTAGCTGGAACAGTAGTCTGACTTATACGATGAATCGTAATAAAGTGAAACGTCTTGCCAGCGGTGCTACGAATCCGATAACCGGTGAAATTATCGATATGCCCGAACTGCGTATGGCTGTGCTGGGTGCCGACGGATATGGCCCCAGAGTTATATTGAGAGAGGGCGGAACAATGGGAGACCTCTATGTGGATAAAGGGTTGCGTACAGACGGTAACGGTAATATCTGGGTAGATTCTCAGACAGGCAAAGTTGGAGTGCAGGATTATGCCGAACCGAAGAAAATTGGTACGATGAATCCTGATTTCAACATGGGATTCAGCAATACATTCTCTTATAAGGGCATCAATCTGGGAGTGGTTCTGACTGCTCGTGTCGGTGGATTGTGCGTCTCGAACACTCAGGGTATACTTGATTATTATGGTGTGTCCAAAGCTACAGCCGACGCTCGCGATGCCGGAGGAGTATGGATCAATAACGGATTTGTAGATGCCAAATCTTATTATCAGACCATCGGTGGTTCTACCGGAGGGTTGGGACAGTACTATACTTATAGTGCAACGAACATACGATTGTCCGAACTGAACCTAAGCTACACGTTACCTCGTAAATGGTTTAATAATAAAGTAGGCATAACGGCAGGTATCGTAGGGAAGAATCTTTGGATGATTTATTGTAAAGCACCGTTCGATCCCGAAATGACACCTTCCACTACCAGTAACTTCTATCAGGGAGTAGATTACTTTATGCAACCGAGTACACGTAATATTGGCTTCAATGTCAAATTTCAATTTTAAAACCAGTCGATCATGAAAAAGAAAATATTAAATATAGTTTTGGCCGCAGTTGTCACACCTTTCCTGTGCTGCTGTACCGATAATTTTGAGGAGTATAATACCAATCCCTATGAACCCCATTCACTCAATCCGCCCATGCTGTTTGCAACCATGATTACTACCGGAATCAATGTACAGCAGAATGACAATCAGATGATCGATCAAATGGTAGCCGGACCTTTCAGTGGTTATCTTACGATGGCCAACTCATGGGGTGGGTCCAACTTCAATACTTTTAATCAGACGGAATCCTGGAATCAGATTCCTTTCAACACACCCTTTGAAAAATTCTATTCCAATTACTTCAAGTTGGAGACTGCGACAGGTGGAAAAGGCCACTATTGGGCGATGGCAAAACTCCTTCGTGTGAATACAATGTTGCGTGTAACCGATTGTTACGGTCCCATTCCCTACAGCCAGGTGGCCAATGGTAAAACGGCTGTTGCCTACGATAGCCAGGAAGATGTGTATAAACATATGTTTGAAGATCTGGATTATGCAATACAGATGTTGGGTGAATTTGTAGATGAAGTGGGGGGACTGAAACCGTTGGAGGGTTATGATCCGGTCTATAATGGTGATTATAATAAATGGATGCGTTTTGCTAATTCACTTAAACTGCGTTTGGCTGTCCGCATCAGTAATGTGTCCCCCGAACTTGCCCGTACGAAAGCCGAAGAAGCGGTAAAGAGCACCCGCGGACTGATAGATACGAACGATAATAACGCGTATGTCGGTGTAGGTGCCGAGCCCAATCCTCTTTGGCTGGTGGCCTCCAGTTGGGGAGAGATCCGTATCAATGCCACTATAGCCAGTTATATGAAAGGATATTCCGATCCTCGCAGTGCAGTCTATTTCACCACCTCCAAGTTGGGAGGCGATAGCCCGTATATGGGTATGCGGTCAGGGTTGGAAGGAGTGAAGCCGGCAACTTATTCGGGATATTCCATGCCCAATTACGAACAGAAAGACGACATGTTGATGTTTTGTGCGGCTGAAACCGCCTTTTTGCGTGCTGAAGGCGCCCTGCGTGGTTGGGATATGGGAGGTAGTGCCCGTGACTTCTACGAGCAAGGCGTTAAGCTATCATTCGACCAACGGAAAGTGAGCGGGGCAGACGAATATCTGGCCAATGCAGTGGCTGTGCCTGAACCTTTTGTCGATCCGGTAAACCCGGCTAAATGTAATTATACACCGAAAACCAAGATCACGATTGCCTGGAACGAAGGTGCTTCGACGGAAGAGAAACTGGAGCGGATCATTACTCAGAAATGGATTGCTAACTTCCCTCTGGGCTTTGAGGGTTGGGCCGACTATCGACGTACAGGTTATCCGGAAGTGTTTCCATCTGTCAGCAATTTGAGTAATGGAGTGATCGACACCAATCGGCAATTGCGGCGTTTACCTTTTCCCTTGTCCGAAAAACAGGGAAATTCAGCCAATGTTTCGGCTGCCGTTTCAATGTTGGGTGGTCCGGATACCGGAGCTACCGATCTTTGGTGGGCTAAAAAGAATTGATGTTTAAGCTAATAAAGAGAAAAGAAAATGAAAAAGAGATATTTAAATATAGTAGTTTTTGCATTGTTCGTCAGCATGCTTTGGGGTTGCAGTGACTGGACCAAACCTGAAGCGGAAGACTTTTTTGAAATGCCGGGAAATGATTATTACGAGAATCTGAGAGCATATAAACGTTCGGAGCATTCGGTTGCATTCGGTTGGTTTGGAGGCTGGACGGGTGTCGGGGCTTCGATGGTGGGCAGTCTGATGGGGCTTCCCGATAGTGTGGACTTCGTTTCGATTTGGGGTAACTGGAAAAATCTTGATGAGGCCCGGATGTTGGACAAAAAGAAGGTGAAAGAACAGAAAGGTACACGCGCCTTAATGTGTTTTATCGTGGCTAATGTAGGCGATCAGTTGACTCCGGAAGAGCATAAAGAGAATTATAAGGAGTACTGGGGCTGGAAGGATGGTGATCAGGAAGCTATCGACGGTGCCATCAGAAAATATGCGAATGCTATTTGTGACTCCATTGATAAGTATGGATACGATGGTTTCGACATCGATTATGAACCTAATTATGGTTCTCCCGGAAACTTGGCAAGTTATCCCGAGAATATGCTCACTTTCGTGAAAGCACTGGGAGAAAGAATCGGACCTAAATCGGGTACGGGACGGTTACTTGTGATTGATGGCGAGCCTCAAAGTATTCATCCGGAAACCGGGCCTTACTTTGACTATTTCATTGTGCAGGCATACTCTAACCTTGCGGGTAATTCCGACGCTAATCTTGACAGACGTCTGGCTGGTACGATTGCCAACTTTAAAGGAATACTTCCTCCGGAGAAAGTGGCTAATATGTACATCGTTACGGAGAATTTCGAATCTTATGCTCCGACAGGAGGAGGTGATTATGTAGATCGTTACGGAAACAAAATGAGAGCACTTGCCGGCATGGCACGCTGGACTCCGACTATTGACGGAAAACAGGTACGGAAGGGTGGAGTAGGCACCTATCACATGGAATATGACTATCCGGGCGACATCGAATATAAGTACCTGCGTGAAGCAATCAGAATAATGAATCCTGCTGTAAAATGACTTTAAAGAATTTGATTATGAAAAGAATAACAATAAAACAATGTTTGCTTGCCTGTTTCGTTCTGCCGATGATCCTGGCAGGATGCAACGATGCCGATTACCAGGTTATCGACAATGCGATTTATTTGAATGAAGCATCCGAGAATGGTTCGGCAAAGGTTACCGTTGATCCTGAAAATGTAACAACAACTACTCTGACCGTACGTGTGGGACAGCCTGTAACCGAAAATGTGACTGCTGTCCTGACGGTAGATCCTTCTATTCTTAAAGAGTACAATGAAGCTAATGAAACTTCGTACGAAGTCCTTCCCGAGCAGTATTTTACTTATGACAAAGAGATAAAGATAGCGGCAGGCGATGTTAGCGCAATCCCCAGTGAGTTTAGAGTGAAACCTTATTCAAACGAAAACGGAGAATTGTATGCTATTCCGGTATCTCTCACAGAAATTCAGGGACCGGTGTCCACAATCGGGCTTTCGTCGAAGTTTATCATTTTGCTGGATAAGCCGCTGATACAGTCTGTACCGTTTATGAATACGACCAATGCCGTGAAGCCCGCCAAGGACGAATTGTGGGGAGTGACAACCAATGAATGGTCACTCGAGGCTTGGGTACAGATGGACGGATTCGATATTAATAATCAGGCTATATTTAATTCGGGCAGCAGCGACCACGAGGTTTATATCCGTTTCGGTGACGCTATGATCCCTTATAATTCATTACAGGTGAAGACACTTGGAAGTCAGGTCAATACGGTGACTTTGTTTGAGAAGAATAAGTGGTATCATCTGGCCTTCGTTTATAATTCTTCCGGGTTATTGTCGATTTATATCAACGGAGTGCTCGACGTGACTCTGCAGACAAAGGGTGGCCCGGTAAGATTCGACAAGATGAACATGGTTTCGAGCGGTAGCTACTTCCGCAACAATTGTCAGATGGCCCAGGTGCGTCTTTGGAAGAGCGCAATCAGCCAGACGCAAATTCAGTCCAACATGTATTTTGCCGTGAAACCCGCCGATCCGAACCTGATAGGCTATTGGAAAATGGATGAAGGTAAAGGAAATGCCTTTGCCGACTGTACCGGACACGGATACGATTTGGTGGCAGGAGGAACTCTTGTCTGGAAAGAGCATGTTCGTTTTGATAAGCAATAACTATGTAAAAAGAAGATAAGATATGAATAGACATTTGAATTTTGTGACCTTAATCTGCCTGATAACAGGCTTTGTATCGTTGGCTTCGTGCAGCAACGATGATGATGAAATGGACAAATATCAAAAGATATATATCAGAACGGGAGTTGCACCGGGGGCCGAAATGGGTGCTGCGGTAGTGGTGGATTGTGTGAGCAATTCCTCTACTGCCGACCGTTCTGATTTTGAAATACAATTGTGTGCCGTACAGCCGGTTACGCGGGATGTCACTGCCGCTTTGGGAGTAGATACGCTGAAAGTGGATACTTACAATTCTGCCAATAAGACGAAATGTAAGTTGTTGCCCCAAGATAATTATACTATTGAAACAAGTGAAGTTGTCTTAAAAACGGGACAGACAGTGGCCGATTCATCTTTTCAGGTCGTTTTGAAGAATATAGAAAAGTTGACTAATCCTGACGGATATGTGCTTCCCGTGACGCTTAAAGGAGTTACGGGCATGGACGAACAGGCTGTCAGTACATCTATGAAGACGGTTTATATCCGGATTTATACCAGCGTGCTTTATACCAGTTATACGAAACCCGGGAATTGGTCCGCTGTAGATCGAAGTGCGTGGAGTGTAAGTTGCAGCAATGTTTATGCCGATGATGATGCCAAATATGGTGCACATCTGGCTATTGACGGTGAGATAAATACTACTTGGTTTACATGGGGAGTGGCTAATGCCGGAGAGTGTTGGTGGAATACGGTACTGGACCGGCCTGTTACCTTAACCGGATTTTCGATCACTAAACAGAGTGCCTACGGATCGGGTTATAATCTGAGAAGTGCTGAGATTAAGGTTCGGAAAGAGGGTGAAACCGAGTGGGTTACTTACCCGAGAGTCTTGACTTTCAGAAATTTTAAAGGGGCTGATCCGCAATATGCGGCCATCGAACCACCTATCCCGAATGTAAAGGAATTCAGAATAAACTGTCTGACTCCGGATAATTATACCGGGTTTGCTGAGATAAATTTATATGTGAAGCAATAGAGGTGTTTAGATTGTAGATAAGGGGGCGAGAGGCATCGGGGATGAAAGTCTTCGGTGCTTCTTTGCGTGTATTGTATTGATAAAGTTTAATAAAAAAAGGGTGATAGAGGTTAGTAGTTTTCCCGGGTGAGTTGTATTATTAAATAATGAAAGCAACTTCTTGTCGTAATCTTGGGTTATGTTTTTAATATCCCCTATCTTTGCTTACTGGAATTGTTAACCGATGGAATTATTATAAAAAACTAACTGATGAATAAAAAGCCGATAAGCCCTGTATGTTGGGTGCCTACTGTTTACTTTGCTATGGGATTGCCGTTTGTGGCCCTTTCGATGGTTTCTGTCCTTATGTTTTCCGATATGGAAGTGTCGAATGCACAGATTGCTTTCTGGACTTCTCTCATTATGCTTCCCTGGACATTGAAGCCTTTATGGAGTCCGTTTCTGGAAATGTTTAAAACGAAGAAATACTTTGTTGTCGCTACGGAAATCATTACCGGACTGGCATTTGCATTGGTAGCACTTTCGCTGCCGCTGCCCGACTTTTTTCGTTATGCCATCGCTCTGATGGGGATCATTGCTCTCAGTGGTGCGACTCATGACATTGCGGGTGACGGAGTATACCTGACTGAACTGACTGCTACCCAGCAAGCCAAGTATATCGGTTGGCAGGGAGCTTTTTATAATCTGGCCAAGATACTTGCCAACGGAGGCTTGGTTTGGCTGGCAGGTATGCTGAAGGATGAATTTGGAGTGGTACATGCCTGGATGATTGTCATGTTGATGTGTGCGGGTATTATGATTCTGATCGGTCTTTACCACATCCGGATTTTGCCTTCGGGAGGAGGCGCTTCCGGTGAAGTGAATACGATGAGTGACGCATTGAATATGCTTTGGGAAGTCATCCGCTCTTTTTTCCAAAAAAAACATATTGCTTTCTACATTGTCTTTATCATTTTGTACCGGTTTGCCGAAGGATATGCCATCAAGATTGTACCGTTGTTCCTGAAAGCGTCGGTTGCGGATGGTGGATTGGGACTCAGCACTCAGGATATCGGACTGGTATATGGTACGTTCGGAGCGGGAGCTTTTATTCTCGGTTCGCTTTTGGCCGGTTATTACATTTCGGCTTTCGGACTTCGGAAGACTTTGTTTTCTTTATGTTGCGCTTTTAATATTCCGTTCTTGGTATATTTCCTGTTAGCCCTTTACCAGCCTTCCGATCTATGGATTATTGGTATGGCCATTGTGTCTGAATACTTGGGTTACGGGTTTGGTTTTGTCGGATTGATGCTCTTTATGATGCAGCAAGTGGCTCCCGGCAAACATCAGATGGCACATTATGCTTTTGCTACCGGTATTATGAATCTGGGGGTGATGCTTCCCGGAATGATGAGCGGATACCTGAGCGATTGGCTGGGTTATCGCGATTTCTTTATCTGGGTACTTATCGCTACCATACCGGCTTTTATCGTGACTTGGCTGGTACCTTTCACATATCCGGACGGAAAGAAGAAATAAAAAGAGATTTTCAATATAAACAAGATATATACATAATATTAATTTAATCGAATCATGGAAGAAATTAAAATTGCAGGTGCTGCTTTGCCGGCTATGCCTTGGGAAGAACGTCCGGCAGGATGTAAAGATGTAGTGTGGCGTTGTTCGGCCAATCCGATTATTCCGCGCGACTTGCTCCCTACTTCAAACAGTATATTCAACAGTGCCGTAGTTCCGTTTAAGGATGGCTATGCAGGGGTGTTCCGTTGTGATGATACTAATCGTCGCATGCGTTTGCATGTGGGATTCAGCAAGGATGCTGTTCATTGGGATATCAACGAAGAACCGTTAAAGTTTCAATGTGATGATGCTGAGGTTGGAACCTGGGTCTATGGATATGACCCACGGGTTTGCTTTATCGAAGACCGCTACTATGTGACCTGGTGTAATGGCTATCATGGTCCTACTATCGGTGTGGCCTACACCTATGATTTTGTTACTTTTCACCAGTTGGAGAATGCCTTTATTCCTTTCAATCGGAATGGAGTCTTGTTCCCTCGTAAGATAAACGGTCGTTTTGCGATGTTGAGCCGCCCGAGTGATAATGGGCATACTCCTTTTGGAGATATTTTCTATAGCGAGTCTCCCGATATGGAGTTTTGGGGACGTCATCGTCATGTTATGTCGCCGGCTCCGTTCGAAGACAGTGCCTGGCAGTGTACCAAGATCGGTGCAGGGCCTATCCCGATTGAAACCTCGGAAGGCTGGTTGCTGATCTATCATGGTGTATTGGCTTCCTGCAACGGTTTTGTGTATAGTTTTGGTTCGGCACTGCTTGACATCGATCAACCCTGGAAAGTAAAATTCCGTTCGGGGCCTTATCTGATTTCACCTCAGAAGGATTACGAATGTATGGGTGATGTGCCTAATGTCTGTTTCCCATGCGCGGCGCTTCATGATTCGGAGACCGGACGGATTGCCATCTATTATGGGTGTGCGGATACAGTGACCGGGCTCGCATTCGGATACATTCCGGAGATTATTGAATTTACCAAACGTACAAGTATCATCTGAATCGAATAAAACAGAAAGGGTGTAGCTATCCCGCCGGGATGGCTACACCCTTTTGCTTGTATGGCTACACCTTTTCGGTCAGATGGCTACACCCTTTCGGCTGTTATCCGTTGTATGCAGTCAGCATCCAAACCATCTTTTCCTGTTCTTTCAGGTAGTCGCTCATCATGGCCACTGTTACTTCGTCGTTGTGTGAAGAGGCGAGAGACAGGATTTTACGTTCTTCCGCAATCAGATGCCCGTAAGTTTCGAGAATATGATTCAGAGCGTCGTCGGCCTTATTCACTCCGTCCACTTCCTTGATCTGCGCCATCTTCAGATAGTCACTGTATTTATTGGCGGGAGTTCCTCCCAGCATCAGTATACGTTCGGCTATTTCGTCCACCTTTTCGGCGGCTCCATTATATAAATCTTCAAACTTGCTGTGCAGTACGAAGAAACCGTGTCCTTTGATGTTCCAGTGAAATCCTCTCAGGTTTGCATAATGAATCTGAAAATCGGCAAGCAGTTGCTGTAATGACAGTACGATGGTGTTAGCTCCTTTTTCTTCCAAATGTGTATAATTTAAAGTCTTCATAATGATATTGTTTTTTTTGAGTTAATACTATATTTCTTCTTTTTATCTGGAACAAAGATACGGCACAAAATGATTCGTGTCAAACTGAAAATTTCTATCTTTGCATTGATAGATTCTATATCTTTAATAAATCAGAGAACGATGACTATACAACAATTGGAATATATTCTGGCTGTGGACCAGTTCCGGCATTTTGCTAAAGCTGCCGAGTATTGCCGGGTGACGCAACCTACTTTGAGTGCAATGATCCAAAAGCTGGAAGACGAATTGGGGGTGAAACTGTTCGACCGTAGCATGACACCGGTTTGCCCTACTGCCATTGGTAAGAAAGTGCTGGAACAGGCCCGTAAGATTCTTTCGGAAGTTATCTGTGTCAAGGAGATCATCAGCGAAGAACAGCACTCCCTGTCGGGTACATTCCGATTGGCAGTGTTACCGACGATTGCACCTTATCTTCTGCCCCGTTTCTTTCCGCAACTGATGGAGAAATACCCGGATCTTGATATACGGGTGATGGAGATGAAGACGCCCGACATTCGCAAGGCTCTGCTGACCGGTGAAGCGGATGCTGCTATCATTGCCAGCATGCTGGATGATGCCGCATTAACGGAAGAGACCTTATTCTACGAGCAATTCCTGGGCTATGTCTCAAAGAAGGAACCGTTGTTCAAGCACGATGTGATTCGTACGTCCGATGTGACAGGGGAACGGCTTTGGCTTCTTGACGAAGGGCATTGCTTCCGCGATCAGTTGGTTCGTTTTTGTCAGATGGAAGCGGTTAAGATCAGCCAAATGGCGTATCGGCTGGGTAGTATGGAAACCTTTATGCATATGGTAGAGAGTGGTAAGGGGATTACGTTTATTCCCGAACTGGCAGTGATGCAATTGAGCGAAGAGCAGAAAGAACTGGTCCGTCCGTTTGCTATCCCGCGGCCTACCCGTCAGATTGTCCTGGTGACCCGGAAAGACTTCATCCGCACCAGTCTGCTGCAGGTTTTGAAAGAGGAGATTCAGGCGGCGGTTCCCAAGGAGATGCTTACCCTGCAGGCCGTTCAGTGTCTGGTATAATATAAAAACGACGGCGATATTTTCACAAACATCGCCGCCTTATTTCTTTTATGTATCAGAATTATTACTCGTTTTGCCTGATTGTGTAGGTGTTTCTTGTTGTTTTATTGAGAATGAAATGATTTTATTTTTAAGTTTTTGTCTTCGTTGATATCTATTGTGACATACTGTATATTGTCATAAATGGTGTTCACACGGAGTTTTATTCCTTTGGCTGTCGCCAATTGCTCGGCTATACTATCCAGCTTGAAAGAAACAAGGCTCGAACCCAATTGATTGGGGGAGTCATTAAAGGCATTATGCCGGAACTCCAGATAGATATATCCGTCATCTTTTATGGGACCTGTTATTTCGTTTTGTACCAAGTTCAGCATGTGTTTTTTATTTTCATTCATGCTGCCCAGATATTGATATTCGATGGTCAGATAATCTTTCGTAAGTGCATGCGCTGTGACGTTGATACGGTCGTCTCCAATGCTGTCTGCTGTAGCTTCCGTCAGTGGGATGATCTCTTTCGTCAATATATCTTCTATCGTGAATATTTTACCGTTCTCATATCCAGGTTTCTCTTCTCCCATCTGCAGATAGCCAACGAAGACTCTTTGACCTTCTGCAACAGTGTATTTCCTGTTGCGTATATCGGCCGTATCTGCCGGAAGTACATTGTCTCCATTGTCCAATGCAATGAAAAAGTCCCTTGGAGTGTCCGCATTGGGAATCTTCATTGTGCCGATGGCCAATATTCCACCCGGAGGACAAGTGACCCACTCGTCGTTGTTGGCATCGTCCAGACATGACTGTAAAATGGGCAATAACATCAGGATGACGGCAAAAGTTATTAAATTAAATTTCTTCATAAGTTTCTTGTTGGTTTTATCCTATTTATCCATTGAGATTTATTCTTTATTGTATTGAGAAAATGCAGGAAGTGATGAAATATTGCATCCTAAAATGTTAAAGAAACAAAAGTGATAAAAGAGTTGTTCTCTCTGTGCAGTATTTCTATCTTTGCTGCATTTATAAGGTAAACACGTGTTTAGGAGAATGAATGAATTAGAGCTGTCGGAACGTTGCAGGCAGGGAGATAATCGTGCCCGCAAAGAACTTTATGAGCAGTACGCAGGGCGCATGCTTGGTGTCTGTCTTCGTTATGCCGGAGACAGGGACATGGCACAAGACTTGGTACACGACGGTTTCCTGAAGATTTTCGACTCCTTCGACAAGTTTACCTGGCGGGGTGAAGGCTCTCTGAGAGCATGGATGGAGCGTGTAATGGTGAATACGGTTTTACAGTTCTTAAGAAAGAACGACGTGATGAACCAGACCACGGCACTGGATGAAGTTCCCGAAACGTATGAAGAACCGGATGCTTCGGCTGTTGAAGCAATACCACAGAAAGTGCTGATGCAATTTATTAATGAACTCCCCGCCGGATATCGTACCGTATTCAATTTATACACCTTTGAAGATAAGTCGCACAAGGAAATCGCACAGATGTTGGGGATTAATGAAAAATCTTCTGCCTCACAGCTTTTTCGCGCAAAAAGTGTATTGGCAAAGAAAGTGAAAGAATGGTTGGTGACCAATGGTTGACATGTATTTACAGATACTGAGGTGAACCTTGGATTTCAAAAATGAAATAGAATGATGAAAGAAGACGAAAAATGGATTAAAGCATTCAAGGATAAGCTCGAAGATTATTCGGAGCCGATGCCTGCTTCCGGTTGGGAACGACTGGAAAGGGAACTGATGCCTGTAACCGAAAAACGAATATATCCGTATCGCCGGTGGGCGGTTGCTGCGGCAGCTGTGGTATTGGTGGTAACGACTGCTGTCAGTTTGTATTTTCTGAATAGTCCGGTAGCTGATGAAATCCGTTATGCAACGGCTCCTTCACTGGCTGTCAACCCGGATGTATTGCCGGAACCTGCCTTGCCGGATGTACAGGTAGCTGTATCCGAACCAGTTAAGCCGGTAGGAACGACGAGTATTAACCCTGTTTCGGGCTATTTGGCAAAGAATACTGATCCGGTGATTGTTCCGGAGGTATCCTCCCTGGTAGAGAAGCGACCGGAGGCAGTGACGGAGGAAAAGAGATCTGAGCCGCAACAGGAAGCAATTGCTGCAATCGAGAAAAAAGAAAGTGCGACGGCGCAGCCTCCAAAGAGGAAAGAAGCGCGGCGACCGTCCGGTAAAGACAAGTATCAGTTGCCTATCGGAGACTCTTCTGCTAAACGTGGTGGTAAATGGTCGATGGGAGTGGGTATCGGTAATGGAGGTGGACTTCCGACAAATGGTTCCGAAAATTTTGCGCCCCGTCCGATGACTAACAGGGTCGACTTGATGACGATCATGAATGGAGCTGTGAGTATTCCTGCCGATCAGGAAGTTATATTTGAAGAAGGAGTCCCTTACCTGAAGTCCAATACAACTGCCGTGGTGGATTATGAACATCATCAGCCGGTTAGCTTCGGACTGTCTGTACGTAAGTCTCTTCCCAAAGGTTTCTCTGTAGAGACGGGATTGACTTATACGTTGTTGTCTTCTGACATCAAACGGCAGGGGGATACCAAGATGCAGAGTCAGAAATTGCATTATATAGGTATTCCTGTACGTGGAAACTGGAATTTTCTGGAAAAGAAATATTTTACACTCTATGTATCTGCCGGAGGAATGGTTGAAAAGTGTGTTTATGGAAAGTTGGCGGATGATAAGGTGAATGTGAAGCCTTTGCAATTTTCTGTAGCCGGTGCCGTGGGAGCGCAATTCAATGCGACAGATCATGTCGGCCTATATGTGGAACCGGGAGTTTCGTATTTCTTTGATGATGGCTCCAAAGTACAAACCATCCGAAAAGAAAGGCCTTGTAACTTTAACTTGCAGGCAGGATTGCGATTCACTTATTAAAGTAGGATGGCAAAAAATATGCCGGTTACATTATCTCCCTGTTCTTGCCTTGTATTGTAATGAATTAAGGCAAGAACAGGGAGACTTTTATATCGTGACTTACAAAATTATAAATAAGTGCAGTCGTCATAATTCACCGCAGAATGAACTTAATCTATTGATTGCCAATGATCTTTATTTGTGTAAATTCGTGTAATCTGTGGTGAATACGAATTTCGACACTTATATAAGTCAATTTACTTGTACGGTCTGGAAATATTGCCTGAATAGTTTCTCAGCCTTTTCTATCTGCTCTGGAGTATTCTCTTTCACTCCTTTCAGCATATATTCTTTGTTCATTGCTTCATATTTGTGAACACCCAAGGTGTGGTAAGGCAATATTTCTACACGCTGAATCATCTGGTACGTTCCAAGATGCTCTCCCAGCTGCCGGATATCGTCTTCGAAGTCACTGTAGCCGGGCACTAATACGTATCGCAACCAGAATGGTTTATGATTGGTTTCAAGCCAGGCTGCGGTTTTCAGGGTCTGCTCGTTGCTTCTTCCGGTTAAAGACTGATGATGTTCCGGATTAAATTCTTTGATATCTAATAAAACCAGATCAGTCAATTCCAATAGTTCCTCTACATCATTGTTCCATAGCCCGCCATTGGTATCAAGGCAAATATGGATTCCTGCTTCCTTTAGTCTTTTAAAAAGTGGGATAAGCGATTTTGCTTGAAAAGTAGGCTCTCCGCCGGAAAAGGTGATACCTCCCTTTTTACCGAAGAAAGCTTTCTGACTGACGGCCATGCGAACTATTTCCTCAGGGTCGGTTGCTGTCCCTCCTTTGGCTTCAATTGTGTCCGGATTGGCACAATAGAGGCAACGGAAGTTACACCCTTGAAGGAAAACGACGAGCCGGAGACCCGGCCCGTCGAATGTTCCCATTGACTCGTATGAGTGTACGTTTATCATTCAATTACATTCTTTCGTGGAAACTGCGGCTGATTACTTCCAACTGATGTTCGCGGCTCAATTTCACGAAATTAACGGCATATCCTGAGACACGGATAGTCAGTTGCGGATACTTTTCGGGATGTTCCATCGCATCCTGCAACATTTCCCGGTTCAGCACGTTTACGTTCAGGTGGTGTGCGCCTTTTGTAAAATATCCGTCCATCATGGTCACCAGATTGTCGATACGGTCTTCTTGTGTTGCTCCCAATGATTTGGGAACGATCGAGAATGTATTGCTGATACCATCCTGTGAGTCGCGATAACGCAACTTGGCTACAGAACTCAGTGAGGCGATTGCACCATTTTTATCACGTCCGTGCATGGGGTTGGCACCGGGAGCAAAGGCAATGCCTTTGGCGCGTCCGTCAGGAGTGGCACCGGTCTTCTTGCCATACATTACGTTCGAAGTGATAGTCAGCAGCGAAAGGGTAGGACGGGCATTCTTATATACGGGGAGTTTCTTTAATTCTTCGCTAAAGAAATATACCAGGTCCACACCCAGGTGGTCTACACGGTCATCGTCATTACCGAAACAAGGGAAAGCACCTTCGATATCGAATCCCTCCGTCAGTCCGATGTCGTTGCGACGGGCTTTCACATGTGCATATTTGATGGCGGACAGTGAATCGATGGCGATTGAAAGTCCGGCTACACCATAAGCGAGGTTAATGCGGGGATCAGTATCCACGAAAGCCATCTGCGCCTTTTCGTAGTAATACTTATCGTGCATGTAATGTATGATATTCATTGCTTCGTTGTATACACGTGCAATTTGTATCAATACTTTCTTATAGTTGGCCATTACTTCTTCGAACTTCAGTGTTTCACCGGTCAATACAGGGATGTCTTTTACCATAACTGTACCTGTATTTTCGCAACGTCCTCCGTTGATAGCCAGTAGCAGGGCTTTGGCAAGGTTGGCACGTGCACCGAAGAACTGAATCTGCTTTCCGATTTCCTGATATGAAACACAACAAGCGATTCCGTAGTCATCCGATTGACGGACTTCACGCATCAGGTCGTCGTTTTCGTATTGTACGGAAGAAGTGTCGATAGATACTTGTGCACAGAATGCTTTGAAACCTTCGGGTAACTCAGGGCTCCATAGTACAGTCATGTTAGGTTCCGGTGACGGGCCTAAGTTATAAAGTGTCTGCAAGAAGCGGAAAGAAGTTTTAGTAACTTTGGTACGTCCATCATTGAAACGTCCACCGATAGATTCGGTCACCCATGTGGGATCACCCGCAAAAATATCGTTGTACGACTGCATACGCAAGTGGCGTACCATACGGAGTTTGATAACGAATTGGTCGATCAGTTCCTGAGCGAATGTTTCGGTTATCGTACCCTGGCTTAATTCATATTCAAGATAGATGTCGAGGAATGAAGATACATTACCCAGTGACATGGCAGCACCATCCTGCTCTTTTACGGCAGCCAGATAAGCCATATACACCCATTGTACAGCTTCCTGTGCGGTATATGCCGGTCGGCTCAGATCCAAACCATAATATTCGCCCAATACTTTAATCTCTTTCAGGGCCTTGATTTGCTCGGCTACTTCTTCGCGAAGACGAATGCGGGCTTCAGTCATAGGACCTGTCAGATTATGCAGATCTTCTTTTTTAGCTTCTATCAGACGGTCAAGACCATAGAGAGCCAGGCGGCGATAATCACCGATGATACGTCCGCGTGCATAGTTGTCGGGAAGTCCGGTAAGGAATCCCAAGGAACGGAACGAACGAATTTCTTCGGTATACACATCGAATACCCCATCATTGTGAGTCTTGCGATAGTGAGTGAAGATATCCTTAACTCTGTCATCTACTTCCACTCCGTTTTCACGGCAAGCTTTCATAACCACATTGATTCCGCCAAACGGTTTGATGGCACGTTTTAACACCTGATCGGTCTGTAGTCCGACGATCAGTTCGTTTTCTTTATCGATGTAGCCGGCAGGGTGAGAGGTTATAGTAGATACAGTTGTGTAGTCGAGTGCACGAATACCATTATTGTTTCTCTCTTCTTCGAGAGCTTTGAGACAGTGATTCCAGACAGCTTTGGTGCGTTCGGTAGGTCCTTGCAGGAAAGAAGCATCCCCTTCATAAGGAGTGATGTTGTTACTAACGAAATCCCTTACATTGATTTCTTTGCTCCAAAGTCCATCTTTAAAGGTCTTATTCAGTTCCATAAAATTAATCAGTTAGTGGTTAGTTATCCTTTAGAGCGCGCAAATTTACAACCTTTTTTCGGTTTAGGTATATAAAAGGGTCCTATTTTATGTTGAATAGCATAAAAATACCTATTTATGGGGAGAAGCCAGATAGCAGTTATTACTTCCAAATATACTTTTCTAATATTTTTTTGCGGAATAATTTGCAAGTTAAAAAATGATTCGTACCTTTGCAGCGCTTTAAGAGAAAAGCACTACTTAACCGTAGTTCTGGAGAGGTGGCAGAGTGGTCGATTGCGGCGGTCTTGAAAACCGTTGTACTGCGAGGTACCCGGGGTTCGAATCCCTGTCTCTCCGCGAAACCCCAAAGACAAAAGGGGGCCAAATTAAGACAAATCCCGTAAAATCAAGGTTTTACGGGATTTTTTCATTTTGTCTGCAGACAAGCAAAAGACAAGAAAATGCCCCGTTTGGACAGAGTACCGTTACTAAATCGTTACTGAAAACGTCTTTTGTATTTTAGTAACGATTTTCGATGCAAGTCGTTGATTTGTCGCTTATTGTCTTCAAGGTGTCTGCTCACGATACAATTATTAACCGTTCCTTTGCGCAAAAGTACAAGGAGCATAAAAAGGAGGTATTATGAGCAAGAGCACATTCAAGATTCTTTTCTACATTCGAAAGAATCAAGTGAACAAGGACGGCAAGGCGGGGATTATGATCCGTCTGACCGTAAACGGTGATATGGCACAATTCAGCTCCAAGTTGGATATTGAGCCGGAGCTGTGGGACGTAACTTCTCAAAGAGTAATCGGCAATTCTTTGAAATCCCGCCGGCTTAATTCTTTATTGGACGATGTGCGTACAACGTTGAAGAATCATTATCACGACATCGAGGTTCACGAGGCGTATGTGACGGCAGAAAAAGTGCGCAACGCTTTTCTGGGTATCACGTCACGGCAGCAAACCTTGTTGGAACTGTTCCGTTCGCACAATGAAGACGTGAAGAAACTGGTCGGTATCAGTAAAAGTGCCGCGACTTACGCCAAATACGACCGTTGTATGCGGCGTCTGGAAGCGTTCATGCAATCCAGGTACCGGATTCAGGACATCGCCCTGAAAGAGATCACCCATGTTTTCATCACGGATTTTGAAACCTACCTGCGTACGGAATGCGGTTGTAATGAAAATACGGCGGCCAAGTTTATGCAGACCTTCCGCATGATCGTTATTGCGGCCAAAAACAACGGCTGGATTTTCGCCGATCCGTTCGTCAATTACAAAATACGGCTGAAACGGGTGGACAGGGGTTACCTGACGGAACAGGAACTGCAAAAAATGCTGAAAAAGAAATTTACCTGCAAGCGGCTGGAACAGGTACGCGACGTGTTCATCTTCGCGTGTTTCACGGGATTGGCCTATATCGACGTGCGCAATCTCACGAAGGAGAACATCCGCACCTCGTTCGACGGCAAGCCGTGGATCATGACCGCCCGCCAGAAAACGGACACGGCGGTAAACGTGCCTCTATTGAAGGTACCGCAGGCAATTCTGAAAAAATACGACGGCAAGCTGCCGAACGGCCTTTTGTTACCGGTATTGAGCAACCAGAAGCTCAATTCGTATCTGAAAGAAATCGGTGATTTGTGCGGTATCAGCAAAAACATCACGTTCCACCTCGCAAGCCATAGTGTATTTTCTTTTTTCTTAAAAATCAATAGCTTACAAAATATCCCAGTTTGACAGGTAACGATTTAGAAACCAGCGAAAATCTGTATTCCACTTCGTTTTGCAGTAATTCAAAAGAACGCCTTTTAGCATTACAAAGATAGGCATTATAATTGGATTATAATAGGTTTTAGCCTACAAAAAGTGAATTCCATATATTTTTATTGCTCAATTACTGCTAACTTCACTAAAAATGAGTAATTTTGTACTTTAATAAGTATGAGTGTTACCATGGTTGTAAAAACAATAAAATTGACATCACTATTTGTCAATACTGAAAATTATAGATTTGAGCCTCTGTCTTCACAAAAGGAAGCGATAGACAAGATGGTAGAGGACCAAGGGGATAAATTATATTCTCTTGTAGACGATATTGTAACTAATGGTCTTAGTCCAGTCGATTTAATCATTGTAACGCCTAACGAAGATAACAACAAATATATAGTACTCGAAGGTAATAGGAGAATAACATCATTAAAATTATTAAACAATCCAACATTAATTGATGACAAGTACATTTCTTTAAGGAAAAAATTTCAGAAATTGCAAAAAGAAAATCCTAATGCTATTTCTGAATTGAAGAATATTGCTTGCGCTGTTTTTGAAAACCCAACGGAAGCTGATATTTGGATAAAACGTAAACACTCGGGAGAGCTGAATGGTATCGGTACAGTTACTTGGAATGCTCAACAAAAGCAAAGATTCGAGGAGAAGACAGAAGGAAAATCATCGATTCCATTGCAAATTATCACTTTATTGAAATCACAAGATAATGTTTCTGATACGATTAAGGATTCGTTATCCAAACTAAATATTACCAACCTGCAACGTTTGATGTCAGACCCTTATGTTAGAGAACACCTTGGTTTGGGAATTAACAATGGAACTTTAGTTTCAAAGGTTGAAGTGTCAGAAGTCGTCAAGGGGCTTATAAAAGTTGTTACGGATATTCTTAATCCAGAATTCAAAGTTTCAGAAATCTATAATAGAGAAAAAAGGAAGCAATATATTGACAATTTTGACACGAACCAAAAGCCAGACCTATCTAATGAAGCGTCTGAACAATGGAGTGTTCAAGATATTGTAGACAATAAAGGGCAGGTATTAATAAATAGTGAACGCAGAGAAATAAAAAAGGCTAATAATCAGAAAGCTAGAAACAGAGCTGGCTTAGTGCCCAAGACTTTGATTTTGCATATCAACAACCCCAAAATCAATAAAATTTTTGAGGAGTTAAAACATATCCAAGTTAAAACATGTCCTAATGCATCTTCTGTACTGCTGAGAGTGTTTTTAGAATTGTCAGTTGATGCTTATTTGGAAAGATATGATTTGGTAAAAAACAATGCTATAACTGCGTGTTCTTCCAAAGAGGATTTGAACGGGAAAGTTTGTAAAGTATTAAATCATATGACCCAATTAGGAACAATGAGTAATGATTTATCTAAAGGTATAAGGTCTGAAATAAATGATAAAAATTCAGTCCTATCCATTGAATCCTTGAATGCATATGTTCATAATGAGTTTTTCTATCCTAAAGCAGACAATTTGATTATAGGATGGGACAACATAGAAAGTTTTTTTATCCAATTATGGGAATCTATAAATAAAGAATGACATTATGGAGTTTTTATCACCTTTAAGATATCCCGGTGGAAAGGCAAAAGTCGCTGATTTCGTACAGTGTTTAATCAAAGAAAATGCATTGCTTGATGGTACTTATGTTGAGCCATATGTAGGAGGTGGTTCTGTTGCTTTATCCTTGCTCTTTAATGAATATGTTAGTGATATATATATAAACGATAAAGACATATCTATTTATGCCTTTTGGTATAGTGTTCTTAATAACACGGATGCTCTTTGCCAATTAATTAAGGATACTCCCATAAATGTCGAAACATGGTTTAAGCAAAAAGAGTTTCAGCAGAATAAAGAAAATAGAAATGTTGATTTATTAAATTTAGGGTTTTCCACTTTCTTCCTAAATAGAACAAATCGTTCAGGAATTTTAAAAGCTGGAATCATAGGTGGATACGACCAAACTGGAAATTACAAGATTGATGCGAGGTTTAACAAAGAAGATTTGATAAAAAGGATTCAACGTATAGCAGACTACGCGGAGAGAATTCATCTAACAAATGACGATGCTGTTACTTTAGTGCAACGATTAAAAGATGAATTACCTTACAATACTCTATTATATTTAGACCCGCCATACTATATAAAAGGAAAAGGGCTTTATCTGAACTACTATAATGACACAGACCATCAAAACATCGCAAATGCTATAGGTGCAATAGTAAATTGTAAGTGGATTGTCTCTTATGATAATGTGCCATTCATAACCAACCTATATTCAAAATATAGGCAACAATGTTTTGAATTGAATTATAGTGCGAGTAACTCAGGAAAAGGTGAAGAAATAATGATATTTTGTGACGATATAGTTATTCCCAAACACAAATTATTTAATCATTCAACAAAGTGAAAATAACTCACATTCATATCGAAAGGTTTCGAGGCTTCCAAAATGAAGACTTTGAAGTAGGCTCTCAATTAACAGCAATTGCAGGACAAAACGGAACTCAAAAGTCAACATTACTGGGTATTGTAACACAAACCTTCACTCTTAAGCCTGAGGATCCAATGAGAGCGGAAAAACCTTTGTGTGGTGGTAGCTATATTTCTGCATTCAAAGATAAGTTTAGATTATCGCCCATTTTTGATAGACCTAAAGGTCATGAATGGACCATTTCTTTTGATATAGGAGTAGATGACTTTACTGTCGAAAGCATCAAACGTACTGGAGACCCTAATGTGCGATTTTGGAAGAAAGGAGCAAGGCAAGAAGGGGATGGATATATCTCCTTTCCCACAATCTTTTTAAGTTTAAAGCGGTTAGTTCCTATGGCAGAGGAGGCCAAGATTATAACTGATGACACATTATTAACTCCAGAGGAACTAAGTGAGTTTAAACAATTACACAATAAAATTCTAATAGTACAAACTCCCATTTCTTCTGCAACAACAATAACCTCAAAAAATAAGCAATCTATAGGCGTATCCACTGAATTATACGATTGGAATCAAAACTCTATGGGACAAGATAATCTGGGCAAAATTATCTTGGCATTATTTTCTTTTAAAAGATTGCATGACAAATATCCCCAACAATATAAAGGTGGAATTCTTGCCATTGATGAGATGGATGCTACAATGTATCCAGCGTCTCAAGTTGAGCTATTAAAGATTTTGCGCAAATATGCGTCTAAACTTAATTTGCAAATTTTATTTACTACTCATTCAATGTCTCTTCTTAAGGTTATGGACGATTTAGTTCAAGAAGTAAGTAAACAAGAAGAAACAGCTAAGTAGGTAAAGATTCTTTATCTAAAGAAAGTCGATGACAAGATAACAATCAAACAAAATGTAGATTTTAAAGGTATTAAATTGGATTTGAATGTTGTTGCAGAAGGAAAAAAACGTAAGAAAAACAAAATTACTGTATATACAGAGGATAATGAAAATATATTATTCGTTAAAGCTATTTTAAAGACTAAAGCATCTATATTAGATTTTGTAGATGTAACTCTGCCGTGTTCAACCTTAACTGAACTTGTAAATAAAAACATACCTGCATTTAAACACCCATATTCTATCATCATATTGGATGGAGATGTTAGGATGAATAGGGCGTATCTTAAGAAAATAAAAAATGCAGATAACATTTTAATATTGCCAGGGAACAACTCTCCTGAAAGACTGCTGGCATCCTATTTGTATAATCTCTCTGATGCAGATCCATTATGGGGCAATATAGCAAATGGATATACCAAACAATTATGTTTCCGAGACTATACTATGGAACAAATAAATGCAGGAGGTGAGTTGGGGCGTCAAGATGCAAAAAAATGGTTTAATGGTCAGTTGGAATATTGGGGACGAAATGGTAATAAGGTTTTTAATCCCTTTTTACGTTCGATTCCTATCGAAGTACAAGAGTTTAAAAGAAATTTTGAAAATATGATAAAACGGTATATTTATGACTAAACTTCCGGTGACCACAATAAAGGAGCTTAAATGCCGAAAGTATTCTTTGGGTTCTTGGTCGATATATAATCAGAATCAGACTTTCTCTTTCATTAACCGAATAAGATACTGTTTCTTTTAGAGCTTTTGCTCAGGCACACTCAGTGAAACAGTGTCTGATTATCAGTTATGATTGCTTGAATTTATATTTAAGTCCATACTCTTCAAGTTTACTGTATAGTGTAGCTCTGCTTATTCCCAACAGTTCGGCGGCGGCACTCCGGTTGCCGTTTGTCTGCTTTAACGCACGCATTATCCGCTCCTTATCCTCCGCATCATTGCGCAGGGCGAAGCTGACAGGTGAGGTCGGTTTCGTCACGGCAAGTTCAAGATGCTCTTTCGTGACCACACCTTCCTGAGCCTGCAACACGGCTCCCATGATTTTCTGCCGAAGCTCCCGCACGTTGCCCGGCCATGCGTGGGTCAGCAACGCTTTACGGGCTTCGGAACTGAAACCGCTCACATTGCACTCCAGTTCCTTGTTGGCTATCTCGCGGAAGAACTCCGCCAACGGCATGATGTCCTCCTGACAGTCACGCAAGGGCGGCACGGTTATCACGAAGTCTTGCAGACGGTAGAGTAAATCCTGCCGGAAACGCTTTTCGCTCACTGCCGCCTCCAGATCCTCGTTGGTGGCGGCGATGATGCGGACGTTGAAACTCTTGTCCGATTTGTCACCGACCGGGCGATACCGCCTCTCCTGTATGGCACGGAGCAACATCTGCTGGGTCTCCAACGCAAGGTTGCCCACCTCGTCAAGAAACAGCGTGCCTCCTTCCGCCTCATGGAAATATCCTTTCTTGGTGCTGTCCGCACCCGTGAACGCGCCTTTGACGTGTCCGAAGAAAGCCGACGGCGCAAGTTCTCTGGATAGCGAACCGCAGTCCACCGCCACGAAGGGCTTGCCAGCCCGTTTGCTCTTGTCGTGCAGATGGTGGGCGATATGCTCCTTGCCTGTGCCGTTCTCTCCGAATATCATCACGCTCATGTCGGTGACGGCTACCAACTTTATCCTGTGCATGATTTTCTGAAAGGCGGAACCTTCACGGGCGAAAACGGGCATCCGGCTGTGTCTCGACTGACGCTCTTTCTGTATGGAGCGGATAAGGGGGACGAGTTTGTCCTCTATCAGTTTCTTCGGAATATAGTCTATCGAACCGAGTTTCATGCTTTCGACTGCCGTATGCACTTCGGCGTAGTCGGTCATTATGATGAACGGCTGCATCTTTCCCTCCTTGCGCATCCAGCGCAGCAGGTCTATTCCGTTGCCATCGTTTAGGCGCAGGTCAGAAACTACTATATCATCATCCGTTGCCTGTTGCAGATGTTTCTTCGCTGTTGACAGGTGGTAAGCCTTCACGGTACTGTATCCCTCCCGTGCCAGCAGATTGCAGACATATTCGCAATACACGATGTTATCCTCCACCACGATTATTCTTGTCTTATCCATTTTCGTATTTTCTCCTTTCCTCCTTTGCCAACTGTATAATCTCCGCTCCTTTATCCAACACGGTGGTCACGGAATTACTTAACGCCTCGTTATCGGACTTATCCTTTTCCATGAAGCACACCATAAAGCACCTTCAGCGGCTGGTCGGCACGGAGTATCTCCCACGAACTGCGTAAGTGGTGTGTCAAGGCATCAAGTTCTTGCAGATCGTTTCGCATTGCCGCATCCCGTACCGCCTGCATTTCTTTCTCGGTTTCCGTTATCAGTTTTTCCAGCATGACAACTTCATTGCCGTAGGACAACAAGGCGGAAAAATCCGGTTTACCGTCCTGTGTCGCTTTAATGGCGCACTTGTCGGAAATTTCCAGCAGTTCCGATATGGAGAATGGTTTGAACAGGCATCCGGCAAAGCCTCGTTCCAAAAGTTCCTCCGCATCGCAACTGCCCGAAGCGGTTGCCACGACCACGGGGATTGTCTGTGAATTGCCAACATTGGACGATCGGAGCAGTTCCAGCAGCTCGAAGCCGTTTATGCCGGGCATATTCAAGTCCGTCAGCAACAAGTTGTATTCTTTTCGGCGTATCATTTCCATCAGTTCCGCCGCATCGGTGCAAGTGTCGCAATGTATTCCCTCCTGTGCATACATCTCTTTCAACATCAGGAGCAGCACCTCATCATTGTCGATGGCGACAACATTGAGGTTTCTCTCCTCCCGGTGGATATAAGTCTGTATCTCTTTTTCCGGTATTTCTTCGGCTTTCTGCATGGGTATTTCCACTGTGAAACGACTTCCTTTCCCTTTCTCGCTTTCCAAATGGATTTTGCCGTCAAGCATCGCCACTATGTTATGCACGATGGCAAGTCCAAGTCCGAAACCGTCTTTTGCGGCGGCGTTTGAGAGGCGTTCAAATGCCCCAAATACACGTTGCTGTTCATCTTCTGTCATGCCTGTGCCTGTATCCTCGAAAATCAGTGTCAGCACTCCGTTGGTATAATCGATAGTCAGCGACACACCGCCTTTCTCCGTGAACTTGATGGCATTTGACAGCAGATTGTTTCCAATTTGGATGATTCGCTCCTTGTCGGTCAGTACAACCGCATCGTTTCCGTTCTTTACGGTCAAGGAAAGCCCCTTGTTCATGGCGACGGGCATGAACTCCGTTTCAAGGGTATGCGTGATTGTGGAGATGCGGCAGGGCAACAGTTTGGGCTGCTCCTTGCCGTTGTCCAAGCGGAAGAAGTCCAGCAGGGTGTTAAGCATATCCCGCATACGGTCGGAAGATTGTTGTATGCTTTGAAGAAAATTCACATTGTTCTCCTTGCTGCACTCTTTCTGTAACAGCTCAGTATAACCTGTTATTGCCGTTAGTGGTGTGCGCAGTTCGTGGGTGATGGTATGTACCGCTTTCTTCCTTGATGCTATCAGTGCCTCGTTCCGTTGTACGGATTGTTCCAGTTGCCCTATCAAATCCGTTGTCTTGCGCTTGTATTGTTTGATACTCTTTGCATCACGGTGTATGATGATGTAGGAAATTAACAACAGCAGAAGGACGAATCCCATTAAACCGCCTACCTGCATAAATGACTTTCCACGCATGGCAACTATTTCGTCTTCCCGCCCTTGCAGGTCGGCTTGTACCTTATTTTCTATTTGACAGATTAGCCCCTTCAACTGCCTGTTAAGATCTGCATTGCGGGCGGCAAGACTGTCGGCTTGTTCCGACAATCGACGGCTTTGCTCTTTCTGTTCACTGACCATGCTTCTATTGGGTGAACGAAGCGTAGTTGTTGTTGTCGGCGGCTTCGTTTCCTCTTTTTTGCCGAATATGCCCAAGAACCCTTTTCGTTTCGGTTTCTTGGGCTGTTCCTGCATACTTGTCTGAACAATGAGAGGTACTTGACTGGCAATCTTCTTGTTGATGGATTGTTGTTCGTCTATTAACCGAACAATCTGAAACATCTGCCGTTCCTTATCTTCCAAAAGACTGCGCACACTGTCAATACGTCCAATTACATGAGTTTCATTGAACAGGCACAATGTGCTGTCCAATGCAATGCGTTGGGCATGGTAATTCTCCAAATCCGTTTCGTCCCAATCCAATGCAGTTTCTCCTAATAGCGAAAACTCTATCAGTTGGATATGAATACGGTTTACCTCCTTCCTGAATTCATCTATATGCCGGTTGCCAACCTCCAATGCTTCCACTTCCTGCCATTCATTATGACAAGTAAATGCAATGGCTACTACTATTAGAATTATGAAAGTGTGACTTAATGCTATTGCCTTACGTACAAATTCCATCTATTCTCTTACGAATTAAAATCGTCCTCCTCCCAACGCGTGATAAAGTTTGATTACACTTTGTATGCGTTCAAAACGAGTTTGCAGCTGTTGCACTTCCGCTTCAAGGAGAGATTGCTGGGCGGTCAATACTTCCAGATAGGTAATATTGGAATGACGCATCAGTGATTCTGTTTTCCGCACGGCATCGCATAATGTTTCCACCTGCCGAGCATTGATTTCAAGTTGCGATTTCGCAGTCTGCCATGCGGTCAAAGCATCGTTTACCTCTTTGCCTGCGTTCAACAAAGAGTGTTGGAACAGTAACTTCGCTTCTTCCTGGCGGATTTGGGCAGTCTTCAGGTTGGCGATGTTTGCGCCTCGATTGAACAAGGGCTGTGTCAGGGAACCGATGGCATTGAGCAACCATTGTCCGGGATTGGTGATTATACCGCCACCGTTATTGGTCCATCCAAGTGTTCCCGAAAGGGTGATATGGGGGTAGAATGCGGCACGTGCCGCATTGGTTGTGTAGAACGCCTGCGCCAGTTCCATTTCTGCCTGACGCACATCGGGACGGTTGGAAAGTAACTGCAAGGGGACTCCGATAGAGACGGTATCGGGGAAAGCTGCTTCGACCAGATTACTTCGTGCTATTGAGTGTGACGGCATGGCAAGTATTGCAAACAAGGCGTTTTCTGTTTCGGAGATGCTCTTGCGGATGGATAATAGGGACGATTCGAGCTGCATCACGTTCGCTTTTGCCTGCAATACACCGGCTTCGTTTGACTGTCCGGCTTTTTTCAATGCTTCGAGAGTGCGCACGGTAGTCTGCCAGTTTTCAAGGGTGCGGTGGCTTATTGCCATTTGCGCGTCGAGCATGGCAAGGGTATAGTAACTGTCGGCAATAGTGGCGACAAGCTGAGTCTGTACGGCTTGCCGGTAATCACGGCTTCCTTGCAAGGCGGCAGCGGCACCACGTTTTGCAGCTGTGAGGTTGCCGAAGATGTCCAGTTCCCAGCTTGCTGTCGCTCCTGCATTATATGTCTTTGCCGTTGCTCCATCGTGCTTGCCGGCATTACCTTCGGCATTCAGTCCGAGTGAGGGTAGATAGGAGAGTTTAGCTGTCAGCAAGGCGGAGGCTGCCGCTTCCACCCGTAGCCGTGCCACATTGAGGTCTGTGTTTCGGTCAAGTCCTGTTTCAATCAAGGACTGAAGTTTAGGGTCGGTAAACATTTCCCGCCACGACAGGGAGGCCAGAGTGGTGGTATCGGCGTCTGCCGGAAGGGTGCTATACAGATTCTCCATCGAGAGGTCGGGGCGATGATACCGGCTGTACGTGCCACAGCCGGTAAGCATCCATCCTGACAATATGATATATATTGCTGTCTTTTTCATTTAATTATGCTTAATACGTTCTTGGATATATTGGAAGACGATGAACAATGAAGGCACGAGGAACAACAGAGCCAATGTACCTACAATCATTCCGCCGATTACACCTGTGGCAAGCGAACGGCTACCGTTGGCACCCACTCCGTGAGCCAGCATCAGCGGGATAAGGCCGAACACCATAGACAACACGGTCATCAGGATGGGGCGCAGACGGACTTTTGCCGCACTGTATGCCGCTTGTGCCAGTGTCATGCCTTCCGACCGCCGCTTGCCTGCATATTCGGTAAGCAGGATGGCGGTCTTGGCAAGCAGGCCGATAATCATAATCAGACCGGTCTGCATGTAGATGTTGTTCTCCAGACCGAAGAGCCATGCGAACAGGAAACTGCCCATCAACCCGCAAGGCACTGCCAGCAGAACCGCAAAGGGAATAAACACGCTTTCGTACAAGGCACACAGAATCATATAGACCAGGACCATACAGAGCAGGAATATCAGCGTGGCATTGTTGGTTGTCTTGCTCTCCTCGCGCGAGATGCCGCCAAACTCGTAGGTGTAATTTGCCGGGAGAACCTTGCGTGCCGTCTCACTGATGGCTTCGAGCACCTGCCCCGAACTGTAACCCCGGGCCGGAGACCCATTGATGGAGATGGCATTGAACAGGTTGAAGCGGGTGAGGTCTGACGGACCGTTGGTCTTGGTCAGACGCACGAACCGGCTCAACGGTGCCATGCCGCCATCAGAGGTGCGTACATAGATATGATGAATGGACTCTGCATTCACACGGTATTCCGCCGGAGCCTGCATGGTGACGTGGTAGAGCTTGGAGAAGCGATTGAAGTCGGAAACATATTGTCCGGTATAATAGCCCGACAGGGTGGAAAGCACCTCTGCGGGCGACACTCCCGACTGCTCGCATTTGGCGGCGTCGATATCCACCCAGTATTGCGGATAGTCTGTGGCAAAGGAGGAATAGACTTCGCCTATTTCGGGCCGCTGCGACAAGGCCTCGACAAACTTGTCCGCCTCTTTCTTGAAAGCGGTAATGTCTCCGCCTGCCTTGTCCTGCAAGTAGAGCTCAAAGCCGTTCCCCATGCCATATCCGGCTATCATTGGGGGCGACATGGCAAACACCGTGGCATCAGGGATGTCGGAGGTGGCGGCATAGATTTTTCCGATGACGTCGTTGACCGACTGCCCCTCTCCCTCACGCTGTTCCCAGTCTTTGAGTGTCACGAAATACATGGCCTGCGACGGACCGGAACCGCTGAAAGAGAAGCCGGCAACCGCACCGTTGTATTCTATCTCGCCGATACTGTCGAGGCGGCTGTTGATGCGCTCCATCACCTTGACGGTCTGCGCCATTGACGTGCCGGGCTTCGTATTCATGCTCACCATGACCGTTCCGGTGTCTTCTTCGGGGATAAGGCCCGTCTTGGTGGCGTTGACCAGCAGCACCAGCAATACAAAGGACACTGCTATAGAGCTCCACATCAGCCACCGGCGGTGGAGGATGAACATCACTCCACGCACATAGCGTCGGCTCAGACGGTAGAAAACGGCATTGAACGCCTTTCGGAAACGGGCTGCAAAGTTGTCCTTTGTATTGCCGTGCTCGTCGATATAGGGCTTCAGCAACAGGGCGCAAAGTGCCGGTGAGAGGGTGAAGGCATTGATGGCCGAGATGCCCACGGCAACCGCCATCGTGATGCCGAACTGCGCATAGAAGGCTCCCGAAGTGCCGCCCATCATGGCAACGGGAAAGAACACTGCCATAAAGATGATGGTAGAGGTCAGAATGGCCGATGAAACGTCTTTCATGGCATCATCGGCCGCAAGCACCGCCGACTGGTAGCCCTCATCAAACTTCGCCTGCACCGCTTCCACCACCACGATGGCATCGTCGACCACGGTGCCGATGGCAAGCACAAGCGCAAACAGGGTGAGCAGGTTGATGGAAAAGCCTATCATGGACATCACGGCGAACGTGCCGATGATGGAAACGAAGATGGATATGGCAGGAATAAGCGTTGACTTGATGTCCTGCAAGAATACATATACCACTACGATAACCAGCAGTATCGCCTCCAGCAAGGTGCGGATGACCGAGCGGATGGAGGCATACAGAAACTTGTTGGTGTCGGTAAGCACTACGAATTCCGCTCCTTCGGGCAGGTCACGGTCCAGTTCGTGGAGCACTTCGTGAATCTCGTTGATGGTGCTCGACGCATTGGACCCTGCCTTCTGGTTTATCATCATCATGGCTGCCGGATGGCCGTTCACTTGGGAGGAGTAGTTGTAGTATTCATCGCCCAGCTCCACATCGGCAACCTCTTTCAGCCGAAGCACGTTGCCACCCGGCAAGGACTTGACTACCAGTTCGCCAAACTCATCGGCACCGGACAAGCGTCCGCGGTACTTCATTGTGTATTCGTTGGCCGTGGGGTGATTGGCACCGAAGGAGCCGGTGGCGGCTTCGATGTTCTGCCGCGCGAGTACGGCGGATATGTCGTCGGGTATGAGCCCGTATTGCGCCATACGGTCGGGCTTCAGCCAGAGGCGCATGCTGTAATTGGAGCCGAACAGTTGCGCCTTTCCCACGCCGCTGATGCGCTTCAGTCGCGGTTCGACATTGATTTTCATGTAGTTGTTCAGAAACGTCTGGTCGAAGCGGTCATCGGGCGAGTAGAGGGCAAAGGTCAGCAGCTCGGCATTCTGCTGCTTTTCGGTGGTGACACCGGTCTTGGTGGCTTCTGCCGGAAGCTGGCTCAATGCGGCGTTCACACGGTTCTGCACGTTCACGGCTGCCATGTCGGCATTGGCTCCTTGCTTGAAGTAGATGTTGATGGAGGCGTCTCCCGTGTTCGATGCCGTGGAGGTCATATAGGTCATGTCTTCCACGCCGTTGATGGCTTCTTCCAGCGGCACTATCACGGCTTTCTGCACGGTTTCGGCGTTGGCTCCGGGATAGGATGCCCATACATTGATGGTGGGCGGGGCGATGTCGGGATATTGCTCCACCGGCAGGGAGAACATGGCGATGACGCCCAACAGCACAATCACCACCGAGATAACGCCCGAGAACACCGGGCGGTCTATAAAAAATCGTAGCTTCATTTCGTTTCGTCTTTAGGGGTTATGCTCATGCCTTCTCTCACCAGTCCCACGCCTTCGGCGATGAGGGTGTCGCCGACCGAGAGACCTTCTTTTACGATAAACCGGTTGCCATCGTTCAGGCGGTCCACCGTGAGATAGGCAGCTTCCGCCCGTCCGTTTTTCAGTCGGTAGGCGATGATTTTGTCTTGCAGTTCCACGGTGGCGGTCATGGGAATGGTGATGGCATCCGTTTGGGGGTTCCGAAGGACGATGTTGCCGATGCTGCCGCTCAGCAGTTCGCGTTCGGGATTGGGGAACAGGGCTTTGATCTGCACCGCTCCGGTCGCAGGGTCCACCACACCGCTTACGGTCTCGATGCGTCCCTTCGCTTTGTACAGACTACCGTCGTTGAGTTGCAGGCTCACTTCCGGCATCTTGGCTATCAGGCTGTCAATCGAGCCGTAGCGAGTGGATAGGTGTCGCAGCATGTTTTCCGACACGGAGAAGTAGGCATACATCTCCGCATTGTCGGACACGACCGTGAAAGGCTGCTCCATGTTGGGACTGACAAGCGCACCGATGCGGTAGGGCAATGTGCCTACCACGCCGTTACTCGGACTTTTGATTTCAGTATAAGAGAGGTTGTTTCGTGCATCCGCTTCCTGCGCCTCGGCCTGTTGGAGTTCGGCAAGTGCCACAGCTAGTTGGTTTCGGGCAAGAGAAAGGTCGTATTCGGATATTACCTTCTCATCAAACAAGGCTTGCTTACCTTGCAGTTCGATTCGTGCCGTTTCCGCTTTTGCCCGTGCTGCGCTGACATTAGCCAAAGCTGTGCGTAAGGCTGCCAGATAGGGTGTTTGGTCTATCACTGCCAGTACTTGCCCTGTCGTCACCCGTGTGCCCTCCTTCACGCATAGACGCGTGATGCGGCCGGATATTTGCGGCATGATATCCACATCTTGTCGCCCGCGGATAGTGGCGGAATAAGATTCGGATATTTCCACCGGCATGGACGATACTGTTATGACCCGATAACTCGGTACCGCATCCTGCTTACCGTCCTGCTTGCATCCAGTCGACAGAAACAGCATGACGGCAAATGCGGCGAAATTAATGATAATGAATCGCTTGTTCATATTCTTTTCTTGTTCTTAATTATTCGTAATTGATTTAGCACTGATTGAATTCCATTCTTTTTTTAGAATGGAATAAACACGGGTATCTTCATATTTCGGGGTGCCGTTAGGATTGTTTATAAATGTCACAAATTCCTTGAAGCATCCTTCGCGGCGCATACCAAGGCGTTCGCATAAGCGTTTGGAGCGAATATTGTCATCTTCCACAAATCCATAGATACGCCGTGCACCCGCCTCCCGAAAAAGATAATCCAACAATCCGATAACCGCTTCACGAGCTAATCCTTTGCCCTCAAAACGTTTGTTGAAATGCCAGCCCACATTGTAAGTATCTTCATTTTCACGCAAAACGAAAACATCACCGATTATAAAGTCCTCCTTTTTCAAACTCACTGCATAGCGTTGCATATCTTTTTGGGAATACTGCATATATACGAATGCCGCCTCTTCAGAACAAAGGCGGTCGGCGGCAAAGCAATTCACACGAGGATTTGAAAGATATTCCAAAAGTCCAACAACGTCTCTCTTTTGAAAGTCTCTGATTACAAGACGTTCTGTTTCAATTTTCATACACTTTTTTTTGAGATGCAAAATTATACCCCTATAAAAGTTCTTGCAATTCAAAGAGTATCGAAGCGGATAAATTAAAGTCCGAACTATCCAAACTGACAGTTAAGACCGAAAAAAGGATAATCTTTCAAGTGCAGATCGGTTTTAACAAATACAATGTGTATTTCACCAATAGTTATTATCGTTTCGATAGTAATTTTATCCGTTTCAGCCTGTTTATCCTATCAACCAAAGGAGTAAAGCCTTATCTTTGCCGAATCAAGAGTAACTTTGCACCCGATATGACCCAAGTGAAAATGAAAATAATGAGTTGGAAGAACGGCCTGTTGCTATCTGCCGTCTCCTATGTATTCTACCTTGTCATGTGGTTTATACTCGATGACAAGACCATCGACCAATTGCCGGGAATGACAATCGCTGATTACATGGTCGATTTTCTGCTGTGTATGCTTTTTACCTACATATCCTTAGGATTCTGTTTTCTGGTCTTCAGGGTATTGCCGTTCAGGACATCCTACGTGTGGGGAATGGTCTATGCATCCTGCCTAATGGCACTGAACAATATCGTTGCGTTCGGTATGATAACCTTGTTCAATTTCCTATGGGACGAAACCGACAACGGGCTTCTCGACGAACTCCTCAACATGAAAGTCGCATACACCTTTGCCATGATATCTACCTTCCTGTCAAGCGTCTATGCCAACTCCTTCTACCTTCAGTCTTACATCAAGGCGCGCGACGAGAAACAAGCACTCGAAATGGCGCTGATGAAGGAAAAAGAGATCGCCTTGCAGTCGCAACTCAACTCGCTGAAACTGCAAATCAACCCGCACTTCATGTTCAACAACTTCAACAACCTGCTGGAACTGATTGAGGAAGATACCGAGCTTGCCGGAAAATTCCTGAGTAACCTATCGAAAGTGTACCGATACATCATCACCAATCTGGACCGCAATCTGATACCCGTTGCCGACGAAATCAAGTTTCTTGATTCATACTTGTATTTGATGAAAGTACGCCACAACGAAGGGGTCATTGCAAAAGTAAGTCCGGGCGTCAGACAATGCAAAGGTTTTCTTCCTCCGGCTGTATTGCAGCTTCTTGTAGAAAACGCAATAAAACACAACAGCTTTTCATCTGAACATCCGTTGGTTATCAACATAAAGTTGTCCGATGATTACATAACCGTCTGCAACCTGAAACGACCTTTGATGTCCCCAATCGAATCAACCGGTTTAGGACTTAAAAATATCATAGAACGATATGCTTTACTTTGTGATAAAAAGGTCAAGATAGAGAATGCCGAAAACTTCTATTCGGTAAGTCTGCCCATCATAAAAAACATCAACCCTTATGAAAATACTGATTCTTGAAGACGAACAGCGCAATGCCAAACGCCTCATAAGGCTGCTGAACGATATTGACAGAACATTTATTGTTGAAGGTCCGCTTGCCAGCATCAAAGAAACAGTCGAATTCTTTCAATCTGGCAAAACCACAGACCTCATCCTTGCTGATATCCGGCTAACTGACGGTTTGAGTTTCGAGGCTCTTAAACATGCCCAGGCAACCGTTCCCATCATATTTACCACCGCATACGATGAATATGCAGTACAGGCATTCAAGTTCAACAGTTTTGACTATCTTCTGAAACCGCTGGATCCGGATGAACTTGAAGCGGCCATTGACAAGGCAGTCAAAGCCGGAAAGAATTATACCGACGAAAACTTGCAACAGCTTTTTGACGCCTTACAGAAGAGCAAGTTCCGTTATAGGGAGCGTTTCCTGCTTCCTTATCGTGACGGATATAAGACCGTGCGAGTTTCGGACATCAACCATATCGAAACAGAAAACAAGATTGTACATCTTCGTCTCAACAATGGCACTTCCGAAGTGGTCAATGTGTCAATGGATGAACTTGAACACCAACTGAACCCGGACTATTTCTTCCGGGCAAACCGCCAATATATCATCAATGTAGAGCACGTTTTGTTCCTCGGTAATTATTTTGGAGGAAAGTTGATTGTCCGTTTGAAAGGTTATCCGAAGACGGAAATACAAGTGAGCAAGGAAAAGGCGCAGAGGCTTAAAGAATGGATTGACAGGTAGACTATTCTTGCAAAAAGAGTATCAAATATATTTAGTTTGTAAATCAAGTATCTAGATTTCTATTTATCAGTTAGAAAGCCAGATACTTGATTCTACTATATTTTCATCCCTTTCAGTTAGTTCTTATTCTTAACAGATGTCCGACAATGACATGGTCGGCAATGAAGTTACCCGTCGGACTTCGTTCACTTGCCGAACTGCGAACCAAAGGGACATCCAGCTATACCATAGAATCATCCCGTCTTTGTTGCCACTTAGCCTCCATTTCTCTTGAAAGCTCCATTATCTCCCGGCTCAGCTTCACAAGGTCGATGGTGCACTCCTCCAGCTTGTAGAGCAACGCCATCGCCTTCTTCTCCGAGAAGTGGATGCGCAGCTCCTTGACGACCTGATTGTAGTTCGTGCCTATGCCACGGAACTGGGCATGGAAATCCGACAGCTTGGTGTAGTAGTCCACCAGCGTCTTGTCCACTTTCAGCACCTTGAACTTCTGTCCGAAGAAGTGCGCCTTGAGAAAGACGGCTTTCGCGTACACGTTAGATTCCTCGTACATCGTCAGGAATCTGTTCCATTCCACATCATCGAAGCGCACCATCACGCAGTGCGTCTTCGGGTTCAACTTGGGATTTCTCCCGTACTTGCTCTTCTTTTTCATACTTCTTATTTTTTCAATTTTATGGCTTGTCCATTGTTTAATCTTTGATTAATGAACCCCGAAATTATCCGACTGCGGAGGATAATTCTGCCCACGGCGGTGAAGGTGTTTTCAGTTACTTAGAATTATTCGGGTAACTGAAAATATATCTTGCTATGTCTTTGAAGACATAACAATCCTCCGCTTGTCGGATTGTTTTCCGAGTGTAATCACTCATCTTGGGTATCGGTTAAGCCGATGAAGTGTATTCACCAGCCTAACCGACTTTCTGTAATCCCGTCAGAGCTTGCGCCACTGCTCGATGTCGTTCCGATAGGTGTCGAGGTGCAGGCGGACGAGGTTTTCAATCAGCCCCGATGCGCTCATACCCTTTCCTCCGAGGAAGCGGACAACCCTGTCCAGTTCGTCACGCACCGTCTCGCTGACAAACACGGGCTTGCGGTTGATAATCTTGGGGACTTGGAGATAGGTGGCGCGGTACTCCTCCAGCGACAGCCTGCGCTGCTTGCTGCTGACACGCTTCTGCGGCATTGCTGTTTCCCCGACCGCCTCACTTGACGGTTCATCCGCCATAGCGGTCTCCGTTTCTTCCGTGACGGTCTTGCCGGGCTGTTCCGGCTCATCCGGCTCCAGGCCGATACGCCTGTAGATGTCATTCATCGACTTGGGAGTGTAGGATTCCCTGCGTCCCATCTTTTCCACGATTTCACGAGCCTGCTGCTCTGTAATGCTTGGTTCTCTCTTCATTGTAAAAAACAAATTGATTAAGTTATTAACTGTGGTCTTGGTAAGCACCTCGACCGATTATCGGGAGCAAAGTAAGATGCTTCAGTGCAGTCTGTCAAGCACTTGGGTTCTCTTAGGCAATTTTGTATGGTTTTGCTTTATGGTGATAGAAATAACGGTGCAGACTTCACCGTTTTGCCGGATGTATATAACCGAAAGGGAAAAAGGTTTAGTTACGGGTGATTTTGAATTAAGCTCTTATTTGGGCTGTGGTGTCCTTATTAAATATAGGAATTAAGGGCTAAGGACTGGGCGGATTGGGCAATCGGTGAACCATGCCTGTGCCAACCTCTACCACCCTGTGCCACTTGCTGCCAGACCAAATTGAATCCATTGCCGGATGCCGGATTATGTATTTCTTTGCGGGAGAAGGAATGATAGCCGCCAAAGGAAAAGTCGGTATCACGGACAATGACTACCGTATCAGCGCAACATGCTACCACTTCCGGGAAACCCATTGTCAAGTAACGGATTATACATTCCTTTGCGGCATAAGAAACAGTAACAACTAAAAAAAGACAATATGGAAATCGTATCAATCGAAAGAAAGACCTTTGAGGAGCTGGTCGCCAAGTTCGACCGCTTCGTCTGCCGTATGGATGCCATCTGCCATCGGCACGGCGAAAAGAAAATGAGCGAGTGGATGGATAATCAGGACGTATGCCGGATGCTCAATATCAGCCCACGAACCTTGCAGACGCTTCGGGACAATGGGACTTTGGCATACAGCCAAATCAACCACAAGACCTATTACCGTCCCGAAGATGTGCAACGTATCGTCTCCATCGTGGAGGACAGACGGAAGGAAGCAAAGTTCAAAGGCAGGACAATCTGATAACCGAATAGAGTAATGACAATAATTCCACTAAATCCAGAGTAATATGAACGAACTGATTAACAAAGACAACGAGTGGATAATCCACTTCATGGGCAGTCTTGACCGTCTGCTGGACAACGTAGAGCATCTGACTGCCAGCTACCGCCCGACACTGAACGGGGAGCGTTTCTTCACGGACAAGGAGGTGTCGGCACGGTTGAAAGTGAGCCGCCGAACACTTCAGGATTACCGCAACGAAGGGCGGATAGCCTACATTCAGTTGGGCGGCAAAATCCTCTACCGAGAGTCCGACATCGAAAGGATGCTGACTGACAGCTACCGTACCGCCTACCGACAGACGGCTATCTGATTTTCTTGAAAGAGCGCAGTTTGCCGTCTGCCCTATGTTTGCGACAGCAATGGTACAATAAAAAAGGAACGGCTTACGGATGAAGCATCAATGTTTAGCTTCGTCTGTAAGCCGTTCCTTCTCTTTCTTCTGATTTCCCGTCAGTCGCTTGTTTCCGTTGCCGGATGCCCAAAATGCGTGTGGTTGGCAGGGGCAAGGTTTTCGGGCTGAATACGCTCAACCCCGTTGAGGAAGATTCTGCCCGAAACGGCTATGCCGCCCGACCTTGCCAATGCTGTCAGAGCCACACGCTACCTTTGCATCCGTGCATCGGGAACAGGTGGCTGACGGGAAGAACCTCGACTATACCATAGGTTGCCATTCTTACCATAGGAAACAAACAATGTAACCGGGATTCCTTTCTTGGTGGTGCAGATTTCATTTATTACGAACCGCCTGAACAAAAGGGTCTCTTTGCTACATATTCTGAAAGCGATGGCTATAATCATTTCAAAATTATACACATCATAACTGATGCCGTCAGTTTGCTTGATATACTTCATCGTATCAGTTTCGTTCAACTCTTTGTTCTTGTAAATTGCCTGTATCATCTTGCGGATATTGCAAGAGAACACCCCGAACAGGTCGGCTATCTCGAACTGGGTCATCCACACTGGGGCTGTCGGTACGGTGACCGCTCCCATTTTACTGATTGTTATTATTTCTCTGCTCATAATCCCTTTATTTTATGATGATTATATACTGTTTTCTTTCTTTTCGCCAGCCGATATTTTCTTTCTTCGCTCCATCAGTTTGTCCATGTCTTTGGAGATTTTATCATCGGTTATCCGTGCATACCCCTGAGTAGTTCTGATGTTGGAATGTCCCATCATCTTGGCGATGCTCTCAATCGGTATATCCGCTGAAATCAGGAAAGTTCCGAAGCTGTGCCGACTTTGGTGATAGCTCAGATTTTCCTCCTTGCCTATGGCAACACCCATCTCGTGGATGTCAAACCAAAGTGAATCACGGCTTGGGAGAGGAAACACGGGCTTCTCATCATCGGTTGTGTTGTACAACGACAATATCTGTTCCGCTATGGGATGTAAGGGTATGAAAGCCTCCACCTTTGTCTTCTTGCGGTTGATGCGGATATACCGTCTGCCCTCCGCATTCGTCCCGATATGATGGGGATGAAGAAGTTTGATGTCCACATACGCCAGTCCCGTCAGGGTCGAGAAGATGAAAGCCCGTCTTGCCAGTTCCATACGCTTGTCATACATCGGGGTGGAAAGTATCTTTTTGAACTCATCGCGGCTGATGTACCTGTGCCTTGCCTCCGGCTTCGGTTCATACTCCAAGTCCTCGCAGGGGTTCACACGGATAATCTCCTTATCGACTGCCAAATACAATAAACGATTAAGCCAGCACATACATTTGTTGGTTTGGGAAGAGCTGAAATTCTTGCACTTCTTCAGGAAAGCTTTATAGGACTTGCCAAAATCCTCCGTCACTTCTTCAAGAGGAATTTCCTTTTTCCCGATTGACGCTATAAAGTCCGTCAGGTATTTCTGATAATACATGGAGTGACGGTAGGAAGAAGTGGAATCTATTTCCTCGGAATGTTTCTTCAACCGCTCCCGTTCCCATTCACCCATTTGCAATAAGGTAGTCGGATGGATATTATTCAGGGAAATATGGTTCTTCAACATTTCCGCACTGACCACTCCTTGCGATTTAAGTATCTCGGTATAGGCTTCCTCAGTCAGACGCAGGTATTCCCGTAAGCGGTTGTTCTCCCTGACGGTCTTTATCTCATTCTTCCTGCCGTTCCAGTCTTCGGGGCGGCAATAGATACCTGTGCTTATGGCGGTCTGCTTGCCGTCAATGGTTATACGGCAGAGTACGGCGGTCGTACCGTCAGCCCTCACCTTGCTGCGGTTAATATATGGCAATAATGAAAATGTGCTTCGCATATTGTTGTTGGATTTATAGGGTTAGTTTGAAATCTTGTGTCGCCTCTATGAACTTGTCCATATCCTCGAAGAGTTTTTTCGGACTGACACGGGCATATACTTGAGTGGTGGAAATGTCGGAATGTCCCAGCATCCGGCTGATGGTCTCAATCGGCACACCCGCTTCGAGCGTTATCAGCGAGGCGAAACTATGCCTCGCCTGATGATAGCACAAATCATCCTTGATGCCAGCCAATGCCGCCAACGCCTTCATGTGTCTTCTAAGATTAGGCCAGCGTAGTAAAGGGAACAATGTGTCCCTGTCCTCACTGTGATACTTTTCAATCAGTGCAATCGCTTCGGGAAGCAACTTCACGCTTGCCCGATGTTCGTTCTTCTTCCTGCGGTATTTCAGCCACAACGCTCCGTTATCGTCCGTGTACAAGTTCTCATCGGTAATGGATATCACATCCGCATACGAGACCCCGGTATAACACCCGAAGAGAAACATATCCCTTGCCAGTATGTGAGATTTACGATGCGGTTCAATTTCCACATCACGGATTTTCTCGAACGATTCACGGCTCAATGCCCGTGGGGTTTTATCCGACTGCTTGGGCAGGGTGAAATGCTGGAAATGGATTTTGTCTGCATAGCCTTCCTTATAAGCCAGACGGCATATTTTTTTCAGTATGGCAAGGTGATGTCGGACAGTATCTATTGCATAACCCTTATTCTCCATAGCGAAAACCTGATAGTCATGGATGAACTGTTCCGTAAGCTGCCCAAATGCTAAATCCTTGACCTTGTACTGATGCCCAATGAACTCACCAAGTGTCAGACGCATATAATGATAAGTCGAGTAAGAAGTTTTCGCACGGTCAATACCAATACGGGCTTTGAGGTCGTCACAGACAACATCAGTCATTCGCATGAGTGTCATCTGCGTTTCCATACTTCCTTGAAAATGATTCTTCACATCGGTGGCATCGAAATCCATTTTACGGCTCACAAGGTTGTCAAAGGCGTTGTTTACCGCCAACAACAGTTTCTCAATCTTGGTGTTGGTTTCCACCGCCTCCTTGCTCTTGCCATTCAGACGGCTTTCACAGGGATTCCACAGTTCGGGAGGGCATGACAGCTTGCATCCGAACTGCGCCATCGTGCGGTTGACGGTAATGCGTCCCATGATGGGAGCCTTGCCCGACTTGTCCAGTCCGCTCTTTTTGAGGTAGAGCAGCACCTTGAATTTTTCTACTTTCATACGCTTATATTTTTAAGTGCAAATTTACTTGCCATATAAGCGTCCCTTGATGCGCAAAACACTGTGTATTAACGCAAACAAAACGGTGGGGATTTCTTTTCATCGCTTTCCGTTACCTGTTCCCGTTTCGGTAACTGCCCGGCTAACGGTTTGGTAACTGAACAACCTCAATATTCCGTTGTCGTTTGCATTTTTTCAACTTCGCAAAATACCGAAATATCGCTTATTCCTAACGGTTTACGTTTAATCTATACCTGTTCGCTGTTGCTTGCTTTGCCGTGTATATTCCACCTCGCAAGACACACGTTCGCCACGACCATGACGCTCGCCAAAGGGGTGCCTATCGAAACCGTCAGTAAAATGCTGGGACATACGAATATCCAGACCACTCAAATTTATGCCCGTATCACCAGCGACAAGATAAGCCGCGATATGCAGGTGCTTGCCGGGAAATTGGATGAAATAGAAAAAATAGCGTTAAAAGCCTGAAACCATGAATAGAGGAACCTTGAAAATCGAATCGTCGCACACGGATGAAATTCGTGTGTCGCTCACCTTGTCGGATGACAGAACCGTTTGGATGGCCGTTGAAGAAATCGCGCACACGTTCGGTGTGCTGGCGGCAAGCGTCCAGCGTGGAATCCGTAACATTCTTGCCTCCGGAGAATTGCGTGATAACGAGGTACGGCAGGAACAATCGAGAACACTGCCCGATGGCAGGCTTTGTATCGCGGAGTATTATAACCTCGATATGATAGTTGCCCTGTGTTTCTCGCTGAAAAGTTACCCGTGTATGATATTTCGAAGATGGATCTGCAAGAAGGTCGTTCAGTCGATGAAAGTGCGATCGTCCGTACCGCTTATCCTGCAAATAAAGACTGACCGGGTAAGCAATTGAATTGATAGGCAGCGGAAGAAAAAAATTTCTTCCGCTGTTTTTTTACCCTTATCCCCCGTTTCTCCTGAAAATCTTTCCATAGTAGGTACCGACTATGGAAAGTATCGTTTTGCAATCATACACCTTTGCGGCATAAGAACGAAAAATACTGTAATCATGGAAATCATAACATTCGATCACAAGGTGTACCAGGATTTGAAAGACAAAATCGAGCGTATCGCCGATTACGTCTTCAAGAAAGAGACGAATCCCGCCCAGGAGCCGGAAATCTGGCTCACGAGCGATGAACTTGCCGACCTGCTCAAAATCAGCACACGAACGCTTCAGCGAATGCGTAAAGAGCGTGTCATCCCTTATACCATGCTGCGGAACAAATGCCTGTACCGCCTTTCGGATATAGAACAATGTATCGCCAAACGGATCGTAACCTGCAATCCGCAAACACTCGAAGAATTTCGGAAAAGTTATTACCTCACGCATAAACACTACGGTTTATGATCCTCGACACGGAAATATTCGAGTTGTGGATGTCGAAGATCATGGAACGCTTCGACCGTCACGAGCAGATGCTCTCGAAGCTCGCGGGCAAGGAGATCAAGGAGGTGAAATATCTGGACGGCGAGCGTCTTTTGGACAATCAGGACTTGTGCCAACTTCTCCAAGCGAGCAAACGGTCGCTGCAACGCTACCGCAGTTCGGGGACGCTGCGCTACCAGATGCTATGGCATAAAATCTACTACAAGGAATCGGACGTGCAGGAGTTCCTGAAAAACCATTTCGACGAGTTCGAGGGCTGCCGCAAGGTGGATAAGAGGGGGCGTTGAGCGCCAAAGGCTGCCAAACGGACGCCACAAGCTGCCACGCCGTGCGCGAGCCATTGCCGCAGCCTGTGAGACCGCTAAATTCGCGGCACATCAATCAAGATGCGATTAAATATCAAACGATTATGGAACAAAGGAAAAAAGAACAGGACGTTCTGGTCGTCAAGGACGAGCAGACGGGCGAGATCGGCGTCGTCGCGGGTTTGAAACGCGACGGCACGCCGAACATGAGAGCCGCCAAACCGGAACACGAACGGGAGTTCCTGCGCTTCGACCGTCATGGCGACGTGCTGGACAACTTCTTCTCCAACTTCTTCCGGCAATGCAAAGACCCCAAGCGGTTCTCGTTCTACCGAGTAACGGTGGAAGGTATCGAAAACGTGCTTACGGTCATGAAAGAGATGCTGAAAAAGCCGGACGAGTACAAGGAAGTCCTCGACGCCCACCGCGTCGATACGGCCAAGTACGAGCAGCAGGCCGAACAGATGCGGCAGGAGACGCCGGATGCCGCCGAAAAAGGGCAGGAACCCGATTCCGAGAGCCAGAGCACTGAAACGGAACGACAGCAGGCGCAACCGCAGCAGACTCCCGCCGAGGAGGGATACAAGCCTATCGACGACAGCCGTCTCGACCGCGCGGAGGTCGCCGAACGCTGGGGTATCGACCTTGCGGCGTTGGAGCAGTCGGGCGATCTGGAACGGATGCGCAACTACGGCAAGTCGCGCCTTATCGACTGCAACCCTGAAATCGGGGGTATCCGCATTGCGATGCAGGCACGTCTGTCGCTGCGGGAGGATCCCGACGGTACGGTATCGCTCGTGCCTCACCCGATACGCCGTGCGCCGAATTACGACGAATACCTGAACGTCAAGTTCACGGCGGAGGATCGGGACAACCTGAAAAAGGCGGGCAATCTCGGACGTGTGGCGGAGGTCGTCGATCCGGCGACAGGCGAGCTGCTCCCCTCGTTTATCAGCATCGACCGTGTAACCAATGAAACGGTGTCCGTTCCGGTCAGGGACATCGACGTTCCCCAAGAGGTGCTGGGCGCGGCGTTGGATGACAAACAGCAGGCGGCACTTGCCAGAGGTGAGGGCGTGTACGTGGAGGGGATGACCTCGAAGAACAACGGTAAGGTGTTCAATGCCACGATCCAGATCAACGCCGACAGGCGGGGATTGGATTTTCATTTCGGTGAGAGGAAGGTAGCGCAGCGTCAGGAACGTACACAGACGACGGGCGGCGAAAAGCAGGAGCAACCGCGTAAGCTGCGTATCGGAAGCACCCTGCTCCAAAGACCTGTTACCGATGAAATTAAGAAAGGCTGGGAACAAAACAAATGGGTCTATATGGAAGGACTTATCGACAGGAAGGGAAAGCCGTTCAATGCCTACGTGCGTCCCAACCATGAACGCGGCAAATACGATTTTTTCCGCAAACGACCGGAAGAGGGGCAAATTCATGAAATCAAACCCGACAACGCCTCCCGCACGCAGGTGGCTGTCAATTCGGAGGGTAAGACCGACGAGGCGACCAAGCACGTGGGCGAACCGCTGCAACGGGGACAGGCCGCACCCGCCAGCGAGGAGCAGCAGCGCAGGCAGCAGAACGCGAACAGACCCCGAATGAAGATGTAGCTATGGCGGCCTTTGTCATTCTCCTGTTCTTCTGTCTCGTCTGCGGCGTAGGCGGCTGCGCCCTGCGGCGTGCCGATCGGCACGCCATCGAAGAAGATAACGAACGATATTATACCCCGGACGGGTATCATGTCTATTACGACCGGAAAATCCTGCGCCGTCTGTATCCGCAGGACGATACGGCGTCATAAACGAACAACGAATAAACCGGGGCTTCCAGCCCCACCCACTAAATCCACAATAAAATAAATCGAATATGAAAACTATCATTGCAGAAAAACCGAGCGTGGCGCGGGAGATCGCCCGCATCGTCAAGGCCACCAAACGGGAGGTCGGCTACCTGACCGGAAACGGCTATAACGTAACATGGGCTTTCGGTCATCTGGTTCAGCCCGCCCTGCCGGACGGTTACGGCATCAAGGGGTTCCACCCCGACAACCTGCCCATCATCCCTCCGGTGTTCAAACTGATTCCCCGTCAGGTCAAGACCGAGAAAGGTTACAAGCCCGACAGCGACGTGGTGGCTCAAATCAAGGTCATCGCTCGCCTGTTCCGCGAAAGCGAAAGCATCATCGTGGCGACGGACGCGGGGCGCGAAGGCGAGCTGATCTTCCGTTACCTGTACGAGTATATCGGTTGCGCGACACCGTTCGAGCGGCTCTGGATCAGTTCACTGACGGACACCGCCATCCGCGAGGGGCTGGAAAGGCTCGAAAGCGGCAACAAGTACGACAACCTCTACTACGCGGCCAAAGCCCGCAGCGAGGCCGACTGGCTGGTGGGTATCAACGCCACGCAAGCCATCACGGTCGCTGCCGGACGCGGCACGTATTCGCTCGGACGTGTGCAGACCCCCACGCTGGCTATGGTCTGCGAGCGGTATTGGGAGAATAAACGTTTTACGCCCGAAACTCTATGGCAGGCGCATTTCTCGACTGCCGGTGTAGCGGATGGCGGGGTGGTGAAATTCTCCTCCTGCAAGAAATGGAAGGAGAAACAACCCGCAACGGAGGCTTACGGGACGCTCAAAGAGCAAGGCAGGGTGAGAATCACGAAGGTCGAGTGCAAGGAGAGCGTGCAGGACACGCCCCTGCTGTACGACCTGACGACACTGCAAAAGGAGGCGAACGCCAAGCACGGCTTCACGGCGGAGAAGACGCTCTCCCTCGCCCAGAAGCTCTACGAGGCAAAGCTGGTCACCTATCCCCGCACGGGCAGCCTCTACATTCCCGAAGATGTCTTCACGGAGATTCCGGCTTTGCTGCTCACGCTCAAAAGCAACCCGACGTGGAGCGGCCGCCTCGCCCTCGCGGGAGAGCTTACGCGCCGGAGCGTGGACGCGGCGAAAGTTACCGACCACCATGCACTGCTTATTACAGGCATGAAGCCTAAAAACCTGCTGCCTGACGAGCAGACCCTTTACGACATGATTGTCGGACGTATGCTCGAAGCCTTTTCCGAAAAGTGCGTCAAGGACGTTACTACCGTCGTGGCGGAGTGCGGAGGCGTGGAATACACCGTGAAAGGAGCAATCGTCCGTCAGTCGGGCTGGCGCGGCGTGTATAACGAGGAGACGGAAGATACCGTGCTGCCCGAATGGACGGAGGGCGAAGAACTGTCTGTCGCTGCCTGTTCGATGACCGAGGGTAAGACCAAGCCCAAACCGCTGCATACCGAAGCGACGCTGCTGGCGGCGATGGAGACCGTAGGCAAGGAGATCGAGGATGAAGAGTTGCGGCAATCGCTCAAAGAGTGCGGCATCGGCACTCCGGCCACCCGTGCGGCCATAATCGAAACTCTTTTTTCACGGGAATACATGGTGCGTCAGAAAAAATCGCTTGTGCCGACGGAAAAGGGACTGGCTCTCTATTCGGTCGTCAAGACAATGCGCATTGCCGACGTGCGTATGACGGGGGAGTGGGAGGCCGCGCTCGCCAAGATTGAGCGGGGCGAGATGCGTGACGGGACGTTCCGTGAGGCCATCGAGATCTACACCAAGCAGATTACCACCGAACTGCTCGCCTCGGATAAACTTTTCACGCACAAGGGATCGGAGTGTCCCTGTCCCAAGTGCAAGACGGGACGGATGCAGTTCTTCGGCAAGGTCGTGCGCTGCGACAATGCCGCGTGCGGGCTTCCCGTGTTTCGCGTGAAAGCCGGAAAGACGCTTTCCGACGCGGAGATTACGGAACTGCTGACCAAAGGCGGCACCGGAGTAATCAAGGGCTTCAACAGCAAGCAGGGTAAGAAATTCTCGGCTGCTGTGGCCTTTGATGGGGAATTCAATACCGTTTTCGAGTTCCCGGAGGCCGACAAAACGGGAAAATCCACGAAAAGAAGAAAATAATGCGTACCTTTACCCACGAATTCACAAGCGTAAATTGTTCTGCCGTTTCGACGGTCGATACCGGTTTATTTGCTGTGGATTTAGTGGGTGGCACTCGGCGGGGACGTCGAGTGCCTTTTTCGTCAGATCATACCCATTATTTTGTTAGCACAATGAAAATTGTCTATTCGTTCTAATGAAACAGAACTGCTTTTAAGTTTAGGCTCGAAATAATGAGATGGATATGCCATTATCGCGTCTTTAATTTTTTGTTTACTTGTACCGATTGTGCAGGCACAAACAGCCACATCACAACCGAATGATTGTAAATGGGCAAGATGGTTTTTAACGGAACACGTGCCGATTGCGTAATCGCCTTGTGTTACAATACCGACAGTTTTCCCGAAACCTCGAAAAACATCTGAACAATCATTGTTGCTTAAATCTTGAAAAGCACCGGAGACCTGTGTATATCCCGCTTGTATCAAAAGCGTATAGACAAGATTCAATGTTTGGGTTTTTCCACTATTGGAATCTCCCTCTAATGCAATAACCTTCATAATCGAATAAATTAGTTCGATTACAAAATTAGTAATAAAATCCACTAAATCCACAGTAATTATGAATAATACAAACAAGCCTGCGGAACTGTCCTATTACGGGCTTTACCTGTTATCCTATCTTAAAGAGAACCATCCCGACAAGGCGCACGACACGGCCTTCATCGAGGAGCGTGCCGCCCATGCTGCCGATGTGTTCGAGCAGGCACGGCGCGAGGGCTACACGCCCGAAGGGGCGCACGAGCTGGCAATGGCCTCCCTTCTGGAAGGGCTGCATTTCTCCAAGTACGACACGCTCGTCGAAGTGCTCTGGAATGAGTGCTCGGACGAAATCCCCCAAAGCGAGGCTCCCGCCGTCGCACTCAAACTGCTGCCCTACATGGAGGGCATTTTCACGCAATACCCGCTTTCGGACGACTTCGCCTACTCGCCCGAATACAAGCAGCTTTACACGGAGCTTGCGGGTGCTGTTCTAATCTGTATCGAGGAGAATGGCATTTAACCGTAAAGCCAAGCTGCGTGACAATATCGAGGCGATACGGACGGTTTTCGAGTTGGGCAAGGCAGGACGGGCAGCCACTCCCGAAGAGAGGGAGTGGCTCGCCCGCTACTGCGGCTTCGGCGGGTTGAAATGTATTCTCAATCCCGCCGCCACGCTGACCGATGCCGTCCAGTGGGCGAAATCCGACCTCGAACTTTTCCCGCTGACGGTGGAGCTGCACCGCCTGATCCGCGAGAACAGCGCGAACGAAAATGAATACAAGCGTTATATCGACAGCCTGAAAAGCTCCGTGCTGACGGCATTCTATACCCCGTCGGCGGTAACGGAGGCGTTGGCCGACGTGCTGCACGATTACAACGTGCGCCCGCGTCGCCTGCTGGAACCATCCGCAGGACACGGCGCGTTTGTCGAGGCGTTCATCCGAAAGGATGCCGATACCGATGTCATGGCCTTCGAGAAAGACCTGCTGACGGGTAAAATCCTCTCCTGCCTCTACCCCGACAAAAAAGTGCGGGCGGAGGGTTTCGAGCGTATCGAGAAACCTTTCAACGACTATTTCGACGCGGCGGTCTCCAACATCCCGTTCGGAGACGTGGCGGTGTTCGATCCGGCCTTCTCCGCAAGCGAATCGGTCGGTCGCCGTAATGCCGCGAAAGCCATCCATAATTACTTTTTCCTCAAAGGGCTGGATGCCGTCCGCGACGGCGGCATCGTGGCGTTCATCACCTCGCAGGGCGTGATGAACGCCACGCGCAACGAAGCGGTCAGGCTCGAAATGCTCAAAGGGGCGCACCTCGTCTCCGCGATCCGCCTGCCGAACAACCTCTTTGCCGACCATGCCGGAACGGAAGTCAGCAGCGACCTCGTCGTCCTGCAAAAAGATACCCGCAGGGAGGGGCTGACAGAGGACGAAAAGCTGTTTATCCAAACGGGAATGCAGAACGGCGTAAGTACCAACCGTTATTTTATCGAACACAAAGACCAAATCATCCATACAAGCGCGAAGTTAGACACCGACCCCTATGGCAAGCCCGCAATGGTCTATCGGCATGACGGAGGTGTAGAAGGTATCGCCACGCAGTTGCGCGAGTTGCTCGACGACGATTTGCACGCAAGGTTGGTTATGCGGCTCTACTCCGGCGGCATACGGGATGCACGGTTGCAAGAGCAGCAGGCGAAAGCCCAAACGACCGACACGCCCCTGCGCACGGAGCCGACGGCGGAAGATTTGGCCGCTTTCGGGGCATGGGCAAAGGAAAAAGAGCAACGGTTGTGGGAGGAACGACCGCCAAAGGCAACCGATTTCGAGGAGGCGACCGTCGTCCAAGAGACGGTGCAACCGCCGACCGCCGTGATTCGGCAGGAAGCGGAACGGACTGCCGTACCTCCCAAAGAGGAGAAGCCCGAAATCGAGCCTCCGGTCATGAGCCTCTACGATCTGTTCGGCTTCACGGCGGAGGAAAGACGTATTGCCCAGACGGGCGGGAAGCTCCGCCGACGAAGCAACCGTCCCAAGCTGGCGCAGCCGCGTCAACCGTCCCTGTTCGATACGCCGACACAAGCAACGGTGACAACCATCCAAGCGGAACAGACGGCGCAAACCTCCACCGAAACCGCAGCGCGTCCCGCCTATTCCGTCGAAAACGCTGCCGGGGCAGATATGAACCGCCGTATCGCTGACGTCGAGCGGCAGATCCGCGAAGATGAAGCGAGGCTCACGGCGGAAGAGCGGCAGCGCAGACACGAGGAGGAGATGAAGCCCCGCCTGTTCGACGGATTGCTGGAACCGCACCACCGTGAGGGATCGTTCGTCAAGGTAAACACCGTCGGGGCACGTTATCAGATCGGCTACCTGAAAGACGTTACCCGCTACGGGGCGACGTTCCACCCGCTTGATCTGGGAAAGGAACAGCGGGAAAAAATTGCAGCCTACATTCCCGTGCGCGACGCTTACGAGCGGCTCTACGCTTACGAGGCGGAGTATCACGATGAAGGATCGGCGCAGCGCGAGGCGTTGAACACCTGTTACGACAAGTTCGTTGCCCGTTACGGTAATCTGAACGCCAAAGCGAACGTCAAACTCCTGATGATGGATACGTCGGGGCGCGACATCCTCGCCCTCGAACGGGCGGAGAACGGACAGTTCGTCAAGGCCGACATCTTCGACCATCCCGTAGCGTTCGCGCTTAACGGGATTACGCACGTCGATACGCCCGAAGAGGCTCTCTCGGCCTCGCTCAACCGCTACGGCGGCGTGAACTTCGACTACATGGAATCCCTTTCGGACAACAGCCGCGAGGAGCTGATCGACGAGCTGAAAGGGCGCATCTTCTACAATCCGCTCTCCGGTGGTTACGAAATCAAAGACCGCTTCATTGCGGGCAACGTAGTGGACAAGGCGGAGCGCATCGAGGCATGGATGGCCGGGAACCCGCACGGCGAGCGCGAAAAGGAAGCTCTCGCCGCCTTGCAGGAGGCCGCGCCGCGCCCGATTACGTTCGACGAGCTGGATTTCAACCTCGGCGAGCGGTGGATTCCGACGGGTATCTACTCGGCATACGCCTCTTATCTGTTCGACACGAAAGTAAGTGTCGGTTTCTCGGAGAGCATGGACGACTACGCCGTCAAATGCGGCGTGAAGAACGCCAAGATTCTCGACCAATTCTGTGTCAAGGGGTATTACCGCAGCTACGACGGTATCGCCCTGCTGAAACACGCCCTCGTGAACACCGTGCCCGACATGACCAAGAGCATCGGCAAGGATGAGCACGGAGGCGACATCAAGGTGCGCGACAGCGAGGGCATACAGCTCGCCAACGCCAAGATAGACGAGATACGTAACGGATTCGTGGAGTGGCTCGCGGAGCAGTCGCCGGATTTCCAGAAGCGGCTGACGGATATGTATAACCGCAAGTTCAACTGCTTCGTGCGCCCGCAGTACGACGGCTCGCACCAAACCTTTCCCGACCTCGACCTGAAAGCCCTCGACCGACGGTTCGGAATCAAGGACGTGTACCAAAGCCAGAAAGATTGTATCTGGATGTTGAAGCAGAACGGCGGCGGCATCTGCGACCACGAGGTCCTGCGCCCATAAGGGCATATAGTAAATGTAGGATTAGCAACCTACCCGGTAAGGGTTTTCAACGCCGGTCATTAGCCAACTTATCCACTTAGCCGAAAGGCGGTGGGGAGTGTCGCATGTTGGAAACGGCATAAGTCAGTAAACTATCGTACTGCTACTGAATGTCTAAATGAAACGATAGATATGAGGATGAAGACTATACTGTTTGAACGACAGTCCAAGTTGTTAGTTGGTAAACCCCGACGGAAGATAGTTACAAACGTCGGGCTGCAATACTTCTACTTTCCGACTTCGAGTATGAGAGCCGAAAACCGATTGCAGAACAGCCGTAATAAGCGGAAAAGGACGAAAATCGCATCCGACAATCTATCAAGCTATGTTACTATATGTCTAAATGGGGATTGTCTAAGTAGGAACGCCGAAAGGCTATGGGATTTGCCCCTGAATATCCTATATGGCAACAGAGTCTCCGTAGTAGTCTGAGCAAGGGAAAGCCTTGTACATGGCGAAGGGAGACAGTGAGTTATTATTTAATATGTTTAACGAATGATGTGTGAGACATTATGAGAGATTCAACAAATGTATTAAACAGTCTGGCTGGGCACAGCCAAGATCCTAATTACAAGTTTGAACGGCTTTACCGACTGCTGTTCAATGAAAACCTGTACGCACTTGCCTATCAGAAGTTGTCGCAGAATGCAGGCAACTGCACGAAAGGCACGGACGGGCAGACCATAGACGGAATGAGCATAAAGCACATTCATACTATCATTGAACGGTTGAAGGACGAGAGTTACCGTCCGTGTCCTGCACACAGAATTTACATTCCCAAAAAGAATGGAAAGCAACGTCCGTTGGGCATCCCTGCCTTTAAGGACAAACTTGTACAGGAAATTGTGAGGATGATTCTTGAATCTATTTACGAAGGCCATTTTGAAGACTGTTCGCATGGGTTCAGACCGCGCCGTGGCTGTCATACGGCTATGGCTTCCTTACAAAAGGGAGGTACGGGAACACGTTGGTTTATCGAGGGAGACATCAAGGGATTCTTTGACAACATCAACCATGATGTTTTAATTGAAATCCTTGCCGAAAGAATCAATGACGAACGTTTCCTGCGACTGATACGTAAATTCCTGAAAGCAGGCTACATGGAGCAATGGGAGTACAAAAATACCTATATCGGAACTCCGCAGGGAGGCATAATAAGTCCGATTTTGGCGAACATTTACCTCGACAAACTCGACAAATTTATGCAGAACTACATAAATGCTTTCAATACAGGTAAAGCAAGGGTGCGCAATCCTGAATACAAAAGGGTTGCAAGCCGTAAAGATAAACGTGTAAAGAAACTGAAGAATGAAACAGATGGGTTAAAGAAAGAGGTACTCCGCAAGGAGATAGCCATTCTCCACCGTGAGATGCAACAACTTCCTGCAACTCTTGACATGGACGAAAATTTCAAACGCATGAGGTACGTACGCTATGCCGATGATTTTCTGATTTGCGTAATCGGAAGTAAAAAGGACTGTGTAACAGCAAAAGGGGACATCAAAACCTTTCTGCATGATATGCTGAAACTGGAACTTTCGGACGAAAAGACGCTAATCACCAATTCACACGACACAGCCAAATTTCTCGGCTTTGACGTTACAGTCCGCAGTACGGACAAGACAAGAAAGGATTTCAGAGGAATCCCCATTCGTTCACTTGACCATAAAGTGGTTCTTCTCCTGCCTTACGAGGTAATGAGAAAGAAACTGATTGATTATAATGCGATGCGCATAATAATCAGGAACGGCAAGGAAGTATGGGAATCAACCTCACGTCCATATCTCCGTAGTAATGATGACCTTGAAATCCTCAACCGATATAACTCGGAAATTCGAGGAATCTATAACTACTACTGTATTGCAAACAATGTCAACATTCTCAATAGTTTCTATTACTACATGAAAGAGAGTATGTATAAAACATTATCATCCAAGTATGAATCAACCGTAAGGAAAATAATTCGCAAATATTGTCGGAATAAAGTCTTTACAGTACGGTATGAGAATAACAAGGGGGAAATGTTAGAACGTACAATTTATCATGGTGGATTTAAGCAGAGAAAAGACGCGCGTATTGACAATGCGCACATCATGCCCAGTTATCACGGAACTGAAAGTACAAGCCTTATGGCTCGGCTGAAAGCCCGTGAGTGTGAATATTGCGGAGAGGAGGACAACCTTAGAATGGTGCATGTCCGTAAGCTTAGAGACCTGAAAGGCAAGCAGGAGTGGGAACGCTTCATGATTGCCAGACAGAGAAAAACAGTAGCAGTATGTGAAAATTGTTATCGTAAGATTCATGGAAGGAAATAGACTGAAAATAACCATGGAGAGCCGTATACATGGAGACGTGTACGTACGGTTCGGTGGCGAGCGTTTAGAAACCTACCGTCCGAAAGGACGGCAAGGCGCTTTGCACTTAGCCTGTGGCACGGGAAAGACGCTTATCATGTGCGTGGCGGCGCATGAGATGAAGCGGCTGGAACTGGCGCACAAGCCGATGATTATAGGACTGAAAGCCAACGTCGCAGAGATCGCCGAGTGTTACCGCACGGCCTACCCGAACGCAAAGATACTCTACGCCTCGGAAAAGGACTTTTCGCCCGAAAACCGCGTGCGGTTCTTCAACAACATCAAGAACAACGACTACGATTGTGTCATCATGTCGCACGACCAGTTCGGCAAGATTCCGCAGTCGCCCGAATTGCAGCAGCGCATTCTGCAAGCCGAGTTAGACACGGTGGAAGAGAATTTGGAGGTGCTGCGCAGGCAGGGCAAGGATGTTTCCAGAGCGATGTTGCGGGGATTGGAGAAGCGCAAAATCAACCTCTCCGTGAAGCTCGAAAAGATCGCCTACGCCATCAAGTCGCGCACGGACGATGTGGTGGATTTCAAGCAGATGGGCATCGATCATATCTTCGTGGACGAGAGCCACCAGTTCAAGAATCTGATGTTCAACACGCGCCACGACCGCGTGGCGGGGCTGGGCAATCAGGACGGCAGCCAGAAGGCACTCAATATGCTCTATGCCATCCGCACCATACAGGAACGCACGGGCAAGGATTTGGGCGCGACGTTCCTGTCGGGCACGACCATCAGCAACTCGCTGACGGAGTTGTACCTGCTGTTCAAATACCTGCGACCGAAAGAGTTGGAGCGGCAGAGTATCAACTCGTTCGATGCGTGGGCTGCCATCTTCGCCAAAAAATCCACCGATTTCGAGTTTTCGGTAACGAACAACATCGTGCAGAAAGAACGTTTCCGCTACTTCATCAAAGTGCCGGAGCTGGCGGCGTTCTACTCCGAAATAACCGATTATCGCACGGCAGAGGACGTGGGCGTGGATCGTCCCGACAAGAACGAGATACTCCATAACATTCCGCCCACGCCCCAGCAAGAGGAGTTCATCGAGAAACTGATGCAATTTGCACAATCGGGCGACGCGACGATACTCGGACGCGCACCGCTCTCCGAAACGGAGGACAAGGCCAAGATGCTGATCGCAACGGACTACGCCCGCAAGATGGCGCTCGATATGCGCCTGATAGACCCGAACTACGACGACCATACCGACAACAAGGCGAGCCACTGCGCCCGCATGATTGCCGAATACTACCGCAAGTACGACGCGCAGAAAGGAACGCAGTTCGTCTTCTCGGATTTGGGGACGTTCCAGCCGGGACAGTGGAACGTGTACAGCGAGATCAAGCGTAAGTTAATCGAGGATTACGGCATCCCCTCCTCGGAGATTCGCTTCATTCAGGAGTGCAAGAACGAGAAATCGCGCAAGGCCGTTATCGATGCGATGAACGAGGGCAAGGTACGGGTGATCTTCGGTTCGACCTCCATGCTCGGAACGGGTGTCAATGCGCAGAAACGAGCCGTTGCGGTACATCATCTCGACACGCCGTGGGTGCGACATGAAGTCGCATAGATAATTGTTGGAATGATACTTACGGGTATCAGCTTTAACCCGCTGTTCCGTCAGCGGTAGCCTACCGACCGATGCACCTTAATGTTGTATTAAGCGGTCGGGACGAAGTACACTTTCGCAAGACAAGACAGAACCGTGAGGGGAAGTCAAGTACGGTTAGTATCATACCGTAGAGTGGCGAGGCTGGATAGTATGGTTAGCGTAAGCGAACTGTTAGTAAACTTCGTAATGTCGTAAAAGAGTGTAAGATACTGGTACACTCTACCCAAAAGGGAAGCGGTCGGTTAATCCTTTCCATGGTAGGATTACACGGATATAAGCACCGCCGGAGGATGAGACAGAGCCTAACCTATCCGTTAGTTATCTATGTGGAACATGGTAAGCCTGTATATCTCCTGTCATGTAAAAATGACAGGTAAGCTGACAGCAATGAAAGCCGAATGGTGTGCAGGTATAAGATAACAGAAAAAGCGAATGCCGTTCTGTAATGGAGCGGATACGGATTGAACCGACATCACGGGCTGATGTGGGTGACATCATCCGACACGAAAGTGGGCAGACTTCTGTGGTGACATTCGGTAGGCAAACAAACCGAATGTTATCAAATGGTGATTCTTTACAACTAACTTTTAGAACTTTCAAAAGGAGGAAAGCAAATGAACGAAAACAAGACATCGTGTGCGCCTGCTGACAATCAGCAAACACTTTGGGACAGAATAGACTGGACTAAAGCGGAGTTGGCTGTCAGAAAGCTACAAGCACGAATTGTAAAGGCTCAGAAGGAAGGCAGATACAACAAGGTGAAAGCCTTGCAGTGGACGCTGACCCACTCTTTTTACGCAAAAGCCTTAGCCGTAAAGAGAGTTACTTCTAACGGAGGTGGCAACACCCCTGGAGTGGACATGGAAACATGGGAGAAACCCGAAGCAAAAACACAAGCGATAAGCGAACTCAAACGCAGAGGCTACCAGCCGAAGCCGTTGAGAAGAGTCCACATCAAGAAGAGTAATGGCAAACTGCGACCGTTGGGAATACCGACGTTGAAAGACAGAGCCATGCAAGCACTCTACCTTATGGCATTGGAACCCGTGTCGGAAACAACAGCCGACACACGTTCATACGGTTTCCGCAAGGAACGTCGCTGTATGGATACGGTGCAGCAGTGTCATAACATTCTCCGTAAAGGCTATTCTCCCGAATGGATTCTGGAGGGTGACATAAAGGGGTGCTTCGACCACATCAGCCATGAATGGCTGCTTGCCAACATCCCTATGGACAAGGCAATACTCCGAAAATGGTTGAAATGCGGCTATATCTTCAACAAACAGATGTTCCCGACAGAGGAGGGAACGCCACAAGGTGGCATTATCTCTCCCACGCTTGCCAATATGATATTGGACGGATTGCAGAAAGTCCTTGCAGAGAAATATAAACGAGTTAGAATCAAAGGTAAGTTATATTCGCCAATGGTGAATCTTGTCCGTTACGCTGATGACTTTATAATTACCTGCGAGAACCGTGAAACACTTGAAAAGGAAATCAAGCCATTGGTAGCCGACCTTATGTCTGAAAGAGGTCTGACCTTATCAGAAGAAAAGACGGTGATAACCAATATCCATGACGGTTTCGATTTTCTCGGTTTCAACATCCGCAAATTCGGCAATGAAATATTGACCAAGCCGACCAAGAAAGCCGAAAAACGCTTTATGGAGAATATCCGTAAGGTGACAAAAGGTCATAAGGGTTGCAAGCAGGAATCATTAATCAGGATGTTGAATGCTAAAATTCGAGGATGGGGAGCATATTATCAGCATGGGGCGACACGTGATTTTTTTCACAGAATCGACCATCAGATATTTCTCGCCTTGTGGCAATGGGCTAAACGCCGTCATTCCAAGAAAGGGAAACAGTGGATAAAAGACCGCTATTGGCACAATATCCGAGGGAACAGCTGGACTTTTGCGGCTAAGTTCAAGAAATCAAACGGCAAAGAAGACCAACTTACCTTGTTGAAACTGGCATCTTCGTTTCCTTTTCTGCAATATACGCAGATAAAGGGGGACATGAATCCGTTTGACGCAGACTGCCGCCTGTACTTCAATAAAAGAATGAAGTCAAAGATGCTTGTGACGCTGAAAGGACGTAAATCCCTGCTTTACCTATGGGAAAAGCAAGGTCGGAAATGTCCGATATGTGGTGAACCGATTGACACGCATAAGGCATGGAATGTAATGCCGACCGTACAAGACGGACGGAAATGCAATCTGTTGGTTCATGATGAATGTTTCAAATTATCCCGTAAAAACAATGGAAACAAGAAGTAGGATGAGCCGGTCTCTGCACACGAACAGAGACTTAGAAAAGCTTGAGCCGTATGAGGGGAAACCCTCACGTACGGTTCTGAGGGGGGAAGAGGGCAGTAATGCCCTTGACCTACCCGATCGACCCTCCGACCTCGCGCAGCGCAACGGACGTGCTGTACGCAAAGGCAACGAGACCGCCAAGATGTTCGCCGGAAACAAAGTCGATGTAATCATTTATGCCGTCGAAAAATCACTCGATAGCTACAAATTCAACCTGCTGCACTGCAAGCAGACGTTCATCTCGCAGCTCAAAAGCGGTGCGATGGGTGCGCGAACCATCGACGAGGGTGCGATGGACGAGAAGTCGGGCATGAACTTCTCGGAGTACATGGCTATCTTGTCCGGCAATACGGACTTGCTCGACAAGGCGCGATTGGAGAAGAAGGTGGCGGCATTGGAAAGCGAGCGTAAGTCATTCCACAAGGCCAAAAGCGGCTCTGCGTGGAAATTGGAGGAGTACACCAAGACGCTTACCCACAACAAAGATTGTATCGTCAAAATGTCGGCAGACTACGAGACGTTCCTCGCGCGGGTGCAGACCGACAAGGAGGGAGGCAAGCTCAACGCCCTGCGGATCGACGGGTTGGATGCCACCGACCATAAGGGTCTCGGCACGCGCTTACAGGAGATCGCCAAGAACGCTACGACAGGTGGCGAGTACATGCGTATCGGCGAGCTATACGGCTTCCCGATTCTCGTCAAGACTGAATCGTCCCTGAAAGACGGTAAGGAGGTCAAGCAGAACCGTTTCTTCGTGGAAGGGGCGTTCAAGTACACCTACAACAACGGACAGATAGCGATGGCCGACACCAAAGCGGCGTCGATGAATTTCATCAATGCGTTGGAGCGCATACCCAAGCTCGTGGAGCAATACCGCGAGAAGAACGTCGAATACGAGCGGGATATTCCGATTTTGCAGCAGACCATCGGCGGTGTGTGGAAGAAAGAGGACGAGTTGAAGCAGTTGAAATCCGAAGTCGCGGCATTGGAGCGCAAGATTCAGTTGGAGCTGGCTCCACCCAAGCCCGAAGCCGTGCAGGAACAGGCACAAAGGGACGGCAGAACGGTACAAAGCACGCCGGGTGTGCCGAGTGGCAGCGGGACGGAACGGATAGGCGGGGAATGCGCAACGGAGGCAGTTCCTCCGCCGTCTGGGCATCCCGGCGCCACGCAGTTCACGCGTGAACATATATTTATGGTAAGACCAAATCCCGCGGAGGAAAGAGTGCAGGGTAAAGGGCTCAAGCTATAGATGAAGGAAGCCGGAAACGGCGGGAAAACGGGCTGGGTATGGCGGGCAATATATCCGGCCCGTTCTTTCTGAACACGCGATGATAAAAAGAATAAAAACTTTTAATGAATGGTGTTTCACATGTTTACCCGGACGTCGGGATCGAAACGGTAATTTCGTTTTCCCTCTATAACATACACTTGTAAAAATAATCCCCTAAAGCGGTCGAATGTGTTTCGCGCAACCTTGTACCGCTCGCATATCATGGCGATACTTCGCCCGTCGTTTAACAAGCCGACTATTTCTTCTCCTGCATCAATCAAACGTTGGAGCTTGGTATAGCTTCCTTTCCTGCGCCCGAGTATTACGCCTTGCTCCCGTCGTGCCGCCAGAGCCTCTTTGGTGCGAGCGGATATAAGGTTACGCTCGATCTCGGCCACCAGGCCGAATGCGAAGCATAACACCTTGCTGTTAATGGTATCATCAAAAGAATAGCGATCTTTGGTACTGTGCAGGTGTACCCCCTTTTCAAGCAGTTCCCCCACAATCACCATAATATCGGTAAGAGTACGGCTTAATCGCGAAAGTTCGGTCACGATTAACGTGTCCCCGGCTTTTAACCGCTTTACCGTTTCCCCGAGTTTTCGATCGCGTCTTTTCTTTCTGCCGCTCACGACTTCCGTGACCCAGCAATCCACTACCATGTTTCTACTATCGGCAAACCTCGCAATCTCGTGTCGTTGGTTGGTCAGCGTTTGCCTTCCCGTGCTGACCCTTAAATAAGCTACTACCATAATCGGAAAATAAAAAAGCGCAAAGATGCTTTTTTCTCCGACAATCAAAGGACGAGCCGATGGATATATACACGATAAATCCTTCGTTTTGCGGGGCAAAAGTACAGTATTTTTTGATTATTACCAAATATTTCACGCAATAGATTGAATAATAATATATTGCGGTATTAGTGGCAAATTTTAAACTATTATTAATCAACAAGATAATGATTCCACTAAAAAACGAAGGATAAAAAGTGAATCGCTCCGGTTCTGTTTGTTCTGTTCTTTCGTTTTTCAGGTGTTTGTAACCAAAGTATGGACGGGGATAACATGTGCCTGTACAGGTGTATCCCCCAGAATTATAAAATTTTTAATTGCATGAGAAACAAATTACTTTTCTTACCATTTTTCTTGCTATTGGCTGCCGGGCCGTCGATGGCCCGGGAGTCAATACCGCGTGATACGATTGGCGTCAAGGTATATTTCCGCCAGGGTCACGCGAGTTTGGATTCCTTGTTCCTGGGCAACGGTTCCCGCCTGGACTCGTTCTCCCGCTGTTTGGCCCCGTTTCAGGCTGATACCGCCTTTCAGATTCGATCGGTTCGCGTCGTTTCCGGGGCTTCCCCGGAGGGTTCCTCTAAAATCAACAGGAGTTTGTCGGAACGCCGTGCCGCGGCTATCCGCTCCTATCTCGAAAAGCGGATGTCCCTGGACGGTCACGCCTTTGAGATCGAATCACCCGGCGTGGACTGGGAAGGACTTACCGGTCTAGTCGAATCCTCCGATATGTCCTACCGGGACGAAGTGCTGAAGATACTGTATCATACGCCCGAATTCGTGATCCGTGACGGCAAGATCGTGGATAGCCGCCAGCGTCAGTTGGGCATGCTGCATGGCGGCGAGCCGTGGCGTTACATGGAAGAGCGCTTCTTTCCGGAATTGCGCGCCGCGGGAGTGCTCGTCGTCGTTGAAACCGAGCGGGAGGATACTTCCACCCCCGAACCGGTCGCTCCGCCGCGCGATACCGTTGTCGTAGAGCATCGGGACACGGTGGAGGTCATCCGACGCGACACGATGAACGTACCTTGCCCTGTTGTCCCAGCCCGCAACCCCTTCTACATGGCACTGAAAACCAACCTATTGTATGACGTGGCCCTTGTCCCGAATATCGGCGCGGAGTTCTACCTGGGTCGTGGCTGGTCGCTGGGCGGTAATTGGATGTACGCCTGGTGGAACAGCAACAAGCGCCATAATTACTGGCGCCTCTACGGCGGGGAGCTGGAGATCCGCAAATACTTCGGCCGTCGCGCGGTCGAAAAACCGCTCACGGGGCATCACCTGGGACTCTACGGGCAGCTGTTCACGTACGACTTCGAGCTCGGGGGCACGGGGTACATGGGCGGCAAACCGGGCGGCACGCTGTGGGAGAAGATGAACTATGCGGTGGGACTGGAATACGGCTACTCGCTACCCGTCGCCCGTCGCCTGAACCTGGATTTCGTCATCGGCGTGGGCTACTGGGGCGGTGAATACCATACATATGACCCGATCGACGATCATTATGTCTGGAAAGAGACCAGGCAGCGCCATTGGTTCGGCCCCACGAAAGCGGAAATCTCCCTCGTGTGGCTGATCGGTCGGGATAACTACAATGAAAAGAAAGGAGGCAAGCGATGAAAAAGATATTCCATGCAGTGACAATGACGGCACTCCTTGTCGCCGCGACATCCTGCGAGCACAAGGATCTGTGTTACGACCACGCGCACGCGGTGGAGGTTGAGGTGGTCTTCGACTGGCGTAACGCTCCCGATGCTGCCCCCGCTTCCATGTCGCTCTACCTGTTCCCGGATGACGGTGAGGCGTTGCGTTATGATTTCACAGGTCGTGACGGCGGTACCATCCGTGTTCCGATCGGAAAGTACGAGGCGCTGTGCCTGAACTCCGACACTGAAAATATCGGTTACCGGAATACGGAACGTAAGGGCACTTTCGAGGTGACGACCCAAACGAGCCCGCTGCTGGAGGGGCTTTCCGCCTTGGGCGTGCGCTCCGAGGCTGTCCCGAGGGCTGACGGGGCTGAAGACGAGTGCGTTGCGCTGTCCCCGGACATGCTTTGGAGCGACCACGTGGAAAGCATCGAGCTGAAACATGTCCCGGTTCGGCAAAGGATCACGCTTTATCCGGAACAGTCGGTTTGCAGGTACACGGTCGAGATCCGCAACGCCGAGAACCTGAAATATGTCTTTGGTCTCAGCGGTTCGATCTCGGGCCTCGCGGGAGGCCTGTTACCCGGCACGGGGCCGGATGCCCTCACGGGGGAGCGTGTCACGATCCCGTTCGACGCTGCTGCCGGCGAGGGTGAAAACGGGGAAAAGAGTGTCGTCACGGGCGCTCTGCTCACCTTCGGCCACTCCCCCGCGGTGGATAAGGCGCACCAGCTGACCGTTTACGCCGTCCTCTCCGACGGGAGCAAATGGTATTACACCTACGACGTGACGGGGCAGATCCATTCGGCGCCGGATCCCCGTAACGTGCATATCGTGCTGGACGGGCTTCCGTTGCCCAAGCCCATCACCAACGGCGGTGGTTTCCAGCCCGAGGTGGAGCCGTGGCAGCCCGTGGAGATAGATATAGAAATGTGATGATTTTCCATATTTATGGAAGAAAGATGTCATATCATTTATTGTTTAACCCTTTTATATTTTTTTTAAATGAAACAGAAACTGTTTTTCCTAGCCGTGGCCTCCCTGGCCATGGCATCGTGCTCACAGGATGAGTCCACAGACATCAACAGAGGCAACGCGATCGACTTCCGCGCCGCGTTGGGAACCCGCGCCGTTGAAACGACGACGGCCAACCTCGATAAGATTATCGTGACGGCCATTAACAAGACCGCCTCAAACTACTTCACCGACGCGGAGTTCACGAAGAACGATGCTTTCTTCACCTCCACTCCCGCCTATTACTGGCCTAGCGATGGCAGCGACCTCTCGTTCTACGCTTACTCGCCGGCAGCCTCGGATCTGGGCGCTACCGTGACGATCAACTCGACGACCAAGACGCTCGCCGACTTCTCGCCGAAAGCAAATATCGGGGAGCAGAAGGACTTCGTGACGGCCAACGCTACCGGTAATAAAAACAACGAGACGACCGGTGTCGCCCTGCTGTTCAAACACCAGCTTTCCCAGATCGAGATCAAGGCCAAGAACGGTAATGAAGGATACGTTTACAAGGTGACCGGCGTGCGTATCGGGCAGCCCGTTTCGAAGGGAACGTTCGATTTCGGCACTTCCGGCTGGACGCTCACGCAGGATAAGGCAAACTATCTGGCGGAGTATAACCAGGCAATCACTCTGGGAGCCGACGCGCAGGGCCTTATGGGCGATGGAGGCAACGCCATGTTGCTTCCGCAGCAGCTCACGGCATGGGATGCCGATACGGACGCGTCCAACGCGAACAAGGGCGCTTACCTTGCCGTGAAGGTGAACATCACGACCAAGGACGGTGCCCGTGTATATCCGGCAGAATCTGTCGGTGAATTCGATTGGGTAGCCGTGGCGATCAACACGAAATGGGAGGTCGGTCAGAAGTATATCTACACGCTCGACTTCTCGGATGGTGCCGGCAAGGTGGATCCCGAGAAGCCCACGCCTACTGACCCGAACGATCCGTTTAAGCCGGGTGAGGATATTCTGGGTAGCCCGATCACGTTCACGGTTACTGTTGACGAATGGACAGATGGAGGTGCAGAGGATATAAGCATGTAACAACTCCTCCGGCCGCGTGACGGCCGGGCAAACAGGCCGGAAGGGGTTGAACCGGGTAAACGTGTCGTATATGAAGAGGCACACGCGCGACACGTTTTTGGGGGGAGAGCCGCGAGAGGGCTTTCCCTGTCCCCTTCCGGTCACTAAAGGCAATTTTCGCCTGAGCAAAAAAACAGGATATAAAAACAGAGCCATGAACAAGCAGGAGCTGATAAAAGCGGTAGCCGCCGCGAGCGGGTTGCGCGTCGTGGATGTCTCGAAAGCCATGAGTGCTTTCGAGAATATTTTGGAGGATTGTATGGCGCGAGGGGAAATACTCGCGTGGTCTGGCGTGGGGATCCTTCTGCGTGCGGGAACACAAGGCTTGTCTGGGACGCAATTCGTTTACGGGGCTGAGGATTCAGATCCCGGCCTGTAAGGTCGTGCAATTTTCTCTGGGAAACTCCTTGCGCGGGGCTGTCATGAAGACATGGATCAACGAGAGGAGGATTCTTTCTTCATCCGGATACATCAGGGCCGCCGAGGAATATGGGGCTGCTGTGCACTGTAAAACGGCAGGGATCTCCGCGGCAGACCTGCCCAGTTATACCGATAACGAAACATAATATAAATAACTAAATGATATGAATATGGATATAAAAAAGAATTTATACCGGAGGTTCGGGAATCGGAGCCTGCCGGTATTGTTTTCGGTTCTCCTGTTCGCCTCGTGCCAGGAAGACCTGCAAACGAGTGTACACACGGGGCCCGGCATCCGCTTCTCGGTTTCCGACGGGGCGGACTGGCGTGCCACGCGGGCCGAGGATAGCTCCACAGAAGAGACGGCCCCGCGGGATTCCCTTTTGGGCGTGTTGCCGCTGCAGGCCGCGGACGGCGGCGAAGGGTTGTACCTGCACGCGTCGGTATCAGACAGGATCGGGACGACAGCTCCGAAGGAGCGAAGCGACAGCCTGCAGACCCGTGGCTTGCTCGTCGGATCGGACAACTTTCACGATTCGTTCGGCGTGATGGCTTCCGTGTATACGGGTTCCTGGAACGAGGATTCCTGCCTGCCGGATTACATGTACAATGTCAAGGTCACCCAAGCGTCCCAGTGGACGACTTCCTATTACTGGCCCGGATCCGGTCAGAACATCCGTTTCTTTGCGTACGCTCCCTACTATCAGGATCTCCGCGATGACGAGTCGATACTACGGGTTTCAGACAAGACAGTATCCGGTACCCCGTCGATTGAATATACGGTTGGTGATCAGACCCTGTTCCACGATGACCTGCTGGTTGCCGCCAGCGGTGAGATGCCCGGCAACAGCTCTTCGACGGTACCGCTGACCTTCAAGCACGCCCTCACTGCCATCAACTTCGTCACGGGCGACGATATAACGCCCGGACGAATTACCTTTTGCGAGCTGAAAGGAGTCTATGCCAGTGGCACGTATCATTATGCTTCTGATTCGTGGGACAATCAAAATACAAAGAGAGATTACGGCTTCTGGGGTGGTGAGATACTCGACGGTTCGGCCGACCAGCCGCTCACCAACAGTTTCGATAACTGGTGGTTTTTTCTGATCCCCCAGACGCTCCCGGAGGATGCCACGCTTGAAGTGGGCTTTATAGATGACCTGACCGGTACGGAACGGACGCTGACTGCTTCCATCGCTGGTCAGGTGTGGCCGATGGGCAAAACCGTCACGTATCGGATCTCGACTTCGAGTATTTCCGTCATCCCAACCTTCGAGGTGACCCAGCCCGAGCCACTCCTCTGTAATGAGCGAAACACGGACTTCAGTATAACCAGCTATATCACCGTCTCCCGTGAAGGGGAGGAAACGAAAACTATACCGCTGGCTTGGACGGCGGAGTTCGTCGAGGAAGACGGCAGCGGAGGATATAGGACGATCCAACGTCCCGATTGGATCATGGCATTCCAGGAGTCCGGTATGGGCGGCACGCAGTCCACTAAGTTATATTTCGCGGTTAAAGAGCAACAGGGCGTTACCTCGAATTCGCATGACGAGGCATTGAAGAAGACCCCTCCTGTAAGCGGGGTATATGACCTCTGCACCAAAGGCGGCACAACACCGATTAACTCGGCTAACTGCTACATCATCAATGCGCCCGGCAAATACAGTCTGCATTTGTGGTATGGTAACTCCATGAAGGACGGGAAGATGAACGAGAGTGCCTATACTTCAAAGGCTTCGGGACAGAAGGTGCTGAAGAACTTCGTGGATCATAACGACCAGGAGATCCGTCATCCGGCGATCTACTACATGAAGGGGATTAAGGATGCCCTTCTTATCTGGCAGGACGAGCCGGGACTAGTGACAAATGTCAAGTTGCAGGATGACGATGTATTGCTCTTCGAAGTGCCGCAGGCCACAATCAAACAGGGCAATGCCATCGTGGCCGTGCGCGATCTGGCAGGCGATATCGTCTGGAGTTGGCATATCTGGGTGACGGATTACGTGCCGGGACTTGAGCCGACAGTGGAGGAACATTACGATGCGACGAAGACACAGCGCGACAAGACCGTGACCAATGCGAACGGGGTATCCTATACTGTGATGGGCTTGAATCTCGGCTGGTGCTACGGGGATATCATTAAGTACGAGCCCCGCAGCGTGAAAGTCCGCTACAGGCAGTCGGAAACCGGTATCACGAAGATCATTACATACACCCAGTACGGGGAAGAGATTACATTGGACGGTGACAACCCTTTTTTCCAGCATGGCCGCAAGGATCCGATGCTGGCCGGTGTCCGCGATATTTCCGGCACTATATCCGATAAGCCCTGTTATTCCGAGAGCAACCATAGGTTTAACCAAGAAGGCGTGGGCAGTGGCAAGGTCCCTATCGGTACAACTATTCAGCATCCGCATATCTTCTATAATTACGGCACATCTCAACCTCAACATTGGTGTACCTTATCCTATTCTAACCTTTGGTCGATGGAAAATGTGCGGACGGACCTCAATGATGAACCGGTAGTCAAGACGATTTACGACCCGTCGCCCGTCGGTTACTGCCTGCCCTCTTCAAACGTCTTTTCGGGTTTTGTCTATGGTGGAAGTAGTGCCACAGACGCTTTCGGCTCCAAATTCAATTCGCCCTATCTCAGCGATACGGATTTTACCAACAATTTCGGTTGGGAATTCTATTGCAAACCGATGACGGGTGAAGGGCTGTACGACACTTCGGGCGGAGTGATATTCTTTCCTGCTTCGGGTGCCCGTAATTCCTCGGATGCCAGCGTTTCCGACGTGGGGATTATGGGCAGATATTGGGGCTGTCATTCGAGTTCAGACGCACAGGGCCGTTCTCTGCGCTTGCAGAGAGCGAACATCGGTTTGGCGTTCGGCACCTACCTTTTCAGTGGACTTTCGGTGCGTCCGGTACGAGAATAGTAGGGAGCATGCGGAAAAGGCTACATGCAGGGAGAAGCCGGCGATGATGACCCTTCTTGCAACACGTCATTGTTGTTGCAATCCTGATACAATGTAGAGCGCGGGCGGACGGTATGACAACCGTCCGCTGCTTTGTCTCCAAATTATCAGTCAATTCACTTGTAACGATTAGAAAAGTGAGAATTCAACCGAGAAAGTGAAAAGCCGACAGTGTCACAACAGGCACTGGAATTTCCCGAAACCAACGGTTTTTCTCGCTTTATATAAATAGGATGCGACAACAACTTGAAACGAGAAAGGCATGACGATTCATCCTAAGATACATCGCGGACATTTACCAGTGGCGGCCATCGGAAACATGGCCGCCATTCTGTTGCACGAACGGAACCAGGCACGAGGGATAGAGGCCGAAGCCACCGTGATGGACGGTATTTGCCGGAACGTTACTCCCGCCACCGGCAGATCGCGGAACTTGCTACGCGAGGAAAATTCGTACTCGACGGAAACGGTGAGGACTGTCGTCCCGAACGCCCCGCCACAGAGAGTCTGCCGCAGGCATCCTGTCAGGAATGCGACCGTTTTGTGCGCCCCGATCCGACCGGCACGTCGCGGACGCTGCTGGCAGCCAAGGAAACGCACCTGCCGCGTACCGTGCGCGACAGGCGGCAACAAAAGATGTCGTAGATAGCCGATGCCGACTTCAAGGGTCGGAAGATGTTCGCCTTGCAAGAAATAAATCCCCTCCGGGCTCTGTTCTACAGGCGCGGAGTAACCGGTTTATTAACTTACTTAAAGACGAACATTTATGATACATCCTATTACGACGGATCGTTTGGTAGAATCCGCCATCAAAGTCGTTTCGGAGGATTTGCTCCGGGATTTCGACGACATGCTCCGTTCTTTCTGCGACGGGGAGAAGAACCGAAAAACAATTTTTCGCATCTTACGCTATGTGCGTATCCGCCTGCACGTGTTATGCGAATCCGTCCCGAAAGAGGACACACCGGAGAACCGTACCCGGGTTCGCTTCCTGCATATCGTCATCGGGTATATCGACACCGAGCTGGATATATTGAACCATTACGGCGATACGTGCCCCGCAAGCAACCGGCGTTGGACGGGTGCGACCGTCGAGCTGGTCGAGTTGATATACGCCTTGCACGAGATGAAGCGTATCGACGACGGGGAAACGGCCATGAACGAACTGGCCGGATTTCTCGGAGGTATCTTCGGTATGCAGATCGATGCGCAGAGCCTTTACAACGCTTATACGGACATCAAGCGACGCAAGGGCGAGAGCCGCACCTATTTCCTCGACAAGATGCGCGAGCATCTGAACCTGCGAATGCAACGTGATGACGAAAAAGAGAAGGCAAGGCGGTAAATAAACGGGAGGACATTGTCGTGTCCTTCCTTTTATTTTATACCTTTGCAGCATAAATTATTTGTTCTCAATGGAAAAAGGAAATATAACATTCCTATATAGCCCTGATTTTATTCGGGAAATCAAACAGATCATAGCACAAGCCCGCCAAAAGGCATATACCGCCATCAATTCGGCAATGGTCGAAGCGTATTGGCAGATGGGCAGGCGAATCGTGGAGCAGGAGCAGCAGGGGAAAGACCGTGCCGATTACGGCTCACAGCTGTTAAAATCGCTCTCGAAAGAGCTTACGGCGGAGTTCGGCAAAGGCTTCTCCCTCGGTTCCTTGTATTATTATCGCCAATTCTACCAGACCTTTCCCGAAATATTCGCTACACCGTGGCGAATTTTAACATGGTCGCACTACAAGCGTTTAATGCAGGTATCCAATGCCAATGCCCGCACGTGGTATTTGAAAGAGGCTGCCGAACAGATGTGGAGCTACCGCACGCTCGACCGCAATATCGGTTCGCAGTATTACGAACGGTTGCTGCTCTCGCAGCACAAAGATACGGTCGAGGGCGAGATGAACGCGCTGACCGCTCCGTTCGATAAGGACCGCATGGAGTTCATCAAGAACCCGACCGTCGCGGAGTTCATCGGCCTTTCGCCCAACAGTGATTTTACGGAAACGGAATTAGAAGGAGCCATCATCGGCAACCTGCAAAAATTCCTGCTCGAATTGGGCAAAGACTTCTCGTTCGTCGCGCGACAGAAATTAGTCCGCACCGAGAAGAAAGATTATTTTATCGACCTCGTGTTCTACAACTACATTCTTAAATCGTTCGTGCTGATCGACCTCAAAACGACGACTATCACGCACCAAGATGTCGGGCAGATGGATATGTACGTGCAGATGTACGACGAGCGGGTGCGCGGCGAGGGCGATAACCCGACCATCGGCATCGTCTTATGCTCGGAAACGGATGAGGACATCGCCCGCTACTCCGTGCTGCATGACAACGACCGTCTGTTTGCTTCGAAATATATGCTTTATATGCCGACCGAGGAGGAGTTGCGCGAAGAGATCGAGCGGCAAAAGACGTTCTTCCGACTGCAACACGATAATTCCCCAAAGGAGGAGGTATAGCCATGCACTATGACGACGAATCTGTTTTCGACAATGCAGACGTGGATAATATGCCTGTCTTTTCGGAAAGCAGGCGTTTTTCCCGCCTCGATGGTTACGAGAAGATGTTACTGCGGGATTATATTCGCTCGTGTATCCGGAAACATCGGGAGTATTCCGGCAGGTTCCCGACAGAAAACGAATTGGTGGAAATCCGCAAACGGGCGATAAGCGTGTTGGAGGACGAATGGCATATCACGTTGAAAAACGATAAGCAGTGGCGGCAGTTCTTTCAGGACAACGCGAAGACGGCTATCGCCAAACTGCAAAAAGGAACGGAGGGTTGTCGATTATTCGTTACCCTCCGTTTTTCAGTTCCGGCTATTTCTGTTGTAACAGATGCGCCAATGCCGGATCGTTCTTGATGCGTTCCAACTCGTCGGCGACAATCTGTTTCACGTCGGCCTTAATCCTGTTGTAGTTCTCTTGAATCTGCTCCTTCATGCGGTCGTTGCCCTCTTCATCCGTGAAATCGGTAATGACGGGAATTTTCTTGTAGGCTTTCTCCTCCTGCTTTACCTTCTCGGCGTCCACGACAATCTCGCAGTGGAAAATCTTTTGCTCGATCCGCTCGTCGAACGTATCGGCCACGGAGCCGACGAACATACCCTGCGTCAGGGAGGAAATCTTCGAGGGCGGGATGAGCGAATCCATCTGCGTATTGATGGAGGTGGACTTGTCGTTGCGGTTGATGGTTATGCTCTGCCGCTTCTGCAAGACCTTTCCGAAACGTTCGGAGAGCGTCTTGGCCGTTTCGCCTACCACCTGACCGGAGAAGATATTGCCGACGGTGTTCATCACGACTTTGGCTTCTTTGTCACCATAGTCGCGGACAAGCTGTGAGAAGTCCTGAAAACCCAGAAGCACGGCGACCTTGTTGCTGCGGGCGGTGGCGATCAGGTTGTCCAGTTCCTTGAAATAGATGGTCGGCAGCTCGTCGATGATAATCGAGGATTTGAGTTTACCTTTCTTATTGACGAGTTTGACGATACGTGAGTTATACAGGCCGAGTGCCGCGCCGTAAATGTTCTGCCGGTCGGGGTTGTTTCCGACGCAGAGGATTCTCGGCTCCTGCGGGTTGTTGATGTCGAGGGTAAATTCACTGTCGGACATGACCCAGTAGAGCTGCGGCGAAATCATACGCGAGAGCGGGATTTTCGCCGATGCGATCTGGCCTTGCAACTGCTCCGCCGCCCCTCCGAGCCATGCGTCCATAAAGGGCGAGAGGTAGTTTTCGAGTTCGGGGTAAGAGGATAGAATCGGAAAAATATCCTCGTAACGGCGGTTCAGAAATTCGATGGCGTGCGGGAAGGTGCAATATTTCCCGTTCTGGTAAATTTTGAGATACCAAATAATTGCTGCAAAGAGGATTATGGGCGATTCGACGAAGAAGTCGCCCTGCTTTTGCACCCACGTCTTGTTCAAATTTAACATTATCGTATAGGCACTCTCGTAAGCGTCGGTAATATCCTCCATAAAGTCGGGATGGATGGGGTTGCAGCGGTGCGACCGTCGCGGATCGTCGAAATTGATTACATAGAACTTCGGTTTCACCGCATACCCGTCCAAGTGGTTCAGCAGGTGGTTATAGGCAATGGTCGAGAGGTCGGGGAACTTGAAATCGTAGATATACATTGAGTAGCCCTTTTCGATCTGCTGCTTGATATAGGAATTGACCACCGCGAACGACTTGCCACTACCCGGAGTTCCTAATACGATGGACGCACGTTGCGGCAAAAGAATGTTGATCCAGCCGTTGTTCCACCGCTTCTTATAGTAAAAGCGCGTGGGCAGGTTCACGGAATATTCGTTGGTCAAAAGGCGTGTCTCCTGCATAAACGATTCGTTCTCGTTGTTGAACGGGTCGTCCATGAGGTTGTTCTTCAAAAGGCGGCTCGCCCACAGCCCGGCCATCAGCAGACAGACGTACCCTGCGGCTATCGTTACGACGTAGAGCAGCGTCGTCGCCATAAGCGGGAGAGGTAAAGCCAGCAGCCACCAATTCAGAAAAAACAGCACGAAGCCCGCTACAAGAGCCGTGCCGATGCGCAGCCATGTAATCTTCTCGTCTTTCACTCCGGTCGTGCCCAAGCACGAGAGGCCGAGCAGCACGACGGCAAATAGTTTCGTGTAGAGCATGGAGCGGAACAATCCGGCTGTGCGGTCGAAGTTCATCAGGATTCTATCGGCCACGCCGATATTCACACCCCACGCGAGGATCGCTTCATAGCAACACCAATAGACGTGCATCACTACCAATAATATACTTACGGCACGCAGAAAATCCATGATTTTCGCTAATGCCCTCAAATCATCTTCTTGTTGCATAATTTCGATTTTTAGATTTTACGTTTATTCCTCCTTTTCTTTTTTCGTCGTTGCATTTCGCGCATGAAGGCTTGCTCCTCGGCATCCGCCGCACCACCCTCTGCCGTGAATAATCCCCAGCCTCCGGCGATGGTGTCGTCATCGAACGGGGTTTGTACTTGCTGCCCGGTATCGGGTGTGTCGGACAGTGGTAAGGATATGGAAACGGGGATGCCCGGACGCGGCAGCTCGAAATGCGTTTGCAGGGCGTTCGCCGAAAGCTCCTTACCTAAACGGGAACCGTTCAGCACGCATCCCGTGCGGTGGTCGATAAACGTCGCACCATAGATGCGCCCCGTGTCGGTCTCGCGCAGCACGACGTCCACGCCTTTGGCTTTCATCAAGGCAATGAACTCCGCCCGGTCTTTCGTACGGCGTAAGGCGGCCATCGCCGTCGCGTGGGTCATATCGCCGAGTTTTCGCTCTTTGATCTGCTCCTTACTCGCGGCGCACCACCGCTCGAACGCTTCGTACCCGTACTGTTTGCCGAAGCGGGAGGCTTTGAGCGGCGTGCCGATTTTCTCGCCCCGATTGTCGGTCGCGGAATAGACGAAGCCGCGATACTCCCTGCCGCGCACCTCGCCGCGACACTCCTCGACAGTTACATTATAGAGCGCAAGCAAGGCGCGGTATTCTCCGAGCGTCAGGAACTTGTACCTGACGGATATGCCTTTCAGGACATTCCCGATCTGCTTCTTCACGTCGCCTGCCGCAGCATCCACGTGCCGAGGCGGTTCGTGCTGCATCTGCCGCTTGCGCTCGGCGGTATGCAACCCGTACTGCTGCTCCAATGCACGGGTAATGTTCTTACTCCGGCGACGGATGAAGCTGTCTCCTATTTTCTTTCCCTGTTCGTCCACGCAAAGCGTTACGATGTGCAGGTGGTGGCGGTCGATGTCCTCGTGCTTGAACACCGCGTAAGGCTGGTTGCCGTAACCGAGCCGTGCAAGATACTCCTCGGCAATGGCTGTCAGCTCCGTGTCGGTCAGGCGGTCGTCAGGGTGCGGGTTCAGGGAGATATGCACCACAGGCTTCGCCGTGCGCACCTGCTCCGGCAGGTAGCGGGTGAAATCCTCCGCCGCCCGCCGGATGTCGAATGTCCCCGTCCCGTCGTCGAAAATCTTATGCGTCAGGAGCAGCCGTCCCTGCCCCTCGTTCACCTTCTCGCCGTTGTAGGCCAATGCCCCGTAAAGGGAGTTTCCTACGTTAATTTTGGCAACCATTGCTGCTGAAATTCGTGTGTCAGGGCGAGGATTTGACGGCTTAATCCTGCCAGCTCGACGGTCATTTTTTCCAATTTGTAGAGCAGAGCCATTGCCTTTTTCTCCGAAAAGCGGCTCTTTAACTCCTTCACGGTCTGGTTATAATTCACACCGACGGCACGGTATTGGGCGTGCAGTGAGGAGAGGTGGGTGTAATAATCGACGAGCGTCTTATCAACTTTCAGCACGCGAAACTCCGCACCGAAAACGCGGGCTTTGATAAAAACCGCTTTTGCGTACACGCCCGACTGCTCGTACATGGCGAGGAATCGGGCGTATTCCTCGTCGTTGAAGCGCACCATCACTTGGTGGCTGGCCTTGTCGGGTTTGGGCGGTTTGCCCCCGACATTTCGTTTCTTACCGTTCATACTTATGTGGATTTAGTGGTTGCGCGACATAAGCCACTACGCCTTTACCGACTGCAGGTTCGAGATCAGGGCTGCCCGACTTCGGAGGGACAGCCCAAGCCCCCTGCAAGGGCAAGGTTTTCGGGAGTAACCCGAAAAGTATCGAGTTACTCGATACACACCTTGCTATGTTCTGACGAACATAAAAATCCGTCCGAAGACGGATTGCGGGAGAACCGATTTCGACCGCAGCATGAAGCTGCATGGTGCGCCCTGTCGCTTGGGTGCAAAGATAGAGGCTTCCGGGACGGCTTTTCCGAGACCGAAAACGCCAAACGCTGCCAAACGGACGCCACAAGCTGCCACAGGCGGCAGAAGCGATACAACCGATATTTTTTCCTTGTTTATTTGCCGTAGAAACCAATGCACGACCGTCGGACGGGACAGTCGAAGGTCGGCAGGAACAAACCGACGAGCAACCGGACAATCCGAACAGCATACGCACGTCGGGCGGTTGCGAAAGCCCGCCCAACATTGGTTGGTTGTGACGTTGGGCGGTTGGACGGAATATCCGTCCCTATATATGGCTTTACGTCGGACTGATGGTAGAAACGAATGTTTGTAGAAACAGATAACTCTATGTATAACGATTAAAATTTACAACGGTATGAACAAACCAACCTATGTAGCTTTCTCCACGCAAAAAGGAGGAGCCGGAAAAACGACTATCACGGTGCTGGTCGCAAGCTACCTGCACTACGTCAGAGGGTATGATGTCGCGGTTGTCGATTGCGACTTCCCGCAGTACAGCATCCATGATATGCGCAGGCGTGACATGGATATGACCATGAAGGACGACCACTACAAGGCAATGGCCTACGAGCAGTTCAGGCGGCTCGATAAGAAAGCCTATCCTGTGCTGTGCTGCAAACCGGAGGATGCAGTTGCAACGGCGGAGAAGCTGGCCGGAACGGGACGGCCTCTGAATTTCGTATTTTTCGACCTGCCGGGTACGATCAATAACCCGAACATTGTAAAGGCCATCGCCTCAATGGACTATATTTTCTGCCCGATTGTCGCCGACCGTGTCGTCATGACGAGTTCTATGCAGTTCGCTACGGTTATCAACGAACACATGATCAGTACGGGTAAAACCAGCATCAAGGGGTTGTATATGCTCTGGAACATGGTGGACGGGCGCGAAAAGACGGAAATCTATTCCGCCTATGAAAAAATCTGCGCGGAGCTGGCACTCCCGATACTGAAAACCTACCTACCGGACAGCAAGCGTTTCCGCAAGGAGGCCGCAACGGAACGCAAGGCGGTATTCCGTTCGACGCTCTTTCCGGCGGACAAGTCACTTGTGCGAGGTAGCAACCTCGATGAGCTGGTCGCTGAAATCCTGACAATCATAACGCAGTAGGCCTATGGCAAAGAAAACGAATATCGAGGGTATTGACGAGAATTTCATCATCAACTCGTTCCGGCAGGACGACCTGACACTCCCGCCGTCGGCACGGGCGACGGAAAGCCCGACCGATGCGGAGGCGGTAGCCCCCGAACCGATGCCACCGGAGGAGCAACGGGAAGAGCCTCGTCGCCGGAAGGCCAGAAACAAAGAGCAGGATTACGGAGCACTCTTTCTGAAAGAGGCGACTATACCTGCAAGGATAGGCAAGACAGTTTACATCCGTAAGGAGTACCACGAACGCATACAGCTTATTCTGCGGGTAATCGGTAAAGACGAAGTGTCGCTGTTCAGCTATATCGACAACGTGCTGGCGCATCACTTCGATATGTTCCAAGAGGAGATTAAAAAACGCTATGAGATGAATAACAACATTTTCTAATAAATAAAAACGGGTAATCATGAGTAAGAAAAATTATTTCGAGCCTCCATTCGAGAAAATGCCGGAAACGAAAGTCGCCACTGCCGACTATCGAGGCAAATATCTAAAACGTAATGAGATCAAAATGCGCCAATGCGTCTATATCAGCAGGGAAATTCATGCCAAGATTTCCAAAATCGTGAATATTCTTGCCGCCGAAAAAGGTATTTCTATTGGTGGATATATTGATACGGTTCTCACGCAACATCTCAAAGAACATCGGGAAGCAATTAACACCCTTTATAAAAAAACAACTTAATAATTTGATTTAGTTATGATTTGGAAAAGATGGAACAAGCAGGCGTCCAAAAGGAATTACCGCCTGCGCTATTTGAAGAAAGCCGACACGGTAGCCCGTCGGGGCAAGCTGGTCTATGTACGGCAGGAGTACCACGAACGGATACGGCGTATTGCCCGCGTCATCGGCGGCGACGATGTTACACTGTTCAGTTACATCGACAACGTGCTGGCAGAACATTTCGCGGCCAACAAGGAAGTTATCTCCGCGCTGTACGACGAACATAACCGCCCGATCTTTTAGCCGCTATGGAAACGCTGTTGGTATGCCTGCTCGCAGGTTATGGCGTGTGGCTGGCGGTCTATCTGTGGTGGGAACGACGACAGAGGGAACACCCCGCGTCGCAGCCGGATGTAACGTCTCCGGAACGTGAGGACGACGTGCCGGATATTGTCGGCAAGAGCAGTTTCAAAATGCAGGCAACGACGCCAATCGCTGCCAAACCGACGCCACAAGCTGCCACGGAGGGCAAAACGGAATCAGTGACAGAAAAAGCCCCTACATTTGCCACCGGAACGGATAACCGGACGTCGTCATGTATTCCCGATGAAGAGCTGGACGAGGCTTTCGAGCATTTGGAAATCCCCGATATTCCGCTCGAATACGAGGAGGACGATGACGAATACATCGAGGCGGAGCTGCCACTGGCCGAAGGACGTCGGAGATACGCTTCGGGCGCGAGTTTCGAGGAGATAGACGCGGCGATGAAAACCGCCCGCGACCCTGCGGCTGACGATGCCTCCCGACGGCAGGCCGGACGACTGTTCGGACAGATGGAAGGCACGGAGTTTTTCGACCGCCTCGTGAGCGGCTCCGCCGATGTCGCGGAAAAGATAACGGGATTGATGGATTACTATTTAAGCCCTCCACCCCCGACCGTAGGGGACGCGGGGACGGTAGCCGTCCAAGCTCGAAACACAGCCGATGCGCCTGCCGCGGACGGGTTCGACATCCGGGATTTTGTATAACGATTAAAAATGAACGAACGATGAAAGAGAAAGATTACGGGTAGCTGTCCCACGACAAAACAGCCCACTAAATCCATAAGTAAATAATCAGTATCAACCCGCCGGACGGACTATCCACCCGTCCGGCACAATTCAAGAACAATTTATGACGAAGAAACATTTTCTTTTTTCGGTAGCCCTTCTTCTGGCTGCATCCTCCGCTTTCGCGCAGGGCAACGGTCTTTCGGGTATCAACGAGGCCACGAGTATGGTAACGAGCTATTTCGACCCCGCGACGAAGCTGATCTACGCCATCGGTGCGGTGGTGGGCTTGATCGGCGGCGTCAAGGTGTACGGCAAGTTCTCGTCGGGCGACCCCGACACGTCGAAGACCGCCGCCTCGTGGTTCGGCGCGTGTATTTTCCTTATCGTGGCTGCGACGATTCTGCGTTCGTTCTTCCTCTAAACGTCCGGCGATGGCAGAATACCCTGTAAACAAGGGGATAGGCCGCTCGGTAGAGTTCAAAGGATTGAAGGCGCAGTACCTCTTCATCTTCTGCGGAGGTTTGCTCGCCTTATTCGTCCTGTTCGTCATCCTGTACATGATCGGTATCGATCAATGGTTCTGTATCGGCTTCGGGGTGGTGTCGGCCTCCGTTCTGGTGTGGCAGACATTCGCCCTGAATGCCCGGTACGGCGAACACGGGCTGATGAAATTAGGTGCGGCACGCAGCCATCCCCGCTACATACTCAACCGACGGAAAATATCCCGATTGTTCAACCGCAAAAAACAGAAGAATGAGAAATACACTTAAAGCCGCGACATTGGAAGCCAAATTTCCGCTGCTGGCCGTCGAGCACGACTGCATCCTCTCCAAAGACGCCGACATCACGGTGGCTTTCGAGGTGGAGCTGCCCGAACTCTATACGGTAACGGGAGCGGAATACGAGGCGATCCATGCCGCATGGTGCAAGGCCATTAAGGTCTTGCCCGATTACAGTATCGTCCACAAGCAGGATTGGTTCGTGCGCGAGCGGTACAAACCAGAGGTGCAGAAGGACGAGATGAGTTTCCTGTCGCGTTCGTTCGAGCGGCATTTCAACGAACGTCCGTTCCTCAATCATGCGTGCTATCTGTTCCTGACAAAGACGACCAAAGAGCGAAGCCGCCAGCAGAGTAATTGGAATATCCTCTGTCGGGGACATATCGTCCCCAAAGAGATCCGCGACAAGGACGCTGCGGTGAAGTTCATCGAGGCGGCGGAACAGTTCGAGCGCATCATGAACGATTCGGGCTTCATCCGCCTGCGCCGCCTCTCCTCCGACGAGATAACCGGAACGGCGACGAGCGCGGGGTTGGTGGAGAAATACTTTTCTCTTTCATTGGAAAATACCGCCTGCTTGCAGGACATCTCCCTCTCGGCGGCGGAGATGCGTATCGGCGACAATATCCTCTGCCTGCATACGCTCTCCGACACGGAAGACCTGCCGGGAAACGTGGCGACCGATACGCGCTACGAGAAACTCTCGACAGACCGTTCGGACTGCCGACTGTCGTTCGCCTCGCCCGTGGGGTTGCTGCTTTCGTGCAACCACATCTACAACCAGTACGTGCTGATCGACAACAGCGAGGAGAACTTGCAGCGGTTCGAGAAGAGTGCCCGCAATATGCAGTCGCTTTCGCGCTACTCGCGTTCCAACCAGATCAACAAGGAGTGGATCGACGAGTATCTGAACGAGGCGCATTCCTACGGCCTCACGTCCGTCCGCGCCCACTTCAACGTCATGGCGTGGTCGGACGACCGGGAGGAGCTGAAACATATCAAGAACGACGTGGGCAGCCAGCTCGCGGCGATGGAGTGCACCCCGCGCCACAACACGGTGGACTGCCCGACGCTCTTCTGGGCGGCCATGCCGGGAGGCGAGGCCGATTTTCCGGCGGAGGAAAGCTACTACACGTTCATCGAGCAGGCGGTCTGTCTCTTTACCGGGGAGACCAACTACCGCTCGTCGCTTTCTCCGTTCGGTATCAAGATGGTGGATCGCCTCACGGGAAAACCGCTGCATCTGGACATCTCCGACCTGCCGATGAAACGCGGCACGATAACCAATCGCAACAAATTCATTTTGGGGCCGAGCGGTTCGGGCAAGTCGTTTTTCACCAACCACCTCACGCGGCAGTATTACGAGCAAGGGACGCATATCGTGCTGATCGACACCGGAAACAGCTATCAGGGTTTGTGCGAGATGATCCGCCGCAAGACCGGAGGCGAGGACGGGATTTATTTCACCTACACCGACGAGACGCCGATAGCCTTCAACCCGTTCTACACGGACGACAAGGTGTTCGACATCGAAAAACGGGAGAGTATCAAGACGCTGCTGCTGACACTATGGAAGAAGGACACCGAGCCTGCCACCCGTGCCGAGGAGGTCGCACTCTCGAACGCCGTCTCGCTATACATCGAGCGCATCAAAAGCAATAATAGCGTCGAACCGTCGTTCAACACGTTCTACGAGTTCGTGAAGACCGACTACCGCACCGTGCTGGAAGAGAAGCAGGTGCGGGAAAAGGACTTCGACATCGCGGGCTTTCTCAACGTGCTGGAACCGTACTATCGCGGCGGGGAGTATGACTACCTGCTGAACAGCGACAAGCAGTTAGACCTGTTACAGAAGCGGTTCATCGTCTTCGAGATCGACGCGATAAAAGACCACCCGATCCTCTTTCCGGTAACGACGATTATCATCATGGAGCTGTTCATAGGCAAGATGCGCCGTCTGAAAGGCATCCGCAAGATGATACTTATCGAGGAGGCGTGGCTGTGACATGTAAGTCTTGTATATGATTGTTCAACTTTCATTCCACGAG
>ERZ1026973.45-NODE-45-length-57170-cov-17.433791_pt1 | contig 57170 bp, 64 predicted proteins | sample MGYA00519562_ERZ1026973 | MGnify/ENA primary metagenome ERZ1026973 (study PRJEB26926, sample SAMN06164670) | human gut metagenome | biome: ENVO:00009003; feature: ENVO:2100002; material: ENVO:00002003 | host: Homo sapiens | place: USA | collected 2012 ...
ACGAGATGTCTTAGGGTCTCGTGGGCTCGGAGATGTGTATAAGAGACAGGTAACATACCAATGTTGTATAGCCCATAGCGTTGTGCCAATCACCAACAACATAGCTTTTTCAATAAATGTGTAATCTTCAATTTTCATAATAATATACCTTCCTTTCATTATAAGGTCTGTAAATAGTGTGAAAAAAAAAAAGAGGGCTGTAAATCAACCACTCTTATTTTAATCGTTCCCCGTATTGGTTGCCTAAGATGTCACCCATAGCAGTCCAACCAGTTTGACCATTGAAATTAATCTTAGCCCAATCCCAATCACAAGCAGTAGTACAATCAGTTACTTCATAGATTGTATCAATAGTAGTATAGCCTAAAATCTCAGAAGTTCGATTTGGTTCTTTTCGTACTACCGTTACTACTTTAGCTTTATAATGTTTAGGGTTACCATAAATTGCATTATATTGCTCTGCTAGTTTCTGAATTTGGAACATCAGTTGGGTTAGCTTAGGTTCATCTGCTCCAGGCTGTAAAGTACCGAATAAGCGAATATATACAGGCGCTACTTTGGCATCCCACACAAATGTACGGATGGCTCTCCTGTGAGTTTCATTGTAACAAATCTCCATATATTTCAACTCTTCAGTATTATGAACACCTTGGACTTTGTTAGTAGCACCATTGTAAAAGAACATAGTGCCAGGGTTCCAATCGGGGTCATTCTTTATATTAAAAAAGAAATCCATTGTCATAATATCACCTACTTCTTAAGCAACTCTTCTAGCTTTTTAAGCTCATCAAGAACCGCTTGTGATTTTGAACTAGGTTGTAAAGTACCAAATACACGAACATATACGGGCGCCATATTAGTCCAACCGTAAGTTTTCAAATCTCGCCCTGTACATTCTTTCCAACAAGACCTCATGTATTTCAACTCTTCGGTGTTGTGGACAGGTTGTATCTCATTAATGTCTCCATTATAGAAATACATAGTATTAGGTTCCCAGTTACCAGGGTCTCCTTTAATATTGAACATAAAAGACATTGCCATTTTGAGTACCTCCTATACAGCGTCTTCTAATAGTTTTTTCAACCGTTCAAGTTGCTTCATGATCTGACTTTCCTTGTCATTACCCGGTTGCAAAGTACCAAACACACGAACATACACAGGAGCTCTGTTTGTCCAGCCATAAGCTTTTAAATCACGTCCTGTACATTCTTTCCAAGTAGAGTTCATGTATTTCAACTCTTCGGTGTTGTGGACAGGTTGTATCCTATTGATAGCACCGTTATAGAAGAACATAGTACCTTCATTCCAGCTAGGGTCACCTTTGATGTTGAACATAAATGACATATTATTAATAACCATTTCTTCAACATTACCGAGGCCTTTAAGCAATTTACCTTGTGACCATAATGTATTAAACTCGTCGAGTATACCTCCATTTTGGGAATTAATACCATTATAGACACTCCGCATAGTCCTTACATAAGCATCATATCCTACAGCAGCATAGTCGTAAGCAGCACCACCAACCCTAAATAATCCTCTTGTATAGTCTTCAAGATTCCTAGCACCGGCAACATTATATAGATATCGAGATATCGTATAAGTCCAGTCATTAAAGAAATCATCTAGATTGGCGTAATGCATATAATATCCACCTTCATTAGAAGGACGTGGACTACCTGTTGTAACTACAACCCCTGATGGACGAGTCTGTGCTGTACCTGTCATACCAGACCAGTTGTTATCAACCCTACCTACATGAGAATCACCAAAGTTTGATTCTAAGTATAGTTGGGCAATAGCTCCACCGGGTAAGATATTACGTTGGACACATTGGAATAAAAGTTTCCTTATATCAGCAGTCTTGAAGGTATGGCCTCCATAACTAATATCAGGAATATGGTCGCCTTGAGTATTAGGGTTGTTTGGAGTATTGTTACCTCCACCACCTGTTACTGGAAATCTAAACCAACCAATAATTGTACCACCATAATGGGTAGGGAAGCTACGCGTAATATATTGCGCAGCACCTACACCAGCATAGTTTTGTTCAATAGTTTTTAAGACTCCATTACCGGTATAATTTTCAATAATTACACCAGTATGTCCATAACCATGGCTAGATTCCCTAGTTACAAATACATCACCTGCACGAGGATAACCTGTAGTAAATACAGTATATCCAGCACCTCTAGCAGAATTGAGGAAGTCAATAGCATTGCCCCATAAAGCTTTACCAAAGAACTTTTGTGATATAGCGTTTGGCAAGTCTACACATTGCATACCATAAGCACCGTCAATGTCCACACCAGTATGAGCGTTTGCAAGTCCTTTTGCATAGTTTACTATATCTGCAACTGTAGCCATTTTGATCAGCCTCTATTCTTTTGTGTATTTGACGTCAGTGTTTTGTGTGTTGTTATAACCAATTGTAGATACACCAATAAGGGCACCTAAAAATGTTGTAACAGCAGTAACAATGACCAAAGTGATTTGTGTGTATTCCCAGTTAAAGGCAGTACCGACTGTACCAATAAGAGTACCTAGAGCTGGAAGCAAAACCACAACAATCCATTTTAAGTAGTTGTATGTATTATTGTCTAACTTCATTTTGATTTCCTCCTGTTTTTATTCTTTTCTTTTCCTCCAGAGTGTCCTAACTTACGCTGAATATCTTCGGGGGTGTCTGTGTCTTTCAACTCAAACTTGTGTGAGTCGATATGAGTTCTAACATACTGGTCAATATACGGTATATTGACACCTAACTTGGCTAGATTGGCTAGGATTGAAGATGAATATGCAAAGACCATAGTAATGACGAATGCATCGATAGCCTTATCTAAACCTGCAAGTACAATAAAGGGGTAGAGTAATGCGGTTAAGAAAAACATAGCCGCATGACTAACTAACCCTCTACGGAACTTGTAAGATTTGTACTCATGATAGACCCACGCGTTAGATGTTCCAAGAATAATATCAAACACGATTACGAATAGTAGACCCAAGATAATTAAATGCTCATCTACATAATATCCGTAAAAGCGTCTGATAATATTTAGGACATGTAATATACCGTCAGGATCTTGTTCTGATAATTGAGGAACTTTAGCTGTTAATAATAGTGGCAGCATCTACGTTCCCTTTCTAATTATTTATAGTAATTAACTAGATCGTCTTTATCACGGCATGATAGCCATACTGTACCAAATTGTCCGAATTCAAATTTACGCCAGTAGTAACCACCATAGTAACCACCTTCACCAGTGTCTGCAATATGAGCTTCATCAATTTCAAAGCTGAAGTACATTCCTGGTTTGAAGTCTTTATCTGCTCCGTCTTTAACGTTATTACCGTTTTCATCCACCCAGTTTACCAAGCCAACAGGGATACCATTTTCACATAACTACTTATTATTGCTAATAAGATTAGACTATATCTTATTTTAGAAACTTCCTGTCATATTTTCCGAAATATTTTTTTTTCTGCATCTAAACGCAATTTTTCAGCGACTGATTTATTTTTAGAAGAGCCTAAAAACAATCGGTCTTTACCTACTTGTATACGTGCTACCCACAAACCTTTTTTATTTAAATTTACACCCTTTATACCTGAAGTATTATTTTTATAGGTATCTTTATTCCACATATTTTCGGTTTGTGTTACTATTCTTAAGTTACTTCTACGATTGTCAAGCGTATTACCGTTAATATGGTCTATTACAATATTAGGGTCTGTTACGTCAAGTATATACCTAGCAAGACGTGTCTTACATCCATTATGAAATACTGAAACACTTTTGTATCCACTACGCTTATCGTATGCTATATAGATCGTACGACCATAATCTTCAAATATATCCCAATCTAATAATACTTCATCATCTCCAACATAGACAGTAACGTATTCGTCATGGGGCGTAAAAGGGTAATCTCGTTTATACCGACATTCATCAGAACAGTATGATATAGACACATAGTTGTTGTATTTATAGCGCTTATATTGTTGATGTGTTGGTGTAAATAGAGTTCCGCATTTACAACAAGGAATATCGTGGATTACTATTCTGCTTTTACCATTCTTTTCGAATCCGCATTCCATACAGCAATAAACAGATTTTCCTTGTTTCATGCGTTCAGCTTGTTTTCTTGATACTTCAAAAACTTTATGACAGTTGGCACAAACGCCACGTTTGGTTTTACTCATCTTATGATACCTTTCTTCTAAAATCTATACACTTCCATTTACGTACAAATAGTAAACGTACTCCACAAAGGGATAGTCGTTACACCTTCCTATATAATTAGGCTTGGCACGGTATTGTCCACATGGGAGTTCCACCGTTAGCTATACATATAGTATAACACCGCTTTGTATGCGTTCATATAGTTTATACTGAGCTGAAATTAGGCAACCCAGTTGAATCCCACTGGTGCGAGATAATCACATTTGATTTGGTAGATACCGTTAACAAACGCAACATCATTTGCAAGATAATATGCTTTTGAGTCTGGTTTGCGTGTAGGTGTTTGAGATACGGAAGTATTAGGTTGTTGGTTACCTCCTGCACCATTATAACGCCATGCTTCAATATATCGTGGTCGTTGAGCATTGTAGTATTGATCCCAATTGTGAGAAGATACAGCTTGTCCAGCGGCACCACCAGTCCAGAAATCGACTGAGATAAATGTGTTAGCGTCTTCCATAACACCAACGTGTCCTCCAGCACCACCGGAAGTAGACATGTCTGCACCCCATGACATCAATACGATATCACCACGTCGAGCAGTCCAGTCAGTGTTACGAGATACACGAATAAAGCCATTTTGAGCAAGTTGTGTACCAAGCGTTACAGTTGATGGTAGACCTTTGATAGGAATACCCGCTTCTTTAAGTGCTTGAGATACTGAACCAGAGCAATCTGCAGTACCATCTGACCCATTACGTGATCCATACATTGAGTAAGTTAGTTTACCACGACGAGATTCAAACCAGTTAATAAGTGCATCTGTATTCATTTTGATTCTCCTTTATACATTATAGAATTTTATTTGCCTTCTTCTTCTTGCAAACCTGCATGAGAAAGGTCAAGCAATTCTTGTACTTGTTTACGGAAGCGTTTTGGAACAGCTTCAATTGTAATCCAACCTAGTTCAATTTGCATTGCGAAATAATTAATCATCATCGTTTTTCCTCCTATAAGTTTAATTTTAATTTTGTGAAGTAGTTTCATCTGTAGTACCTTCAGTAGTACCCTCATCAGGATACATGTGGCCAATCAATTCATTCAATGTAGCTGTTGCTAATTGGAGCATCTTGTCTGATTCTGCCATAGACAGCTTCATTGTATTAATTAATTCTTCATACTTAGCGATCTTCTCGTTAAGTTCTCTGAATTTCTCATTTTCGTACTTATCACGGAAATTCTTTTGATAGATCACATCAAGAGCTAGTTTTTCTAGTTCAGTATTAGTCAAATCAATCTTGTCAGGTTCTAACATGACGGGGTAGATTGCACCTTCATCATTTGTCAAGACTACTTTCGTACCTTTAACTGAGCCGTCCAATTCAAACTCTTGTGATTTTGAGCTAAATGTTAAATCCATAATTTATCCTTTCTATTCCGCAGGGAATGGGTCTGTGGTGAGATAAGTGGTTGTTCCAGTCCAAACGTGGTTACCTTTATAAGCACTAGTAAGTCTTATAGAGCCATCAGGTGCCAAATGTAGTACAGACCAAGCGTTAACGCTATTCGAAACGTTACCGTTTAAAGACATATGTACCTCTACAGCTGGACGATAACCGCTTGGTATAGTTTCAACCATTTTTACATATTCACAATCGATATTCATGTTTGTAATCAATCGATCCCAAGTTAGTTGCACTTGGTTACCAATCCTTATAAGAGTGCCTTTAGCTGAATATGGCAATGCTATTTTTTTCATGTAGTATTTAGTCTGGTTGACAGCAGTGAAGTTTGCTACAGTATTTTGAACAGCGTAGTATTGCCAAGGTTGCCAACTACCACCTTTCTTGACACGATAAGCAGTAACCACACCCTTAAAATCAATAGCTTCTTGCAAGCACCAATCCGCGTTAGTATCAAAACGCTGCACTTTGAAGTATGTATGGGAATGTATTCCTGTGCCAGTCGGTCTATTAAGCAGTTCTTCACCGCAATAAAAACCAGTTTCAACAACAGTATTCATATCAGTGTTTCTAGAAAGTTGAATAATCTGTCCATTCGGTTTAGTCAACTGATGATGCTGGATCAGTTTATTGTTGTAGTAATATGGCCACAACGAATCCACTGCATTAGGTATTTCAGGATATTTACCGAAACTTACAGTAGTTTCAGCCATACCAGTAACCATTCGTTCAGGATGAATTTCATACTCAATCCATGGGGTTGAACCAAATGCATCAGTCAAACGTCCATAAATCTTATAAGATTTACCAACATCAAATGTGGCAGACATAACAGCATTAGACCTTGTGATTGAGTAAGTACCTGTTGTTTGGTTGATATTAGCACCGCTATCTGGTGTACGATCTGAAGTTCCATAAGCACCATAAGCAAACTCTAGCTTGAAGGTGTTCTTTTGAACATTATTGACCAACAAACGACTGATTGAAGCAGTACGACTAACAATAACCTTGTTGGAAGAAGCAGTATCATTACCACGAGTTGCAGTAAAGTAAATAGCAGGAGGGGTATAATCCATTACCGAGATCTGTTTTGTAACCTTGTTGGATGTACGACCACGAGAGTCTACAACCCAAGCTTCTACAGTTACATTACCTGAGTAGTTCATTGTACCTAGAGTACCATTATTACTACTACACCCATTAGGCTTACCTACAATTTGAGCTCGATATGACGTGATACTAGAACCTGTATTGCCTGCCGCACTGTTAAATGTTACTTTAATGTTTGACTGATTTTGAACAAACATTGTACTGCTATTCAATAATTGTTTAGCTGTATTATTTGTTTCAGTCAAGGTTATGGAACCTAAACTTGGCACAACGGAGTCTGGAATGGTAAGAGTCATTCTATAAGTTTTAGAACCGATCTTGGAATTACCGTTGTAAGTTTCAATCGTAATGTTACCCCAGTCAGTTGTCTTAACAGGCATTGCTGTTGCTAATGACATAGGTGGTGTCCATGAGATTGAAGTACCTACTCCAGTCCCAATTGTACCAGATAAAGAACCAAAGTTATATTTAACGGTATGAGTGAAGGAACCAGAAGCCCTATTGATGTTAATCGTTAGAGCTTTACCAAGTGTTCCTGTAATATCAGATGAAGATGAAGCACGAGGGATTGTAGGTAAACCGTAGTTTGTACCCCAGCTAGCTTCTCCATATCCACCTATATTAAGTGCAAGTCTAGCGTTAATATTTACAGTTTTACTACCATCTCCATTATGACCAATTCCATAATCTTTTGAGAATAAGGTTACACCAGAGTTGGTACCAATATTAACACCCACATTATGAACAGCAGTACCACCATTAACACTTATTGTAAGCGGAGCTGTTACACCATGCATTGATCCATAACCGTCTGAGTAAAGATTGACCCATACACGGATTACAGAACTATTACCACCTATATTTTGAGATACTAATCCATAGTTGACTTCCATTCTAAAGTGAGAACCATATGCCCCACTAAAATGAGTTGAACCTGAAGCCATATAATCCTCCTTTATTTAACGAAATATGTACCGTTTACGTATTGATTGTTTGGATGCCTACGTGTCATGAAGTGACCAACAGTGATTGTATCAGCAAAGAAACCGTTATTGATACGTAACTGACCAGAAGAGAATGAGGCTACTTCAATACCACCTGAGAAGAAACCAATTCGGTTTGGTGTAATCATTACTTTAGAACCACTGTTCTTATTACCAATCTCCATACCCTCTTCACCTTGCAAGATATATGAGTCTATGAATTCTAGTTTCTGAGCCATGTCACCTAGAGGTATCACATTAGCTAATCGTTTTTCCAACGAAGCGACTGCTTTTGTAATATCTGCTTTACCAGCCAAATCACTTTCCTGTAGGTTTTTGATTTGAGTTGTTAACTCTGACACTTCAGATGCTAAAGCTTTTGCAGCCAATTCTTGAGCTAGACGATCTTGTTGATCACGTAACTCATTAGCAACTTGATCAAGTTGGTCTTGGTCTACTTTTGAGTTATTTTGATCATAGATATCTTCTGGTGCTGGCGCAAACGGAATTTCAACGTCACCTCGTCTAAGGCTGACATTACGTAAACGGACTTTGGCGCCAGTCACCATACCTTTAGGTACCCATAGTGAAATAGCCCCAGAAATAGATCCATTTAATCCAACACGGTGAGATTCTGCGAATTCTTTAGTCTGAGATATACGATACCAATGACGAGTTAACAAGACATCCTTAAGTGTTTCCTTAGGAACGTTCTCATTACATATCTTAACTTCAGCAATCTCAATTATGAGTTTAGAAGATACAGCATGTATATCTGATCCATAGAAAACAAACGCCCCATACGTCCCCTTAGCTTTTCCATTATAGTAGAAAGTTTGCCACTCTGTTGTAAGTGTTACATTTTGCATATTTTGGAATCGCTCAAAACCAAAATAATAGAGATTGCAGTTTCGGTTGGCACGCACTTTAAGCATAGCCGACCAAGTCCTATTAGGGTCTTTTGGAATTGCGGTAGACACACTTGGAATATAAAAACCGCCATCTTGATAACAATAGCAATCAGCATCTTTCATATGGAACTTACATGATGCAACATTTTGAAGACGCAAGAAAAATGAAATATTCTTACCATCATCAAGACTATCATATACAGCTTTAGTAATCCTAAAGTCCCACTTAAATAACTTGTAGTTATCAGCACTACCATTAGCGTTAAGAGTATATTCTTGAGAGTTATATCCAGAGACAACATTACTGTCATACATATCTTTACCGCCCAAATACGCTCTAACATGTATTCGTGCTTTAGCCGGAATGGCTTTGTTTATAGCGGTTACATCATCTACAGAAAATGGAATGGATACCTTATATAACTCACTAGAGTTGCTTGTTTTCTTTAAAGCAGATTTAGGAATATCCACTAGATAGTAGTCAACTAAGTCTTTGGTGTTACCGCTTACATTTGTATACGGTGCCCAAGCACTTGGAGTTCCCATTTTGATATTTGATACAGATGGCGTAAACATATTTTTCTCTTGACTACCAATAGGCTCGATAGTGTATTGCGATACTCCATTTCCCAATTCATCAGGAACACATTTGGTAGATACTTTGATCTGATTGCATACCCCTCCAACTTCAAGCGGATTGATAAGAGGATTACCATCATAAGACACCCTATCAGGCTCAGGATTCCAAATAGCACGTCGTCCATAGTTGGTTAACATCCGAGTGTATTTAAAGTTCGGCTCACGACCATCCATTTCAATAGCAGCGGGCTCTACGAATGTTCCATCTGTTCTATGAAACCTTACAAAGTTATATAAGAATGGTGTGTCACCCATGCTATTTGTAACATAGATATCTTGACTCATAGTCCATTTACCAGTTGGGAAGTTGCCAGAGTTACCTAGTAATTTCATACCATCTGTTGTAGATATCTCAGCCCATCTGTCGGACGCAGTAGTTGTATGCCAGTCTGGACTATCAAACTCGCCATAAGGAACGCCATTCCAGTCAGTACCGATTGTAGCATTCTTGAAGAAACCTTTCTTGGTATCTCCACGACCATAGAAGATTCGGTTTTCACCATTAGACTCGATTACTCCATCTTCACCCTTCAAACGGCTCCAAGTATAAGCCGCATAGTTACTGCTATCGGTTGCAGTATAGTCGGCTAATGTACCAATATAAAGTGCTCCAGCAAAGTAGTTGGTGTTGAAATTAGTCTTACCATCAGCACTATTAGCATAAGCAAAGTGAATGTAAGGGGATCTACCGTCAGCACCCGGTTTCCCAGGTATACCTTGAGCCCCATCATCACCCTTCCACTTACTCCAATGATATCTAGCAGGGTCCGAACTATCTGTAGCAGTATAGTCTTGATACATCCCAATATAGCGTTTAGTTTGATCAGTCTGACTGAATCCTCCACCTCTATCATTATCGGCGTAAGCTATATGGGTGTATTGAGACAGTCCATCCTTCCCTTTGATATTGGTCAGCAACGCACCTACTCCGAAACTTGGAGGGTTGCTATTTGGGTTTTTACTTGTTACTTCAAATACATCTCCCGATGGTGAAATAACCTTAGAGCCAATAACCAAATTTGTAATAGTTACTGATGGTGTCAAATCTGTTATATACATGTTAGACAGATTTGGTCTGATACCTGTGTATTTTGAGTTATAAATGCTTGATCCATCCTTACCTGCGATACCCTGATCGCCTTTAGGTCCTTGCAAACCTTGGATGCCTTGTGGGCCTTTTGGACCTTGAGGTCCTTGAGGTCCAGTAGCACCATTTTGACCAGCGACAGATACGTTAACTGGATCTGTAACTTCAAAGTTACCATCTGAATAATAGATATACTCGAACTTCCAAAGATAACGTTGAGTTGGGGTTGGAACAGGAGCTATTTTAGTCCAGCCCAATTGTTCTGGCGCTGGTGTGTAGGGTGTGAAAGACTCCCCAATTTCGACTTTTCCTTCTTTCCATTGGATAGATCCACTCGCTACATAATCAGTTCGAAATGCCCAGTTCCAATAGGCGTTTTTCAAATGACCTGAATGAATAGTGTCAGTGCTTTCAAATACAATTTCACCACTACCGTTCAATGATTTTGTACCAGATGTATTCGGGAATGTACCATACCCCCAATCAGTAACGTTACCAGAGCCCTGCATCCAAATTTTAGCAGTCTGCCCATTAGCTGGAACGATATTGTCATATTTTAAGACAATACGCACTTTAACGGTGTCTCCGTCCTGCATTCCAGCAGTCAATACTTTTCCAATCTGAGGACAATTATTTGTAGTACCATAAAAACTTGTGTAGGCTTTCGACCAATCCCCACTGGATACCTGTGCAAAATTACGGTGTGCGTTTGCTGGCACTTCAGGTATATCACGACTATTCGTTAACTTGTAATATGACTCCTTGCGGATCTCCGCTCGTTCCGTCAGATTCATTAGAGTCACTTGACTCGTTGCTATCAACTTGCTCATCTTTTACCTCTTCCTGATCATCTTCGACCCAGCGTTTGATATCAATCCCTGGACCGTATGTATTCCAAAGTACACGAATTGCATCTGATTTATTATCAACAGGAACTTCAATGATTTGTCGCTGTTCAGCAATTTTTACATCTGCTTTAATCATATCGTGTATCCTCCTTATTCCCAAACTTCACATTTATAATTAGCTTTGGCTGCAATCTCACTAGCATTAACAACAATAGACTTAGTAGATTTATATGCATTACCAGCACCACCAAAGTTTGCATCCATGACACCATTCTTATCATATTTAGACCATTTATATCTTTTACCTGTACCGTTTATATCAAGCTCTTCACCATTACGATATAATAATGCTTTTAGTGTTGTAGCACCTTGACGGTTCTTAAAGATATTTCCAGCACTAGAGTCTATCACCAAACTGTATGGGTCTGACATATCAACCAAAGTACATAGACCTTTAGATTTATTACCGTTAAAAGTACCACCTATGTTAGTACATACAACCTTAAAGCATTGAGAGTTAACAACGGCTGCAGGCGTTACTGTAAGTATACCTTGCGACGCTGTAGTTACTCCTGGCTCAACGTTTGGTGTTTGTCCGGCTGTGGTTCTACTACATAAATGCCAACCGATTCCACCATCGGCGTCATAACCAGCTGCTTTATCGCTAGTAACACTAGTGTCTTGATAGAAGAATTTGAATTGCTTATTATCATTTGTTAACACATTTCCTCGATATAAATCAGCATTGACTGTAAGACTTGCTGGTGTGTTATTACGGAAAGTATTACCATTACCAGCGTAAACATTTAAAACCTGAGCTTCTTTACCAATTTGTACCAAGAAAAGGTCGATGTCGGCACTAAAGTTTACATCTAACCCCGTTAGAGTATCACGCCATGTACCAGATACCTCGAAACGTGCACCACCTTTAGAAATATTAATATTATTTTTTGAAGTTAAAACTTCGTTATTAGCTCCCGAAATAAATTGAGGATCGCCATTGTTTTTTGAAGTAATTTCAACTTTACTTCCTCCATCAACGTAAAACCAACGAACATTGCTAGTTCCACCAACGATACTTGCAGTTGAACCGGCTTTTGTTAAATTAAGTGTTAATACCTGAGGTGTTGACGCATATGAAGGGTTGTAGCTCTCTGACGTCTGACTGTATAATTGTGTTGTGGGCCTACTAGCAGTGATGAACGCATTTAAGACGGGTGCATCCGATACGTCTACAACTGTAATTTGACCCGCTGCAATAATTCCCATTTTGAATTTCTCCTTTTAAATTCGTTTGCCGATATATTCAACCATACATGAAAATGTAGCTCGTCGGAATACGTCGACTTCCGTAATTCTTATTGATTTTTGAGAGTATGAATGGTCCTGATTCCATTCCCTGTCAGGGGTTTCATCTTCATTAGTTTTAGTCCAGATGTAACAGAAATCAGTTCCGTCTTTATCAATTTCTTCATCATCTCTATATAGTTTTGCTGTAAGTGTTGTACCAATCACATTGTTCTTGAAAGTATTACCGTTAGTTGTAAGAATTTCAATCTTAATAGGACTAACTCCGTCAAGAACGTTAGCAAAAGTAATTTGTTGAGATACAACTAGTTCACCACTCACATATGCTTTTACGGTGATAGTTTGAGTTCCACCACCCATAGAACCAGCACGCACAGTATACGTATCACCTTGCCCTAAAAATGTCTCATTTTGAAAATACATAAAATCAACATTTGTATACTCCTCAGTTCCTTTGAATAAAGATGGAGTGATGGTCGACTCACTAGACATGTCTTTAAACGTGATACCATTATCAGTCTTCAATGTCATTGTATAAGGAGCCATCATAGCGGCAAGTTCACTCATACGCTGTTTCATTGCTTCATTAATCTTAGGAGTAATACGAACAGCATTGGTTAAAGTGATTGTATTCTGTGTTGTGTCAGATGGATTCTTTTTATATTCAGATACACGAGCTTGGAACAATAACCCATTTAAAAAGTTGGGATCAGATATATAGATTGTGTCACCCAGACGAACTTTGTAATTGCTAAAGACATGGAAATAAGACATGTCAACTTCATATGTAACAATAGGATACATATAAGTTTTAAGCAAAGTATACATGTATTTAATCTGTTCGTCATGGTCGGTTAAATCTGTTGAGAACTCTCGTAAGGACCAGTTGTCACAAGAATTAACATTGGATACAGACGGATATTGCATCATTGACTTAGGCGCATACATTGTGTGAGTATTACGCATCATATAGGCTTCTCGTAAATTATCTTCACTCAACCAAATATGATTTTTTTTAGCAGTAACGTAATTACCATCTTTATCTTTCAAGCGAATAGCATTAAATAAGTTTTCTTTGTCTGTAGTGATTGTTACACCTTGAACTTCACGTCCGAAATGTAATTGTATATCTTTCCTATCATCACCCACACCTTTAAACGGTTCTGAGGTTGAATATGGCTCGTATACATTTAATTGAATGTATTTCAATTGTCCATTAGGATACAATAGAGTTTTGAATTCACATTCAGCGTTAAAAGCGGAAACAAGTTCGAAGAAGCGTTCTAGAACAGTTTGAGTTGTATCGAAAGTCGTCTTGATTTTCTTGCTTGATATTTCATTAATACCAATCTCAACACGAGTATATTTTAACAACTCCATAGACGAACAATATTCAACGAATGTCATCTCTGTTGATGCTTCATATTTACCTATTGTTTCGTTAAGCATTTCTAGACTTGCGTCTTCGGCTTCAATTTCCATGCTATAATCACGTTCGATAACCTTACGAATTGTATACAAATGGGTATCACCCACGTCATCAACAAATGATAAATAAGATTGATCATTTAAGTATTTTAGACGTGGATGTAGTTCCCCATATTGAAATTTGTCAACTGTAAGGTTAAAGTTAGAAATACAACCGTTTGCTAAATAGGCTGTGATTTCTTCATCGTGATATTTTAAAGTACCAGGAATATCGTTAGACATAAAGTCGACGACTTCCATTTGGTTATTATGAATGGATATAATCATAATTTATGCCCTTTCTAACGATATTACAAGCTATGCTCTGCCCATTCAATTTCGACCTCAGGAGGAGATTTACACCACGTAGAGGTCGTGAATTCCAGAGGCGTTTTACCGGGTTCAAGACTTAAGATATCAGACCAAATAACACGTTGTCCTTGTGATAATTCACCAATAGTTGCTCCATCTGGGGATAAATAGATTTCTCCTTTATAACAGTCAACTGTGAGAACACTACCTTTAGGATAACGATTTGGAACGAGGTCGTATCGTCTTGTATTAGTTTTTGTAAAGCGAATTGTTTCTAGCAAGAGCACATGGAAGAACCCACCTGTCTTAGCAATGTCCTCATGTTGGTATCTACCAGAGAAAATAACAATCTCAGTACATACTTTTTCTTCAGAAGTTGGAACGGTCCAAGAGTACGGAGTACCGTTATAGCTAAATGTGATTTTAGATCCTTCTTTAGCAAAGTAAGCATCACCTTTCCATGAGCAGAACGCTACGTTTGGACGCTGTTGTCCTTTTTCGTTATTGTTTGCACCGAATGTGATTTCTTTTTGCCATTTACTCTTTTCAGTCCAGAAACGAACTTTAGTAATATCACTGTTATTATCATCTTTTGAGATGTCATAAGCAGCAATAATCTTTTTATCTTTATCAACCATTGCGATTGTATAGAAACCTGTTTGTCCGATTCTAGATTCCCATACTTTAAGGTTGAAATCGCAACGCCAGTTTTTAGCACCAACTTCTCCGGCTTCATCTGCTGGAATCATGAAAGAAGCACATCCACCCTGCCAACGATAACCGTCAACAGAAGCACCACTTAAATTCCAAGCTAAACCACCTGAGGTTGGATAGCCATCTGGTTTACGATACATCATTTTACCACCATTCACACAGATAGTACCTGCGATTGGTGATTCATAGTACCTATCACTACCATCAACAAAACGTCCCCAACCTTTATCGGTAGATTGGTCTCCACGTTTTACATCAAGTAGGATTTGAGATTTATAACCTCCAGAATCGACTTTTTCACCCTCAAGTGTAGCATCTTCTACACCGAAAGCCATCATCGATTTTGGACTAACTACGCCAATAAATCCATTATCAGCAGTTTGTTTTATTTTGATTTTAGGCCATGCTGTAACAGAGCCTTCATTATTTACATTTGCTAGGGTTGTATGTTCGTTTGTTATGATTGAACCAACAGTAGGATTTGTAGTATCTTTAGTCAATACTTTAGCAGCCACACTGTGTTTTAATCCATCAGGAACATCCATAGTAAATGTACCAGTAATTGTTTGTGTACCAATCTCTTCGTTTAAAGAAATCGTACCACTGGTAACAGCCATATAGTACCAGTTAGGTTCATCATTGAATTGTAGTTTCTCAGGACCATACGGAGTATCTATAGCTTTACCGAACTCATGACGAAACTTCGTGGCTTCTATTTGTGACAAACCCAACAGCGTAAAAGAGACGGTGATGGTTTTAGTAGATAGAGTACCTTTAACCCAACTACTTCCATACCGCCCTATACCTGTTGTGTAAGTATTGGTCCAACTAGAGCCTACGCCACGATCAATATTAGTAATACCACCATGGTATTTACCAATGATGGCACCTAGATTGCGTTGGCGTTCTCCTTCGCCTAAGAGTACATCAAAAATTGAATATTCACTCATGATATGCTAGGCAATTGTCCTTTCCTTCTACTTAATTGATTGTTGTATGCTTGTTGTGCTAAACTCATGTGTGGAGCAAGTTGTTTACTTGCAACTTTACCGTCAATATTAGCAACGATGACATGACCTTGTTCAATTGCTTTGATTTGAGCATCAGTCTTACCAGAAATAGCTTCTAGTTTGCTATTCATGATATTCATACCTTCAATTACATTATCGATAGTATAACGAGTTTGAGCAGCCTGCATAGTTGCTTGATTTAAATCTGTAAATGTAACGTTACGAGCAACACCATTATACCCCATTTTGAAATTGCGTAGTTTAAGATTTGCTGTATCAATTCCAGACATATCAACTACAGGAGTAATAGTTGGTGTAAGTTGTAAATTATCGTACGCGTATTCATTTACTTCATTAACTGTTGATTGAACTTGACTAATAGCCTTTTCTATTTCTTTTGTATCTTCATACCCTTCAACTAATCCACTGATCCATTCTTCAGCTACAGCTAAACCAGAAGTTCGAACTGCAGTCCAACCTTTTCCTGAGAATGGACCTTCAGGGGCAGGTGAGTGAGGCATGAAATCTTTGATAGCTTGCATTACTTCAGATGCAGCGCTCCTAACTTTATGGATTGCTCCACGAATACCACCAGCTACTGCACTAACAATAGCCGAACCCGCAGAAGAAAATCCAAACGTTTGATTGAATGCAGCTTTAGCAGCATCTAATACAGCTCCAGCAGCAGTTGATGCAAGATTAGATGATCCACGAATACCACCAGAGAATGTAGAACTTACGTTTCTACCTGTACCAGACAAGGCACCAATACCAGATCCAGCACCAGCATTAGCTTGACTAGTCAAACCTGCACCGACATTATATGATCGACCGTTAAGTGAGAACATACCATTTGCATATGTTCCACCTAATGCTGCAGCAACTGCATATAAGTCAGATGCTGACGCACCAGATTGAGCCATTTGAGTTAACAAACGACCTGCACTATCGGCACCAATTTGTCCGCTTTGGACACCAGTTATGAAGCTACCAGCGGCAAGAACACCACCATCTCCCATGTAAGGAGCCATGATATCTACACCGCTACGAGCAGAATTAACCAATCCTTGTCCTGCAGCGTTATATTGACCTGTAACTTCAGCACTAGTTAAACCATTGACAGCGGATGTAGCCAATCCAGAGACCGCAGCTTGTAAACCGCTAGTATCAACTGTTTGGATATTTGAAGCCTCAGTAAACGCATCACCAATAGCTTTCATAATTCTACGAAGCAATTGAGCGTTAGCTACGGCATTCTCATCGATTTGTCTACGTCCAATAGAGTTGGCAGCATCAACCATTTTGGCGACGCCATCTTTAATAGCATTAAGATTGCTGTTACCTTTTTCGTAAACTGATACATCAGATGTACCAATCTCTTCAAGGGCAGAACCAGCTTTCTTCATAGCATCTGCAGCAGTCTTAGTTGCAGACATTTTGTCTTTTATGTTACCCCAGTTCTTGAACCAAGATTCCCAGAACCCTGTTTCGACCATTTTTGATAGCGCATTTTGAATTGCTTTCATCGCTGACTTAGCACGAGCAATAGAACCCGTGTCCATACCACCTAGTTTCATAAATGTAGGACCTAATTTGGCAATAGCTTCAGCAGCTTTCTTAGCGCCAGACATAGTTTCTGGGATAGCTACTAAGACACCAGGGGCAAGAGTTCCTACACCTCCGGCAACTAAACCAAAGATACCTAGAACACCTACCATACCTTCAATGGCTTGAGTAATAGCTGAAAGAGCTACACGAGCATTAGCGATTGAACCAGAATCCATAGCGCCAAGCTTAATAAACTCATCGCCCACTACTTTAATAGAGGCTACAGTACCTACAAGAAGTAGAAGTACTTCAGCGGCACCAGCTAGCATCATTGGATTCAATGTAGCAGCACCTCCAGCTGCCAATCCCATAATACCAAGTACAGCAATCATACCTGTAATTGCGAGAGCGATTGCGTTCAATGCTTCTTTGGCTGTAGCTAATCCTGTAGCATCCAATTCACTAAGTTGCATGAATTGATCACCTACGATTTTAAGTGACAATACTACTCCACCTAATAGAGCAAGAGTTTCAACAATACCTGTGATATTGCCAACTTTGCCCACAAGGAGTGAAATACCAGCAAGAACTGTAGTCATAACAGTAATAGTAGCACCAACTGCAACTAAAGCATTTTGAGCAACACCTAATTGTTCACTATTGAGACTAGAGAACTGAACTAATTGGTCACCTACGACTTTAAGAGCAACGATAGCTGTACCCATCATACCAATAGTGGCCACCATTGTAGGTATACTTGTCTTAGCTTGAGATTGAAGAATAGCTCCAAGATTCATTGCTGTAAACAAGATAGCCATTTGGTTGGATATAGACTTAATAGCATTGGTGGCAGAATCTAAACGTTTAGGGTCAATCTCAGCTAAATCATCCAACTGGTCAGTTAAGAATAAAAGTCCAGCAACGAATGTAGCAATACCTAATGATTGAGCCCATTTCATACCGCCTGTACCAACACTAGCTTTAAACCCATTTGGTAAGTTTAAAGAGACAGTAGCTGACATGGCTGCGATAGCAAGAGACAATGAACGCATAATACGTTCCACTGTTTTTACACCTCTATCGATTTCATCGGTTTTTAGTTTATTGATTTCTGCAAAACTCTTAATAATAGCCTTAATAGCAAATGCGAATGAGAAGATTGTACCAACAAGACTCCATTTAGTAGACCCGCTAGACGCTTTCGCACCCATTTGTGGTAATCCAGAGAAGATTTCTTTATTAAGAATTTTGAATGATCCTGTGCTACCAGATGTACCGATAGTAAGTGTAGCAGTCATCAACATGATAGCATTTCGAATAGAAGCCGCCACCCTTTGAACAACGAGAACGGCATTATCTATTTCTGTAGTTGAGTATTGGTTAATAATAGCAAAACTGTCAATAATATCACCAATAGCTTTACCTAAAGAATAAATAGTGCTAGCTGTACCAAAGGTAACTTTACCCCACTCTACATCGACCATACCGGTTTTAAGAAGTGAGAGTTTACCGCTCATAAGAGCAATAGCTCCTGAAATAATAGCAGCGATTCCAGCTATTTTAAGAAGTCCGTTATCATAGACACTAACGTCTGTGTCATTAAGAGGTTTCATTACGTCTACACATGCTTGTAGTACCTTACCAAGGGCATAGATAGTAAAAGCAGTACCAAAATTAGCTTTAGATAATCCTGATAACCATGTCGCCCCAACTATCTCAGTAAGGACAGCACCCATAGCAATTACACCTTGTAGGATTTCACCCCAATCCATATCAGCAAGTTCTTTGAACGGTTTAACAACCAACAACAAACTAGTTGCTACTGAGATAAGCATTGTTGCTTTACCAATCTTCTTCATAAGTTGGTTGACTTCACCTAGACCAAGAGCGTCTACAACATTACCCATAATACCTTCAGAAGATGATCCTCCAAATTTCTTTTGAGCAAGTTTAATTGTAGTATATGCGCCTACTAGAATTGTAGCCATTGTAGCAAGAGCCGCAACTGCAGGAAGAAGTTTATTGGTTGGGATTGTTGCAATTACAAACAAAGCACTTGACATAAGAAGCAAGGCTGTTGCAATTTCTCGAATAGATTTCGCCTTAATTTCTTTTTGATAAGACTTAAGAATGCCACCTACTTCAGATAACACACCAGCAATACCATTAGGTATTCTGCTGAATGAACGAATTGTATCAGACAAACTATCTGTAATTTTATTAAAGTTCTTAAGAAGTTTAATAAACGTTATTAACGTTCCAGCTTCAAGAAGATTTGATAACGTTTTACTTTGGGCAAATTCAGTGATCCATTTTGAAATATTAGAAAACATATTGCCAACAGAGTCAGCAAATTTACCAAGAGCTCCGCCAATGGCACCGAAAGTACCAGTAATGCCGTCTCCGACATGTTTAATTGTAACTCCGATACCAGTGAACACAGATTTAATAAAGTTTGCTTTAGAAGAGAAATCTAAGTTAGCAACGAATTCTTTAATCCATTCGCTAACAGTTTGGAACGCACCAGTTAAAGATAAAGACTGACTCTTAAATGCAGCAATTATAGTCTTCCAACCACCATATACATGTTTGTTAAGGAAGTTACCTAATTGTCCCATTTTTGTTTTAAGAATGTCAGATTCATCACCAACACCTTTAAGACCAGCAATGAAATCTTTGAAGTTAAAGAGACCTGACGCTTTGCTACCAAATGATTTGAACATAGAAGTAAGAGTCTTAATTGGACTCGCACTATTTTTAATAGCTTCAGCATTCATTTTGAATTTGGCTGCAGAATCCATTAGTTTCTGTCCTAATGCATCCACACCACGTCCTAAACGTTCAGATATAGGGATGTTCTCTTCCATAGCGTCAGATACACCTCCTATTTCATCTGCATAAGCTGTAGGACCGAAGAGTAATTCTCCGAATAGGTTAGCACCAGTCAATAAGATTTCTGAGGCGAATCCTTTAATTCGTCCCATAACATCATACACACGATTGGCTTCATCCCATACAGCTGAGAATATATCAATTAAAGCTTTAGCGGCGCTTCCGACTAAAACGATTGGAGCTAATACGGCTTCCCAATGGTTACCAATTGCTTCAATAATTTTTATTCCGAAGCCACCTACAGCTTTAAGAATACCAAACAGGTCTCCTACGATTTCTTTAACCTTAATTAGTCCTCTACCTAAAGCTTGAGATACAGAATCTGTTCGAACTAACTTACCTGTAGTTTTATCGATTGATCCATCAATACCTGTGAACCATTTAGTAAAGTTCAACAACTTATCGGTAAACAATTTACCATCAAAGATATTTTGAAGTTTCTGAGCAAGAATATACATACGCTCCATAGGACTAAAGTTGTCATATGAAGTACGCATCTCATCAAATGCTTTGTATACATCAAGTTGTTTAGACTTAAGCAGCTCCCAGCCTTTAGTGATTCTACTGATAATCTCGTATGATAAATGATATTCTTGGTTGACCATTTTCGCACCATGTGCAGTCTCAACCCAAATACCCTTTATTCGAGTAGCATCTGTGATAATCTTACCAAATAGTTTAGTAATAACACCACCATGTTGCATGTTTAAAAGTGAATCACCGAACTGTTTAAATGCTTCGGTTAATGAATGAGTTTGACCATATACGTCGTGGAATACTCGGTATGATGATCCTAGCTCATTTTGAAAAGCTATAAATTTTTGAGAGAATGTCTCTATAGGTTTTCCTGCTTCGTCTACAGATTTACCTAATCCCAATAGACGTTTAACTGTATTACCAAAGAATCCAGTAATATGTCCGCCTAATTGAATGAAGACATAACCTATCGATGTAGCTTTGTCAATTATTGCTCCGAATATAGTAGCAAAGAAGTCCCAGAAGTCACGAACGTTATCTCGCACAGCTTGGAACATTTGTCCTATAGGAGAAGTGTTAACATAGTTCTTTAATACTCCACTAAATCCGAAGTATATCATGTTGAACAGTCGGGCGAAAACAGATATCAAATCAATACCCATTTGGATTAGGTTGTTTGGGATAAGAAGATCTAATACCTTACCTAAACCACTAACAAGACCTATGCCCATTTTGACTATACGCCAAAAAGCTGTAAAGATATGATTTAAAGATTCTACACTAACCTCAGAGCCTGTAATCTTCTCTCTAAGTCGGTCGAATAAATGGATAATTCCTTCACCTATTTTATTTTGGATGCCATCTCCGAATACATACTTGAACCTGTCTGTAAAACTATTAAAGATTAGCGTGAGTTTTTCCCAACCGGCTTTAATAGTCTCAATGACATGCAAACGCCCTTCAAGTTGGTTGAATGATGTGGCCACTTGAGTCATAGCATTTGGAATGAATGAGACAATGTTTTGCAATATTTCACCAACTGGTGTCCAAATAGCAACGGCTTCATCACCTTTACCGACCAGTTCAACCCAGAATTTAGACCAAGCATCTGAAACAGCTTCTCCAGTTGCTTCAAGAGCTTCTTTAAAAGTATACAAAGAAGCCGCTTGTTCTACCAACTCTGGATCGTTAGCATATTCAGTCAAGGCAGCCATCATGACATCGTTATTGAACCATTGACCTTTACTTAATCGTTCATTGAACAAATAGTTGACTGCTTGGTCATTAAGTTCGCCATAAGCATCAATCGCACCCTGAATTTCACCAGTAACGTCCCCTTGAGCTATAGCTGTTTGTATAATAGTATCTTTGAACTTCTTGGTTGCCATATTCGCATTTTGAATTTGGCGCCAGTTTTGCAAGTTCATAAATCCCATTTGCAAAGCTTGCTCAACAGAGGTTTGCAAAGTACGGTTGAATTCTTCAGTAGATGCTGACGCAGAAGCAGCCAAGTTACCCCAACCCTTCAACGCAATAGCTGATTGGTCTAGTCCAATACCAGCATTTACGAATTGGGCTGTAGCAGCATTCATTTCTTGTGATGAATAACGAGTTGTTTTGGCATATTGTTCCAAGTCGCGCATTACTGCTGTGATATGGTCAGTCTCACTTTCGCCTAAGGCACTTACCAAAATACGTGTTGAGTCAAGTTCTCGTTCGTATTCTTGGTAACCATCAATAATAGGTCGAAGTGTCCATTTATTGATCATTTGTGTTGCTGTAGAAATAGCTTTTGAAGCGATATTACCTAGAGCAACAGAAGCAGCACCTTCAAGAATAGAGAACTTGCTTCCAACGTTTGCGGTTGCTTCGCCAATATGTTCAACACCTTTGGCTGCATCACCTGAGCCAGATATAATCGCCTGGAAGTTCCCATTTTGATTTATCTGGGATAATCCCACTGCGGCTTCTTCAGACTTCTTACCTAGATTGATAATGTGGTCTTTTAGAGAAGAAACAATAGGAATATGGTCCGTAAGTTTAGAAAAAGAAGAAGACATGCTGGATACAGAAGACTTAATGTTCTCAAAAGCAGTAGTCTTAATCCCATTTAATTTGGAACTAAAACTATTAACCTCAGACATAGCTTTCTGTAATCCAGTAGTCAATTCTTTCTTGTCTAAACCTAATTGAATAATTTTCTTTTCAACTACTTCAGACGCCATTATTTACCTCCTATCTTACTGCTAAGTTCTTTGGCAGTTTTTTCTACAATAGGAGTTATAAAATCGTTAGGAGGAACATAACCACCATTACGCGTACCGTGTCCTTGTTTGATTAGTACAACAAGAGGAGTACCATCCGAAATAGTATTTGAATTACTATAAATAAGGTCTAACTTATTGTTAGTTTCTGTAATATCCATAGTCCACGAATTAGCAGTTTTACCACTTCGGACTGGAGTATCATCGACTAACTGTTTTAGACCTGCTTTACCAACAGCTTGAAATGTTGGTTTAAGCTTTGCAGAAGAATAATTATCTAAAATACTCATCAACCCTTTCGTCTTACCTCCTTTGGAAACGACGTTGATTTTCATTTATTCTCCTTCTTTATTTTGATTTTCCATAGCGGCTAAACGCTTCTGGTTAATTTCACGTTGTCGACGTAATATTTCAGCTTCAGACATCTGTTTACGTGGTTTATTAAACTCACTAATTACTGAAACCAGCATAAGTAATCTATTAACATTCCATTGATCACATTCAAACGGAATTCCGGCGTTTGCCATCCAAGCATAGATTACTTCGCTGGTCATAATCGTTCTCGAGTTGCGATTATTATCGTCGGTACTTGATATTACAGTTGCTGTAGGATTAGTATCAGCCATGTACTCTGTAATTTCAGTAATGTTTTCAGGTGCTAGCATATTTGGGTTAAAATCGTCATCTAAGTTCATCATACAAATATAGTCTATCAACTGTTCAGGAGTAATAGCTTTATTTGATAGGAACGGTTTACGATATTTAGCTTCCCATACAGAAATAGCGGCTAAAGAATGTTCGAAATGAAAAACTTTTTCCTTACTACGGACCTTAACGAATTTATTAGTTTCTTCATCAAACATCTCGTTTGGTTCGTACGGAATAATTTCCAACATACCACTACCTCCTTAAATACTATGATTTACGATTTTGATTTTTTCCTCGATTGTTTTTGCGACGTTGTGGACAGTTACCTTTAGATACGGCACCAGCTTTAGCATTAGTTGTTGTTTTACCTTCTGCAATAATAGATTGCCAGAATTTTTGTGCGAATTCTTCTTCACTTAGGAATTTAATAAACAATTCACCATAAGCTTCAGACGCGATGAATGCATCACGGAAGTCTTTAGTTTTAACGAAGAGTCCTTCTGGAGTACGTTGTCCAACAGCATCGTGAATAAGTGATTCAAACAAGTTAAGAATTTTATCTGGGTCGTTACTGTCTAGAATATTGCGAACATATGTTTCCCAATCAACTGCACCAGCACGAGACAAGATACGAATGATTTCGGCTTTATTCAAATGGAAGTAAAAGTCTTTTTCTACTTCTTTTTCCTCGATAACATCATAGAATTTAATATGTTGTTTAATCATTTTGATTTTCCCTTTCTTAATTAAAAATATACAAAGTTATAAACGTGCTGCACATGATCCGAATTGCAGTTCCACACCCCTATCCCACGTTTATAGAAAATTAATTAACCGCCAATTCCGCCAAGAAGAGTAATAATTTCTCCTGGAAGAGGCAATCTTGGTTCAGCAGAGTCTGTACCGTAAAGAATAGTTTCAATAGATTTAAGTTTATCTGCAGGACATTCAATAGATGAAATTACCAAGTGAGCAGATGGTTTAGCCCCTGGTACATCTACAGGAAGAGTAGAGAAGTCCCATGAGAGCTCAAGCGCTTCTGGTGAATCGTTTACTGTTTGGTAATCTAGAGAAGATACACCTGCAGTAGCGTTGTACACCAAGTGGATTTCATATCCATAGTCTGTACCTTTAGTATCGTTACCGATAAGAGTACGGTAAGCTAGACCAAATGGACAACGTTGTTGACCTGTAACACGAACACCTTTAAGTGCAGTGAAAGTTTCTGATTCGCTAGCTGTTTTAGCATAGATAGGTGCAGATCCGTCACACATTTCCCATTCTTTAGGGTAAGTGTACGCACTGATAGATCCTTTAAAGTTTTCTTTAGCAACAAGGTTAAGGTAGATACCGTTGTTAGCATAGACTTGTGTAGTGTCACCACCATCTGGAGATTCAGAGACTTTAGTTACACCATTCCAACCAACACCGAAGTTGTAGTTACCAGTTGAGACGTCAGTAGGGAAAAGAACTACACGGTCAACACCAGTACGATATAGACGTTCGGAAGTTTTATCCCAAACAATTTGTTTACCAGCCATAATAAATATTCTCCTTTTATATATAAATAAATATTTTAAAAATACACACGATAATATTCATGAAAAACTCCATCGATCTTTGAATTATTATTGTGTCTACAATACTTAAACGCTGCGAACATTCGGTCCTCTATTGAGAAAGGCTTTCTAGACATATAGGTTACCGTGTACGAGTGTTTAGTGTTGTATACAATATTATTCGAGTATGTAGCATCTGTATAATTATCAGTGACAACAATACAAGGATACGTAATACTGTCTTTGTCTCCGGGTTGATAATAAACATTAGGTGTAATATCTTTTAACAAATTAATAAAATCACTAAGACTTCTAGCCATATATTACCCCGCATAAATATCTAGTTCTTCTTCTTTCATTTTAGCAATATCACCAAGAACCGAAGACATCCTAGGCGGATACGGGTTTGAAGATGATACTTCATACAAGTCTCCATTATACGATATATAGCTAATCCTTTTTGCAGTATCAGGATTACAATTCGATATTACATAAGACATCTTAGTTTTGGATGATGATTGTAAATTTATAGAAGAACTATCAGTAAGAGTTACAAGTAAATTAGACATTGTAGCTCTTACTTTTTCTTTTTTAATATACGCATAATCATAGACACCTGGGTAGGTTTCCACAGGTTTCTTAGTTCGTATATAAACGTTAATGATAGTTCTCATTTAATTTACCCATTTTGAAATTTAGGAATTATTTTCCTTTTCCTGATGATTCTTCTGCACCGTGGCCAGTGCCTGTTGATCCAGGGTCAGTAGTACCAGTTTCACCTCCGACACCGCCTACTCCAGTACCCCCTTCACCTGGTTTAGAAGTTGCTGGTTTTTTTGAGCCTGTATCTGTTGAAGCGTATTTAGGTCCTGGTTTTGTACCATCTTTAGCGCTATCTACAGTGAAGTGTGGAGTGTCTTGAAGTGCTGTTGTAATGAATTTAAGTGCATTTGTTCCAGCAGTATTTTCAGCTTTATCAGTAACGTTAACAACGATGAATGATTTAGGAGTTTGAATAGCACCTGATACACGAACTTCAGTAAGATATTTTTGTTGGTTAAAGTCGATATCGAATTGTTCGAATGTTGCGACTTGTCCACCTTTAGAAGTACCAAATACGTAGTCAGATAGGTTACCGATTACGAATTGACCTTGAGGGAGTGGGTAGTAATCAACAACTTCTGTACAACCGAAGTAAGCTGCGATTTGGTCATTTGTAGGAATGCGGTTAGCATCTGCAGAACCACCATACAAGTAGCTACCGCCAGCAGTTTTCAATGTTTTAAGTTTAGCAAGGTCAAATGGGTTGATGAACAATGATGGTGATCCAGAACCTTGGTATACAGGAAGCATCATTTGAACATCATCTACAACAGATTTCCAGTTAGCTGAAGTGATTTTGATTGTGTAAAGATCGTCATCTGTAACGATTGGACGAACGTGTTCTGGATCAATGTGTTCAGGGTTCTTTTGACCATCAACGATTGATTTACGTCCATCTCCAAGGAATGCTGCGCGAACAAGTTCTTCTTGCAATTTAGCGCGTTGTGTGGCTTTCTTGAACTGGATAATGTCGATACCGTTTTCTTCGATATCAATGATATCATCACGGTCCATACGAGTTTTACGGATTACAGTGTGTGGAGTTGTTTCACGATAGAATACTCGTTCGATTGATTCAAGTTTTTGGTTACCTTTGATATAACCACGAGCACGAGCTTCATCTTCAGTAATGTCAGCGTAGATGTTTTTAATACGAGACATTGGAGATTTGCTGAAGGCAGCAAGCATTTTCTCTACGTTACGTCCAACTGGGTTGTATACTTGGATACCTTTTTGTAGTTTAGTTTCAGGGAACAATACATCGATATTTTGAATACCGTGTTGAAGTGTGATACCTTGTTCAGCACCAAGTCCGTTGTCGATAAGAACACCAGCAAGTGATGATGCACGAGTGTCAATTGCAGATTGGATAAGTGTATCTACATCGTCTGCATAGAATGAATTGTATTGATCGTATGATTGGAATGCGTTGTGTTTCATGAAATATTCTTCTCCTTCTTCAAAAGCATTATGAGCTACGCTAGCACCGTCACCGGCACCTTCACCACCTTCAGCGCCTTCAGCACCTTCACCATCTGATTCGGCATCAAATCCAAAATCAGAATCAACATCAGCTTCACCTTCAGCATCTTCAATAGAACCCGCTTCAGTAATTACAGCAGAGACGGCTTGTACTTGGTCGTCAGTTAATGTTTCCAACACTTCATTATCTTCATCAGATAGCGATTCAAAACCGTGTTGAAGTCCTTTAAGGACAGTTTCTGTTTGGTCCTCGTTCAATGTATCGAGTACAGCGCCAACAGTTTTAGACATAGTATTTTCTCCTTGATCTTTATGTTGTAAAATTGTGTCTTCTAATCCCGTATAGATAATACCTGATGATTCATCAAATGAATCGCTACCATCATCCGAGTGTGTTAATTTATGTTCAATCAAAGCGCCTCGATTAGCACCTTTTAGAACTAGACTAACTTCATAGATTTCTCCATGAGTTACAAAATTGCCATTTTTTTGAATACGATGAGCCCCAATAGACATTGCCCATAGGTCACCGTGACTAATAAGTTCTTTAGCATCTTGGCCATGTTCAGTATCGTTTAGATATCCATAACCATAGACACCTTCGCTATTATTATGTAGCAAGATATGGCCAATAACATTAGAGATGGATTTGTAATCATGATTCCAAACCAATGGTACTTTCCTACCGTCATTGCCTTTAAAGGCATTTTGTTGGATAATTACTCCATCACTACACTGAATGTCATTCTTTGTTACATAACCAGCAAAATCATAGTTTTGTGGTTTCATAAAATATTTCTACTCCTTATTTTATTGCATAACATTACCATTCGTCACCAGGTTGAGGATATCCACCATTAGGGTCCATCTGACCAGGAGACATAGTACCACCATTTTGATTTCCGTCAGAAATATTACGATTATACAATTCATTAGCTAATGGATTTGGATGAGGTTTCATTCCAATGAAGCTACGAATTTCATTTGGTGTCATAATTGCATTACGAGAGAACAAATCTGCAGAAGATGCTAGTTGCTCAATCGGTAATAGACGGAATGGGTCACGGTAGAATCTGTACACATGACCTTGGGTGCGAGCAGTCTTAGTTAAGAAAGCTACATTAAACGCATCGCTAATAGCTTGAAGACAAGGGTCAACAGCACGAGCGTTATAGAGATTGATCTCTTGAGCGTTAGCTTCACCTGACAGGATTCTAGAAGTAATACCGACTTCATTGTAGAAATCAGTCTTAAGTTTTATAACGTCTTCTAGAACATTATTGGTAATACCGCCACCAGCACTAACAAACTCTTCTTTGTTTTCCAGAAACGCAATACCATGCTTAGAAGCCGACATTTGTTGCTCAATAGAAGCCATACGCTCTTTAGCTTGAGCATTACGATATGTAGTACCAGTACCATAAGGCAACTTAATAAAGCCATTAAGTTTACCTAGAGTGGCATTGTTATCTAAGTCTGTCATGAGTCTAACTTTGTTGTTTAAGAGATTTAGTGTATAGTTACTATTCTTAAATATAGTCAAGAAAGGAGACTCAATAATAGCTACATCACTTTTTGCAACAACAATAGATTGCTCACTACCTGTCCGGTCATTATAGCAAGACACCTTCACATGTCTAGGGAACCATTGTTCGATTCTACCAACACGGATTGAAAGAATGTTGCCCGCATTATCTTTATCAATAGGAACAGCAGCAACAACACCTTCGTCAAGCATAGACCAAATTAAATCGAATAGGAAGCTACGACCAGTTTGGTCAATATTAGCTTGCAATGTCATACGATTATAAAATTCAGATTCAACAGGTTCTTGGTTACCATCAGCATCAATAATTTTTAAATGGTTGAAACTAACCATAGAAGCATCGATAGCGATTCGATTGATAACAGATTTGATAATATCTGATTTATGGAATCCACCGTTACTAGCATAGTGTGGTGAATAGTATGTCGATGCTGTTGAGTAGCCAGAACTATTGTTCAATGTGAAACCGGAGTCTAGATTTGAAATATTAGAGAAGCTATTTATTGAATGTAAAATATCGCTACTCATTTTACTCAAAGACCTCCTTATTTCTTGAGTAGGCAACCCACGCATCCATCATAGCAGCAACGTTATCGATTTTATCTTCACGACGCTCTTTAGATAATTTGTAGTTACCATTGTTATCTTGAAGAACCACACTATTTCCCATAGCGTATTTCATTAGTTCTTCATCGAAAATTAACTGTCTTGCAGTTGCTAATTGTTTTAATTCGCCTAGAGGCACTGATTCTGTACGAGATCCTTGGCGCACGGTTTCTATACCGTACTCACCATTTTCCATACTCCATCGTTCGACAAATGCAGCAGCATTGTAAGGGTCAAACCCGAAAGTTAATACAGCCCAGTCATGAGAGTAGATATAATCTCGTACATCCTCATAAATTTCAACCCAATCAAGAATTGTTCCTTGACATACAATAAGCGAGCCTTCACGGATAAGTTCGTCATAACGACTCCTTGTTGCAGACGCAACTTTGTTATATTTTACATCCGAGATGTATGAACGGGTCTTAACACCGAAACATCCATTACCTAATGGGAATACCCATGTAAATGCCCAGAAGTCATCACCTTGTGAGGCATCCATACCCATAGCACATGGTAAATGGTCGAAGTTTTGTTTTGGATGCGTGATGGTTTCATCGTATGTGAAGAAGAATGTAAATCCTTCAACAGGGATACCAAAACGCTTCGCCAAGATATCATTACGACTGATCGTACTAACTTCTGCACGTTTAACATCACGCATATAAGTGTCGTATGATACAGTAACACCAATATTAGGGCAGGCTTTCATCCACATTTCCGGTTGTCCAACTTCTTTAATATCATCTAGTTTGTAATACCAGATTGAAGTATGTGGATCTTCGATTTCTCCACGTAAGATTTGTAGAAGTTCCATTTTGATTGAGTCACCGACTTTATCGCGGACAGTACCTTCTGAGGAAACAGCAAGAATAACGTAATCGTCAACACCACCTTTAGCGGCAGATTGTTCAAGGGCATCAATTACGTTCTCTTTAATATCACATGACAACCATTCGTCTACGGTACAGTATTTTGATCGAGCCCCTTGAATTGCATCGATAGTCATAGGACGCATTTCCAATAATGAATTGGTAAGCTTGTTTTCAATACCGCGTTTAGTTGTTGTGAGTTTTTGTTGAGACTCGTATGAACGAGATTTATTACTACCTACTGTTAACACTTGAAATAGTGGACCACGGGCACGAGCAATGGCTGTCGTTAATGGTTGAAGTATTTCCATGGCTTGTCGCATTGTAGGGGCTGTGGTAATTTGTTGAGTAGTAGATGTGTCGTTAACTAGACCGTGCATTTGAATAGTGGATTCATATAAGGATTTTGAATTACCACGCGCAATAATCAGGAACTGACGATTTCGTAATCGTTTCTTTTTACGTCTAATAACACGACGACCTGTTTTAGGGTCAATAGTTTCTTCATCTGAATAATAATACCAAGCAAATAAATCCTCAGCCCACAGCTTGAATGTTGGTAACAAAGTTAAAGGCTCACCTGTGGTTAGAGTCAACTCATTTTCACAGAAATCAATGTATCCTTGGATTGCATCTGGATCATAGTAATAGTTTGGATTCTCTATGTCTCTATCTATACGGTTCATTTGCATAGATATCGTTTCTGGAACAGGGATTTCGCCATTTAACACCGCTTCTCGGAAGCGTCCGTATTCTTGAGGTACTGCAGTATTACTTATTCTACTCATAGTAGTTACCTCTAATTATTAGCGACCAGTAATACGACGACGTTGTACTCGTTCACGTTTAGCGTTTAGTTTATCGCGAGTGTCAATACGTTTGTCAATAACAGCATAGTTTTTATTTGCAAATTTTCTAGAATCTTTAAGTTGATCTCTTTTAACATACCGTCCATATCCAGGAATAGCACGTTTTAATCGACCTTCAACCGAGTTGTATTGGCGGTCTTTGGCTCTATAAGATTTAGTAAGGCTCTTAAGTTCACCTGAACCTGAAAGTTCACCTTTATACGGATATTTTTTAGCATCCTTAAGCATTTTTCTAGTTTTGCTATTATGCTCACTAATATTGTATTTGGTGTCAATTCGATTAGCAAAGCGTTTAGCATTTTTACCAGCTTGATTAGCATAACGCCCACCAGCGTTGTATAGATTAGCAAACATTTCAGACACACGACGACCTGCACGACGAGCTTGGCGTACACGTTGTTTAGCTTCTTCAGACCATCGGCCACCATGTAGCAATACATCTTCAGTATTGTCGATGGCTTGAATTAGAATATCATCTCTCATGATTTTATTTCTCCTTAATTTTCTTTATCATTTACCACCAGAGTTCATCTGACGATAATATTGGTTGTAGACACTGGCAGCTTTACGGGCCGTCTTAACACCTTTACGCATCGCTTGAGCCCCAAGAACCGCATTTTGAAATGCTTCAAGTTGTTCTTTAGTTGCTGTATTCTTATCAGTAAAGAATTGTGAAGCTTTAGGATCTTTAATAAGTTTCTCCAGCTCGACATTAGCTGCAACACCGGCAAGAGCGGCAAGACGTTTCATATTCTTAGCTTTCTTAGCAGCTTTTGCTTCAGCCTCAGCTTTGTCTCTAGCTCTTTGTTGTGCGTAAACAATATCTCTAAACTCATTTTCGGCTTTCATACGATTAACTTGTTCTCGAATAGCTGACGTGGACATTTTATCACGATGTTTATACATATCGATATATCTCTGTTCACGTTCACGCTCATTAACTTCCGTTAACTTCTTCTTTGGTATCTCTTCGATATCGTTAATCGTTTTCTTAGATCCTTTACTGATTAAAGACTTTAGTTTACCACCGACACCATTAGACTTCCTAAGCGGGGAGTTATCGAATCGCTCATCTTGGTATGGACGAGCTCCACTCCCAAGCTTGTAACGCCCAGAACGTCCTTTGACACCGGATTGAAGAAGCATCTCTTTTAATTGGTTAGACATTTTGAAATTTCTCCTTCCAACCGAGCACGATATAATGCTTCTTCAGCTTTCGCTTCGAACATTGTTTGCACCGAAGATTGCGGAGGATCAAACTCCAATTGAGTACGAAGATATACAAACATCTTAGCTGGAGCTTTATCGCCAGTGAAATCGCTACCAAAGAAATCATCCCAAGTAGCTCCTTCGTTTTCAAACAGATCAATAATTTTACCTACCGAGTTCTGTTTTAGAGTTGCTAAAGCGTTATTGATGGACAGCAAGATTGATGATTTATATACATCATCTTCGAGAATATCTTCGGATGTGCTCGGAATAAAATTAATAGTGTCTTTTAATATACTATTAGACATCTTATTCTCCTTTACCATAATATCGTATCTCCCGGAGTACGCTCGATTATCCCTTGGGTATTCTTTTTAGAATAGTGAATAAGGTTGTGAGTATTAACAGATACAGATATTAAATTTTCAGGGTCAAACAATTTAGGACTCCCATTAAGGATGTCCTCTTCAGTAAGAGGGTTAATATGGTGAACAATAATAAGTCCGTGAATCGGTAATTTTTGAACACCTAAATCATTTCCGAAGTCTCGAACAATAATATCTCGCCGTGCTTCCAACCACTCAGTTGTATGATAGAACTCATTGGACATATGTCTAGGGGAGCCGTATTCAAAGTCACATAGTTTTAAGTATTCCAGTCTATCAGCGTAGCCTTTATACTTTAACATTTTGGAATATGTTCGAGTATAGTTATTCACCGTCTTCATCATGGTCACCCATACCTGTATAGCCAGCGAACATACGCATAGCTTCTTCATATTTTTCATTACCAAGGCGTTCAGAGTTAATGGCTTCTGTTTTAGCGCTAAGTAATTGATTTTGAAGTTCAAGGTTTTCCATTTCCATTTTCTCTTTAGGTGAAGAACGTTTAAGCCAGAATACAATTTCAGCAGATGAAGCAGTTCCTTCTCTAAGGCGACGCTCAGATAGTTCCATTGCTAAGGCTTGCATGTATTCGTCCCGGGCTCGTGGATCACGAGGTTTTGGCATAGCCTCAATTAGTTCACCTTCTAATGGCTCATCTCTTTTTACTAATTCTGACATACTATCATTCATCACAGATACCTACTTACTTTTACGTTTGTCAGTTTTCGGTTGTGATTTGATTTCTTCGACTAGATAAGGTTCATTGAGAACGTACCCCTCAACTCGATCAGGAAGAGTAACCCTAATCCAACTCAAACCATCAGGATTGAATCCTTCGAATTCGTGCCCGAACGGATATACTTCTAGTGATGGTGCATTGAGTGTATCAGCAGAACGAACGTGAACACCACCTGAAGCAACGACACGATACTTTGTAAGACTTTTATCCATGATTTGTCTCCTTTCTTTATTGTATGTGTGGTCTTAGATATTCTTCTAAGCCACTATCGACCATTATACACTAAGTTTAATACCTCTTTTTATCACTTTTTGGGAGCAAAGTATTTTAAGAAAGGAAAGTATGTAGAGGAGACATTAATGGATACCGAGGCCACGTTGTCAATTTTCACTTTGTATGTTTATTTCATTAATAAGGAGGCTAAACTAAAACAACGAAAGGGTTATTAGGTATCAAACTTGGTATAATGGCCCATAGTGGCCTAGAAAAATTCCAAAACGTTTTTCAAAAATTTGCACCGGGGGTATTTTAAGAACCACCTCCGATGTGGGAAGGGCTGCGATTTGGAGACCCCCCCCTATGCCTATGAAGATTAGAGAGCTACGTCTGGTTCGGCGTAACCTTCTTCTTCTTCAGGCAAGAGCTTATCAAGCTCAGGGTTCTTAACGAGGACGATGTTGCCATAGATGTTGTGGTCAACGATGTCACGAGTGGCTTGACCCCAAGCGACCATGTTGTCTAGGTTGGTTGGGTCAGTGTTGATAGTGTCATAGATCCTAGCTAAGTAGCCAGGCAAGTTGTATCCATGTTGTTGATCCCATAGATACCAGTCTTCATAGTCAGTCCATGGATTGTAAGGATTGTCCATGGTTGTTAGCATGTAGTCATTCATAGGTTAACCATCTCCTTCTATCCATTGATTGCTCTAGAGACTGCAGTAGATGACACACCTAACAGATCAGCAATCTGTGCGTAAGTGTATCCATTAGCATGTAATTGTTTAGCTTTAGATAAGCGATTACCAGTAATATCATTCTTAGGACGAGGTGTTGCTAATTCTTTTAATTCATCATCATTCATGTTTCTAACAAGTTTAGATAACATTGTTGGTGAGATAGCATTAGCTTGAATAGCATCCCATTCATCAGGAGTAATCTTAACTGGATTACGTTTAGCTCCAACTTCTTGTCGAGCTGTAGTGATAGCTTGTTGACGTAGCTTCTTAAGTTCTTTCTTGTCAATAGGATTGTCTTCTCCACGATTCTTAATCTCTTTATCAACTTTACGTTTAGCTAAGAGTTGGGCTTGACGTTCTCTAGGTGCGTTACCTAATGATTCGTTAAGCTTAGTCTCAAGAGAAGCAACTTCGTCTGCATAGATGAGTGCAGCTTTAGGATCTTTCTTGACAGTCTTAATGTTCTTACGTTCTTCATCCACTTTAATCTTACGTGCTTTTAATTCGTTAACATAGTTAGCATAATCTTTCTCACGTTGATCTGATGATGGAGTCAAGAAGTCACGAGCATCTTTAACCATTGTAATCAAAGGCACTTCGACTTTGCCTCGAGTAACTGTTTTTGTTTTACCAGTTTTAGGATCTTTAACTTCAACATCATATCCAGCGACTTGGACTTTATCATTCTTAGAACGAGAAACAATTGTAGAACCAGAAGTTTTCTCACGTTTACTTACAACATCACGGAAACGTTTTTCATCTTGAACTGTTTGTACCTTACGAGTTCGTTCATCGAAACGACTATAAGATCCGTAATCCATTGTATCTACGTGAGCCATGTATTTCTTCTTCAAGGCTGGAATACCATTCTCAACTTCACTACGTCTGTAATTAAGTTTGTGTTTAGCTGAGTCGATAACAACCATTGAGTGTTTAACAGCGCGAGTTAACTCTTCATCGGACGCACCTTTCAATGTCATGTCGGTAATCAGATTACTAATGACTCCCATTTCCCTATTGGTTGAAGTACCTTTAGTCAATGGTTTGAATGTTCCTGGTTTGTCTTCATACATGTTAGGATCGAAGTCTTCGAGTCCTTTCAATGCTGGACGAGTTTTATATTTACCTGCATTGTTTGGTAATACATAAGCTGTGTCACCATCGAAGTCGGCACCCGACATCTTCTGTGCAACCTTTGGATGAATACCAATAGCATCACTTGCATCACCTACAATCTTGCGACCTGGTGAGTTCTTACTGTTGTTAACAATAAGTTCAGGTAGCTCAAATGTTCCTGCGTGTGGATAACGAATGAGAACCAATCGAGTACCATCAGGATAGTTAGGAGCGTAAACTTCATTCTCTTTCATCTTACTTACAGGTAAGATAACATGAGGCGCGAATCCTTTTGGAGCTGCTGCTTTCAAATGAACCTGTTTAGATTCAAGATCAGAGCTGTAGCTTTCTAATAGTTTAGCTCGAATAACTGGGTTGTCAACTTTACTGATTTCGTCATAAGCTTGGTCAACTTGTTTAAGTGTTGCTTTAAGACGTTCACGTACAACAGGTTCTGGTTGCTTAGAAAGGAATTGTGAAGACAATGCTTTACCCCAATCATTCCAGTCACCAGCCTCATTGACAATATTGACAGCACCTGTTTTATAAATAGGCGTACCAAGTTTACGACCTAATGTTTTCTCTACTTCAGCTGTTCGCTCTTTATCCACAACAGGTTTACCATTCTTGTCCAACAAAATGTTTTGTCTTTTGATTGTTGCACTAAATGGATTATCGCTTTCAAGACCACGCTCTAAAGGCTTAAGAACTTCTTCTCTTGTTTTATTTTTAGTTTTGTTTGTGTTGAAGATAATGTCAACACCATCAGGAAAGTCTTTTGGATCACCATAGATTGCCATACCTTTTAGGTAATGAGTTCCGCCTACAGCAATACGAACTTGGGCATATCTATTTTTACCCATGTCCAAATCTTTAGTTCCTGGACGAAGTAGCATTGTGCCATCCATGAGAGCACCATCGACATCGGTTACGCCATGTCCTTTTTCTCCTTCAGGAATAGCATAACGAATCTTAACTCGATCCCAGTCGATAGATTTAGGAACATTGATTGCTTGAATCTTACTTGTTGATCCACCTTCTAAAGACATATCCATAGTTTTGATACGTTCAGTGTGGCGACTAACGTCGGTATACTCTGTACCTTTAGGAACTAGGATATCGGTTGGTGTACTGTTTCCATCTGGGTTAGTAATTTGTTTGATACGATATTTAATTACTTCGTAATCGCCAGAGTCGACTAGACTTTTAACAGCATTGTCTAGTTTAGTTTTACTAACACCCATTTGAATATCAACACCACGACTGACGTCGATATAACTATCTTTACTCACACGACTTGCAAGCAAGTTCGCAACTTCAGATGTTTGAGTCTTTAGATTTTCTTTAGACTCGTCACGTTTTAATTCTTTATCAACCCAAGAACGAGACTTACCAATTTTGTCTGCGATCTGTTGTGGGTTTAAACCATGTTCACTTAGAGATTTCGCAGTTGCTCTAAGACGACGAACTTCTTCTTCATGGGCAATAGCAACACGAGCACGAACAGCGCCAGTTGACACACCGAAAGCTTTTGCGATTTCAGCTTCAGTCATACCTTTTGATTGCATCTCTCTACGTGCTTGCATGAACTTCGCATTGTCACCATGTTGGTATGGGTTTTCTCCACTACCCCAAGGATAACGTCCTGAGCGACGTTTAACTCCGTAGTGCAACAGAATATTAATTCCTTCTTCGGAAATACCATCATGACGTAGAACTGATTCCCAAGCTCGAGTGAAATCCATCTCATCGATTGCTTCTAGATCTAACTCGTCGTAATCTTTATTGAATTCAAATTCCACGAAATTCTCCTTTCTTGTTAAAGTTTGTTTGATTGTACTAATTTTGAATGATTTTAAGTTATTTTAACGAATTACAGTAAAAATGCACGATTACATAAAATTTGCATCATTTTACTATTCTTTTTATTTTTACTATACTACTATACCTATTTTAAAAACTTTTTAAAAAAGTATGTAAAAAAACTGTAATTATGTAATTCCAACCCCAAAATGACCCAAAAACACCCAAAAAAGGGCTATTTTTGACCATTTTTTAAGGTTTCTTTAAGGAAATTACAGAAAAAATTACATAAAATTGCATGTCAATTCTCTGTAATTTGATGCAAAACTATGTAAATTACATAAAATCGACACCTTTTGACGCACTTTAAGGTTTCTTTAAGGTGTGCCAATTTTGATGCAAAACTATGTAAATTACATAAAATCGACATCAATTACACAAAATTAACAATGCAAATCTATGTAAAAACAATGTAAATATCTACACAAATACGTCGATAATTACTTTAATTAAGCCTACAAATCCTACAGATAATATCAAGAATGATAAGATAGGTATACAAATTATTGACAAAATATATACTATAGAAGCCGTACATCCAAGCCAAATACTAAAGTATTTAAACAAGATGTATACTAGTATAGCCACAATAAGGGCAAATAGAAGACCGTTAATCATTAGTAACCCTCCGATTTCATCCTTTGAATAACAGAATCCATCTCAACAATTTGATTCATAGTATTACGTACATCGACTGGTTCAGGGAAACAATCTTTGTACCCTCGACCTTGATATAGACGTAGTTCGAACTTCATCTTTTCAGGAGCTTTACCATACTCTAAGCAAAAGATAGCAGCATAGATCAGCAACTGGTCAAAGCTAGGTTTCGATGCCCCCGTCTTCAAATCAAATACCAAAAGAGTCTTAGTCTTTTCGTCATACTTAATAGCATCAGCTGTACCGAATACATGGTCAGAGTAATATAATACTTGTTCAGATTCCATACCCAATCCCATTGCATCTAATACAAACTGAATCAATGCCTGACGTTCATTAGTTGGGTCAACACCTAATTTAATCAATTCAGATGCTAGTGCGTGTAAACGAGTTCCTTTCTCTTTACGAAGGTTATTCAAATACACATTCTGCATCTTCTCTTTATCATATCTGAGCCAATGGTATCCAGATGGGCTTAGCAATGCATGCTTTCCTTCTAGTCTCCAGTGGTCGTTCCAATTAAATACCATATAATTAGCCTCTCATCTCCCTAATTAATTATAAGCCAAAGAACGAACACAAATCACGAAACACTTTATCAGAGTTTTCTGGATAGACAAATGAACTGTATGTATATTTACCAAATTGTTTAATATACCAGTCCTGATTAGGTCTATGGCTCGCATTTTCCGAACGCTTGAACTCTAGTATCGCATACTTATCATGAAAGTATACAACTCTATCAGGAAACCCTTGTATAAGACTAGCGTCATTCTTCATGACATACAAGTCTGGATGTAAGCCTCGAAGCATTCTACAAAACTTTCGTTCAAATGGTATTTCTGTAGTTGCCATTTTAATTATTATTCCTTTCTATCCAATTAACACCGAACAATTCTTCACTGAATGCTCGCTCATTAAATTTCTTCTTCTCGTTAACAGCCTGCAGTATCTTGTGGTCAATAGAACTCTTAGATGTAATATAATAGTAGTAAAGGTCTTTATAAGACGTGTTTAAACGGTCTATACGGCCTTCTGCTTGCTCCATTTTCTTGTATGCATAATTCACTGAATAGAATATCATACAGTCCGTAGTGATGCAATTCCAGCCTTCTGCGCCTGCTGTGTACTGAACAAGATAAATCCATTTGTCACCATTAGGTATTGGATCATGTCTTTGTCCATTCCACTCACCATATTCAATATCATTATCCATACATATTTTGATCAATAAGTCTTTTTCATAGACATAGTTGTAAAATATAATAGAGCGGTTATGATTGTTAATTAGTTCTGTGACTTTGTTAATCCTATCTTTACTAGAATTAATAACTCTACGTAATAAGACAGTTAATTCACTAGCAGTCTCGATAGGTTTGTCATCTAAAAAGTTAAACCTAGTCTCGATTACTTTACTATACATATCTTTATCATAGTCACAATATACATATTCACGGTGTCGTGTGGTTGACCGTTCGACATCCATTTGAATAAGTATCTTACGACGATACATCTCAAGAGTAGCTTCACCTACATAATGATCAACTACTGGATACTTCATATAAGACTTGTAGACAACATGTTTGTAAATGAAATCGGATTTGTTTCTTACAAAACCATTAGCAATAAATACTGGAACATAATCCATCCAGTTATCCCCTGGTGTAGCAGAAAGCAATATCCAATCGTTTTCTTCATTCATCTTAGCAATTCTAATGAATGTTCTTGCCCACTTACCATAACCTACAACACGTTGCTCATCAAATATAAAACAAGTGTTAGTAACGGCTTGGTATTTACCAATGTTATTCCAAGAGTCAATTATATAATCGGTTACACCACATGCCTCAATACTTTCAGCCCAGTCAGATTTCTCATGACCAGGCTTAATCATATCTCGGTTTGCTGCTGTTGTAATTACTATTAACGGTTTGTCTGAATGATTTAGACAATACCAAGCAATAGAAGTAAACGTCTTGCCTGAGCCAACTCCACCTACAAGAACACATCCGTTGTGTATCTTTTCTAGAGCTGACTCCTGTTCAGGTAATAACGTAATCTTCCCAACAGTAACAGTCATAATTACATACCTGCTGTACCAAATTCTTCAGCAAATGGATCTTCAAAGTTATCTTCTGCAAGACGGAAGTATCCTACACGTAGGTAAAGAGTTGTCCCTTTTTTATCACCGAATTCCCATTCACGAGGAGCAACAGCAATTGTACATCCTTGTCCATGAATACCTGAGAATACTAGGTCATCCATTTTACGAAGCATAACTGGATCATTGTTATTTACACGAGTAACTGCATCTCCGTCAACTAGATACATACGAACAGTTGAGAAGATATCTGGACCTGATGAAACTTTAATTTGAACTGTAGGCTTGCGACTTGTGTCAATAGTGCCATCTTGATTTAGTGGCCATTTAACATTGCATCCCATTTGTTCAAGTTCTTGTGCTGTACCTTCTTCGATAACAGCTGAGAAGTAACGGTCATGGTTACGGTTAAAGATACGACCATCTTGTGAGCGTACTTCATCACCAGAGAAGTGTTTGTAAGTTACTCCAATGTTACGTAGTTCGATAATGTTGTTTTGTTTTTCGTTTGACATAATATTGTCCTCCTATAAAAAAATATATTAATGAAATAAAAAAAAAATTAAGAAGAGGAATAATAAGCATAAAATCTTACTCTCTTCCCCTTCCCTTCTATCATAAGGGCTGTTTTTTGTACTATTGACGCACCCTAGAAATTTTAGTGGTAATCTTTAGCAAGTTCGATAAATGTATCTTTGGTTGATACAACGTCTGCATCAGACTTAGACTCTAGTGCTAACTTGTATAAAGACATCGCATTCGCACGAATACATTTTAAGCCTGTTACGTTATCTACAAATTCTTTATCAATCTCTGCGTTTGAATTGTCACGCTCTTCGTATAGTTTGTTAAGACGAGCTTGAATGGATGTTAGCAAGGCTAGGTAATTCTGAGTTAACAATAGTTTATGGAATCGACTTTGTGAATCTCCCATATCTACTGGAACCATGTTATTCTCAGCAGACAATTCAGGCACTGCTGCTCCTTCAGGTTCTTTATTATCTTCTTCATTTTTAGGAGCAAAGACTGCTGCAATTTGTTCTGGTGTCATTTCCCATTTAGGATCGAATGGTGATTCGTTTGTGTAATCTGTCATTTTAATCAACTCCTTTTTTTTAATCAACTAATTCATCAACTAAATCATAAAAGTTAATCAATAGCTGTGGCTTAAACGGATCGAATATATAATCTCCAACTCGTGTAATGTGATCAATCACATACTCAGCATCCTCAGTCGAATACTTTTCAGAATTACGAATACGTGCGCAAACCTCAAGATATTTAATTCTTAATTTACTAACTTCTTCTTTTGTAAAGTCTGAACCGTCAAATCTGTTATCAAATAATTTCATTATATGTCTCCTTAAAAATTTCTTCATCACATACATATGTTTCGCCTGTGATATTCTTTATAATATAGTCACCTAACTTGTAAGTCATTTTACCTTCTAGTGTTTCAATTGTTCCACTCAGAGTCTCTTTATCAAGCGGTGTACATTCTTGTGGGTGAGCAAATGTTTTAACAACATCAAAATTATCCAAAGTAATCTGTACTGCTGTAATAGGTGTTTTCTTATAGTATTCTCTAATCTGTGGGTCTGTTGTAGACAACGTCATAAATTTTTCCTCCATCATTAATTTCGAATTGGTTTTCCAAATATCCTCTCGGTTGCTTAATCATAATTTGGCTACTGTTATTGAAGAATGGATTAGTATCTTCAGGATTGTTAGCGAAGACCATAATAGGTAGCTTCTTATCATCAAGGTCGAACATAATATATTTAACGCCTCGTAAATCCAATTCATTATATAGGCAGCCAGCTATACGATCGCAAGGACGAACAGATAATAGACATTCAAAAGCCTCATGTTCAGCATCGCCTTTACTCAATTGCACTCGTTCGAAACCTAATAGTACTTGCTTGTTTGCAAAAGATTTATAATCCAACTGAATAACTTTAGATTTAGGATATCCAACTACTACCATAAGATATTGCCAAATGACTGGTTTAACAACATCTTCTTCCTCAAGTATAAATTCGAAATTAAATGGTACTAGAGATTGGTATTCTGGATACTTATCCCATCCTAGACTTGTGATAGCCAGTTTCCATAGATTCGCAATTTCTTTATCAGATAAACTACGATAAAAATGTTCGAAAGTAAGTGAATAAAGTTTTACTACTTTACCTTCAGTGGCTTTTACATAAACTTTGTTCATAGTAGTTATTGAAATAGGCATTCCGTTTTTATCGTATAGATGCATTAATTTAATCCTCCGTTATTGGTATCGTTTTGTAGTCGGTTGTAGATGGCGTCACTTACACTGAAATCTAAACCATAACGTTCTTTTGTTATCATTAGATTTACAGCTTCATCTACGATTGGTTCACGATCTCTCATCATTTGTGGTGTCATATTATCCTTCTTAACCAATTTAGGATAGCCATACTTATTTGAGACAGCTTTATTAGCAATCATGTTCGCTTTAATATAGTCTACAGTCATAGGTTGTGACAAACCATCGTGTAATCTGGTCATAGCTTGCTTCTGATGTTCTTTATCCATCATTCGGAAGACTTCAAAACCTTCTAGACCAGTTTGCTCACGTAAATATTTAATTACGCTGAATACCCAATGCCTAAACTCTTTAGCTTCAGGTTTACGACTAGCAAAGATTGTATCGTAAATGCCAAACTCGTTTATTAATAAAGTATTATGCAAGCGCCCCGTAATATCAGGGATAGGGTGGTTTAAAACAACCTTATCATCCAGACGTTGGTTAACCCATTTAGCTCTTAATCCCAATGGTTTACAAATATCAGCTAGTACAGCCCACCATTCACCATTGTGTTCTACAAACCGGATATCATATCCATCCCAGTTTTCAACTTTCATTTCGGTATCCATATTATCCCCTCCATTATAAAATTGTGTATTCAAACTCTTCTTCTTGTTTACTCCAATAATCATCATGACCTGCGCTACTCATATCATCATTATGATCAGCAGCTTCTACTAGTAACATTTTTTCGTAATTTAATTTTCTACGGGCTGTTCTGGTTTTTCTCTTACATGCTAATTCACAACCTTCAGTTAACCATTTTGTGTAATATACATCAGCTTCATCATCATATGCGATAGTAGTATTAACAAAGAATGGGTGGTCTACGAGCCAGTTAACTACACGGCTCACAGTTAAAGGCGCATCATTCTCCATTAGCATAAGCTTCCAATCCCGGATAGCTTTAGCATCATGTTTGGCTAATTTATTAAGAGTCGCTGAATGAGGATTAAACATTCCTAGACGTGTGAGTGATTCAATACCTCGATCTGTTTCGTACTGTTTAGCAAGTACGTCCATTAGAAATTCTTTAGTAATAGGGTGGCTTTTACTAAGCCTTACAACTTTATAAGGAATATTATATTTATCTAAGTACGGTTTAATAAAATAATTTTTAACGTTTCTAGCAAGATTATTACCTGTATCGCCAATCATATTAATATAAAATGTAATCATTTGATTTTTCCCTCATTTCGAAGTTTAATAATTCGTCTATCGACAGTCCTATTGTTTAATCCTAATTGCCTAGCTATAGACCTATTAGAGTCACCCTCATTATGCATGAGAATTAACAGCTCTTCGTTAATCTTACGAGGTGGGCGACCCATAGGGCGAGTAGTAGGCGCTCCTAAGTATCTGTTTAAGCGTTCAATCCAAACTGGAATGTTCTCTCCTTGTATAGGCATGTGACCCCCTATTAATATAGATAGAAACCGTATAACCAGCCTTTTCGACCAATGTTAATAGCTTTGGTGTAGTGGTTACGACCCCAGCTAGGAGTAAGGATAATACGATTTTCAATAATATCCTCAACAACCCACATACGCTCTTTACTATCAACAAGCAAACTTCCTTCAGCAAGGTCTTTTAATTTGATTCTAGTATTTTCGTCATGATTTTTCATTGTAGTATCTCCTATTATTCTTTTACATTATCTTCCTTAAATCGTTTGACTAATTGATTAGAAATGCCATATATATTAATTCGTTTATTTTCACTAACACCTGGTTGGATAATTAGTTGCTCAACATCCTCCATATTATATACAGGAACAATAGAATAGTTTGTAACATTAGCGAAGTCTAATCCATATACTGTGTTATCTTCAAGTCTGAGAGAGGCACGCGCTTTATCTTTATAAGCGTATTTAATGTCTCGTTCCTGATATGGCATGATAGCATAGTAGTGTGCTCTGTATGTAGGTTCATCATATGCCATAACTTTTTCTGTTATCATTAGTATACTGAATTTTTCAAATTTGTCTTTATTAAATAGTTTCAAGTTTTAGCCTCCAATAATAATAAAAAAAAAAGAACTAAAGCTAGAATTAACCTCTAGCATATTTAGTTCCTTCAAAAATAATATTACCATCTCCAACTTTATAGATGTCGTCTACAGCATCATCTACAAGTTTACCATAGTAACCCATATTAACATCATCTTTACTACTGTATTCAGTTGATAATTTCCATGTCCAGTCTTTTGTGCCAGCTAATGCGCTGCGTTTAGAAACTTTAGTTTCAGGGAAATTATTATCAATGATACCTTGAACACGTTCCGGACTAATGTCGAAATCTCTAGATTTAAGTTCTTTAGAAATTTTAGCTACACGATTTGCTTCTTGAACTTCAAGAGGTAGGCCTTCGTAATCTCGTTTTGGAAGATACTTCTCGATAGGTTTTTGAGCTTTAGTTTGAATGGATTGAGCGATGTTCTCCTCACGAATAGCGCATAGTTCTTCTCCTGTAAGGGATGCATAGACATAAGCGTTCTTACCAATGAATCGATTACCTAAATAAATAGGAGCTGTACTTGATTTAAGCATCATGAAATCTTCTTCAACAAGTTCTTCATGACTAAACAATTTCTTAAATACAAATGGTTCAGCATATTGAGCACCAACAGCTTCCCAAGCGTGAGCATCATATTCAGGTTTACCTTCAACGTGACCAATATTAGTAGACTTGTTTGTTAATGCTAATCGATCAAAGATACATTCAAGTTCAAATGTATAACCAAATTCGTTTGCACGATCCATAGCATATTGGATATCCTCTTGAAGATAGTTTGTGATCTTCATAGAATCGGTCTTAACGTGAACTACATTACATCCTCGTGCATTTAATTCTTCTTCAAGCATCATCATAAATAGAGCACCACGTTTGGCAATGATATTGTCAACATTACGTGGATCACGGAATTTATTATCATATTTTGCAGAAGTCATACCATATACAATGTTGATGATAATTTTCATAGCGTGAGCAAGACCTTTAATTAATGAAGGATCATTTAAGAATTTAGAAAGTTTTTCACTCAATGCAGGATCGATGTCGCTAAACGCACTCGCCGCCTTATCCAATTCACCATGTTTGATATGCATACGACATTTAACCAAAGCTTGGAATTTAGGTGTATACTTACCAAAGTAGTTAATTGCAATTAGTGAGTGTGGGTGTAGTGAAGCAACGTCAATATAAGTGACTAACTTAGAACGACCTGTAACAGGATCTGTGATGTTACCAGCATTATAGTCTTTCACTGATACTCCGTAAACACCTGGTTTAGATGATACATAACCTCCTTCAGAAGGATCTTTACCGTGATAGTCAGAAGCTGGTTTACGATTAGGATCGAAAGTATAGCCTGGGAATTCTTTTGCCAAGTCATACCAAACAAAGTTATCTTGAGGGCGTTGTTCATCACCAAACAAGAATTTCTCAGCCAATGTTTGAGTCTTAGTATTAGGTGACATCTCAGTAAGTTCGCACATTACCTTACGAGCCATCCAAGCTGGTTGACCTGCTTTTGGACTATTGAATACTTTGTCTGTTGCATCTACGTCATGCATACAGTACATAGCACAACGAGCCCAATTAGACATAGCTAGTGGTTGATCCCAAGGAAACTCAAACTCATCGTGAGTAAGTCCTAATGCAATTTCCCATTTCTTAAGTGACTGTTTGATATCCATAAATTCATATAAGTCGGCATATGAAAGATTATACGCTGCAGGTTTCATACCACCATCGCCAGTATGGTTGATAATATTTTGAGACTGCATATATAATTCCATTGGTGTAGCACCAAGACTTGCATTATATAAAATATGGTTATCGTATTTACGGTTGTTGAAACCGACTAGTGGGAATTGTAGTAAGTATTCCAGTTGATTAACAGTTGGATTAGCCCAGATACCATAATCTTTATCTTTATGTTGAGCATACCAATTAGATTTGATAGCATCTGAAGACTGATTATCGCCACCATTAATATCTTTCATCAGATCATCATACACCCAAGCTGGAATTTCGAAACCATTCTTCTTCCAACAAACCAAGAATAGATTAGAGAACACCTCAATATCAAAGAACACAATGTCTTTATCGTTCACAACATCATTACCATTACCAATCTCTTCTTCAGTTTGGTAAGTAGACAAAGTAAGTCTATTAACAACACCCAAACAGTAATCACTATTGTGTGTTGAATGCATTGCAAACTTAGTTAATGGATCTAGCATATCATTTAGATTGTATTTAACACCAGTATCTTTTGCTTGTTCCAATACTGTATAAATAAAATCGATTTCTGGTTTAGTTGCACTATGATGAACCTTATCCATACAATTCTCAATGAATGTACGTAGTTTCTTTTCAGTCCAATGTATATCTTCAATATCTTTATACATAATTACCTCTTTCTCCTTTAATGGTAAACCTGTTGCAATATGAGCAATAGGAAGATTGTTGCATTTAATAAGTTTTCGTCTTAAAGAAGATTTACCGGTATATACTTTTACCTCGACATCTTCTTTAATCAGATTCTTCAATTTAGTAACATCACCATCATACCAGTAGTGTAGATGTAATCCACCTCCTGATTTTGAGACTTCAGCATATGTTTGTGGATAACCAAGAGCTTCCTTGATATTCATATTCAAATCTTTATCACCATTCTCGTTCTTCATATCGAAATCTAGAACAATATGATTCTGAGGGACTTTAACATAATGCAATTCACCAGTATCAATATCTTTTAAAGTTGTATGAACCGTATCCCATTTATATTTAGGAGTACCATTTTCATTAGCTAATTGAGCAGGATAATTCTCTGCTTCTTTATCAAACAAAGATGGTTGTTCAGCTAATTCTAACCAGCTAGGTTGTTTAACTGTTGATGTATCCTTTGTTTTTACCTCATTAAATAGTGATGGAAACTTACTAGATTTAAAGTCTGAATAATAGTTAGTCAGACGAACTCCTTCAATCATTTTAGATTTATCGAATTTCTTATAGTACGCATCTAGTTTTAACTTGGCTGTGTTTTTATAGCCTCTTGTATTCCATCCTATTTCTTCAAGGTGTTCTTTATAAAGACTAGCAGCTTGGTTGAGAGAAATGCCATTTTTAAAAAGACCGATATTCTCTTTAACACATGCATAGAACGGATCGTTGTAAGCTACCATCGCTTCATCACGGTAAGAGTCGTAATAATCTTCACCTAATTTATTATAAGTGTCGATTGCTTTCTGAGCGATATGACAAATTTCAAAATTAATTTGATTCATTAATCTGTTATAATCGTCTTTAGATACAGTGTCCCCACTAGGATGAACAACTAAAGCACGACGGTGAATACCTGAATTGGCATCTTTTGCATCATAACGTCCATTCGAAGCGGTAATCAATAAACCCTGAAAGCTTACCGAATATCCTGCTTGGTAAAGTTTACGTACCATAACCGGTTCATGTGATACAAGTTTCAACAAGTCTGTATCTTTTTTGATTTTATCAATTTTTGAATCCGCATCTACGAGTAAAGGCACATCAACAATCTGAGCTGTACCGAATTGACTGCCACTAGTAAGCTGTTCAAGATCAATGTCTGATCTATAGTCCTGGAAAAGTTTACTAATTATTTCAAGCATAGTACCTTTACCTGATCCTGCAGGTCCGTATAGATACAGGAATTTTTGAATCTTTGGCATATCACCAGTAAGGAGTGCGCCCAACGCCCATAGGATCTTAGTAAGTTCTTCGGGCGCATATAGAGTACCTGCTAACTCATCAAAATTAGTACATTTACCTTTTTCTGGATGATAGTTAAGCTGGATTGTTGAATAGTCATCACGCTTAGGTGTTTGATTATCAAAAAATATCTTTGTGTTAAAAGCTATTTCTTTATTCTGTAGATCTTGACAATATTTTTGAAATTTGGTCACAATACCAGATTCGCTATTTTCTGCGAGACCATATTTAACTTCAGCTCCCGGATTGATCTTTTTTATTTCATCAAGCTTAGTTTTTATTGTATGATCAATAGTCAGAACAAGTTCAGCAAGGCTATCACGCCATTGTTCACCATCCCAATAATAAGCGAATGTTCCACCGCGTACGATTAAGTCACGATTATGAACATAATTGAAACTTACTTTGATTTCGTAATCATGCTGACTGCGTTTATCAAAAGGACCTTCAGCATAAACTTTATAGAAATCTGGTTTATATTTTTTATCCATTAATAGGCTCTTCCTCCTTTCCATTTTTTATATTAATAATAAGCGACTCGTTTAACTTTACTTAGATCTATAATTTCTCCTCCACTAGGGATAGAACTGCCTTGAGTGAATCTCTTGAATTTCCAGCAATGTGCTCCGTTTTCGTAGGCAATTAGAAAGTCTTGCCATTCTATTTTCGGTAGTACATAACTGTTGTATTCATCCCAAGACCAATATAAAGTCACAAGCATATAATCGCTTGGAACATAGTAGTTATCGATATTCATACTTTACTCCATTTTAATCATCTTCATGTTCTGCTTCATAGTTTAACACACGACTCAAGAATGAGTTCCATTCATTACGTAGAGAGTAGCGTAGACTATATTTAGCATCTTCGTCACCCCAGTATTGATCTACATCTTTTACAAGACGGAAGAGACCATATGAATCATAATATTCGTTGTGATATCCATGGTATAGAATAAGATTCACAATGCTAATACGATCTTCTTCTGTTAGAGTATCTGAATACCAGTTGATACTATTCATTACATAATCCATCATAACAGCCCAGTTAAAGTTATACATATCGTAACCTACACGTTTGATAGCGTAGTCAATCCATTCACCCAGAGTAATTTGGTCTGGTTGAGAATGTACAGAGTCTGGTCCAAAGAATTGTTTACGTGCTGCTAGAAGATCATCCATAACAGCAGCATCATTATCACATACTCGTTCAGGATCAATTTTATAATCAAATAGAGATTTCAATTTTCCTACAAAGCGATTGAAATTAAATTTTGCATGTTCTTCATTATTCCCATCATTAAACGGAATACCATAGTTGTTTGCAAATTGGATCGCACGAGCAAGTCCAAACTCGGCATCGTTACGGTATGGGAATGTAATCATATCGAAGTATGAAAATAATACTTCTTGTCCATTTTTATCAATTTGTTGTTTCATAATATTGTTACTCACCTCAATTCTACGAGCTTCTTCCTCAACTGTTTCTACTGATACATCACCTTGCTCAGTATCATAACTAGGATATTGATCCCAAACATTTGTCACATCTTGATCAGTGTGGATGAACTCAGAATAATCACGTTCTTCTTCTGGTTCATCATCTAACTTTTTTGACTGATCAATCTCCTGTTCGTTGACTGGTTGAGCGAAGACATTATAAGGAACCGGTTTACCTTTTCCTTCTTTACGCATTTCTTCAAATTCTTTATTTTCTTCAAAAGACACTTCACCAGTAGTCTCATCTACAACAATGTCTTTATCCATTTGTTCATATACTTCAAGAGCTGATTCTTTTTCATTCAAAGTTTTACGAAGACGATTGTTTTCTTTTTTAAGTGTTTCAATCTTTTCAGCTTGATCTTTAACTTTATCTTCATATTTGATAAGCATATCGTTCGCATCTTCAAGTGTGTTAACCATACGATCAATTGCTTCATCTTGTGCTTTAATTTTCTTATATCCAAGGTATCCAATAACCCCAGCTCCAATACTGCTAAGACCTGCAAGCCCTAGTCCAATAAGTTTTAGTTTAGACATAATAGTTCCTCCTTAATAAAAACAAAAAAAAAAAGAAGAGCAATAATAGTGTTTACTAATGATGTATACAGAACGCATCACGTATACATGTTTAGTCACAACTTTACTGTCTATCTTGCTCCTCTACATATGTTCCTTTCTTTAATTAATAAATATATTCACGCAAATCATCATCTTCATTATCAATAGATGAAAGAATATAACGTGGTGTTGGCCATTCAACGTAAGGGATTTGTACACGACCTTCATCGTCTGTTACTGTAACAGCATCTACATCAAAGAATTTATTATCGTTTGTGTTGAACTCAAGATCAAAGAAGTCAGTATCAGTGAATCCAAATCCATAAATTTCACGTTTTTCCATATCAGTCAATGGTACTTGGAATAGGTTGTAGATATCAATTAGTTCGATATATCCTTTACCCATAAGTTTGTTGTAAAGTGTACGTTCTGTTTGTACGGTCAACGCTTGCATGCCGACTACATTGTCACGTTCATAGTAATCAGATGAATCAAACCAGAATCCACGAAGTAGGTCTGGACGTAGACGCTCCACAGTTTCCATTGTAACTTTGTTACCATCTTCATCTTCAACTTCTTTTGTAGTTACTTCAACTGGACGAGTATCTACTTCCGGATGTTTTTCTTTAAGATAATTCTTAATACGATCATTTTCTTTGTGTGCTACAGTCAAAGCACTTGCAAGAGTATTTACACGATTAGTTAGTACTCGTGTAGAATCCAAGATAAGACCTGTACCACACATGAATGTTACGACTGACGGTGCCATTGCTAATCCGACACGCAATACAGTTTCTGATGTTTTAACTTCTTCACCATTAGCAATACGTTCTTCAACATCGGTTGTAATAGCATCTACTTTTCCTTTAGCATCGAATGCTAGTTTGACACTAACACCGATTGTAACAAGTCCTAGTCCTGTTTCAATGATAGGACGGTTACGACGAATAAACAAGCTAGCTTTAGTTGAAGCTTTAACTGCGTTTTCTACTGATAATACTTTTAAGAATGACATAATAATTTCTCCTTTTTAATTGTTTTTTTGAATTAATTTTATCAATGTACACTACTATAATAGCAAATAGGATCACTAATAGACGACCAATTACACAACCTAAAATAAGTTTATAAATAAAATCCATATTAGATACCTGCCGCTCGTGCTGCAGCTCCTACACCAGACTTAGTAGCAATAACATCTTTGATCATATCAATAATATATGGTACAACACCAAACAATACAAGTTTAACAGCTTTCATAACTGTTTTGTTATTAATCAATTTTCTAAACATAATAAATTTCTTCTTTCTTATTTTACAATAGTTGACAATTTATTTCCTTCGTTTACACGATTGTATGTATCTTTATGAACAATATAATGATTTCCATTTTCATCAATAACCGTATAAACATTTTTATCATAAATTGTTCCAGCTAATTCTCCAGAATAGTTATCAGCATAATAGAATAATATAGGTTGCTTTTCTTCCTTAGTATAACCAGATAGCCCTAGTCCAATTGCTACTCCGAATAATATTCCAATTAAAATATATACGCCTGCATAACGTATCTTTGTTGACGATATCTTCATTTTAATCCCCTTAAATTTGTAAGTCTGTCAATGGTGGGAAGTCAATAATATATTTACCACCACGAGTTGGACGGACACGAGCTCCTGAAAGATCATTCCATCCATAAGAACGCATTGTATATGATGTAACAATAGTTGGATCAACCATACGATAATACTCTGCTACAGGAATACGTCCATAGCGTCGTACCCATTCAACAAGTTTGTCAAGTACATAAATAGCATCTTCACGATTAGCAAATTCTACTTCAACGAAATCTTCAAATGAATCTTCTGGAGCCATTGAAGCTTCCGCTTGAGATTGAGCACGGTTGTATGAATTACTATAGTTAGTACGGCTGTTACGATTAGTACGAGTTGGTGTATTCCATCCACCACTTCCTCCATAACGGATATTTGAATTTGTTCCAGTGTGATAATTATCACGGTAGATAAGCATAGATAATGCTGAGTTACCTGCTTGCCATGTCATATCTTTAATAGCAGGTAGTAATACATCACGAGCTAGATATTCACCAATACCTTTAGCTCCATTTGGAAAAATAGCATGCACAGTACGAATGAACAAGTTTTGTTTTTTAACAGTAGTTCCACCTTTTAATTTTAATGGTTGTGCTCGAGGTGGTTCTTCTGTAGTAGTAGAATTAGTTTGAGCATCAAAATCTTTTTCATTGATGGCTGCTGTGCGGTTTGATTTAATTTTATCATAATCAGTCATTAGAATAACCCTCCTTAAAAATAAATGTGTGTAAAAAAAAGAAGAAAGGACTGAGTATATTAAGTATTATATCGAACAACAGGAATCGAACCTGCGACCCTTCTCTAACTTAATAGCCGAATGCTCTCCCTCTGAGCTATATTCAATATAGTTTCAATATACACTATTGTATAATATACAATATCCCTTTCATTAAGAGGACTGTAAAAAGTGTGAAAATTATTTGTTGTATAGTAGAATCTTTTGTCGTCCAACATAGTCGTCAGATTCTGAAGTTTTGTACGCAAAGAAAGTATACAAACGTCCATTAAGATATACGACTGAGCCTGAAGAAATAAGTCCACTAGTAATATCAACGGTATCTACAACTGATAGATTGTCAAGTTCAACAGAAACCGATGAAGGGTCTTCGTGCTCATCATAGTTATCTGGGTAAATAAAGTGGTAGTCATATGGTTCTAAGTTTAAAAAATCTGTCATTTTAATCATCTCCTTTAATCGTTACGGCTTCTTTATATAAATATATGCACCAAGCCCTTTTTACTCTATCATAAAAATACGGTGAGGTGTATGGATCGAATTCCAGTCTAATATCCTCATTATAATTACTCCTTGTGTTATAGTACTCTATAATGTATTCGATAATTTCATCAAGAATCGGATATTCTTCTTGAATATTATTTACGTTATAACCTAACTTGTTATGATACTCGTTCATATCAATATATAATTTAAAAGCTACTCTTGGATTTAGATACTTTGCTTCTTTATCAATTGAAAAATGCGCAAAATATTTACCTTTATCCCCATAAATAGTTTGGTTAAGAAAATCAACAAACATAATTAGTCTCCTCCATTTTAATCATTAGTTGTTCAAGTGGTCAATAGCGTATTGGATTTGTTCAGGCGTGAATTGTTCGTATTCCAATTGTGAATAAATTTGATCTATAGTGTCCATCTCTTCAGCATAAATTTTTGCTTTTTCCAATGCTGCTTCGTTATAATCAACGCCTAAATGGTTAACAGCATACTCGGCTTGTTCGGATGTAAAACCATTCCAATCGTCAACCAACTCATCATAAATACCTTGTGCTGACATAGCGTATCTTGAGTCATAGTATCCTTTAGCGCATCGTACAGCCATTTTATTGTAATCTGGTTTTAAGCGATTTAGGGCATATTGGATCTCTTCTTCTGAATACCCTTCAGCTTCTAGTTGTTCGTAAAATCCTTTTTCAGATAGACCATCCCATGAGTAATAGCTTCTTGCAGAATCATATGCCTCTTTTTGTTTTTGTGTAGCTGATTCATCTTTTTTGACTTTTACTTTTGGCTTATTAGTCTTATCTTTAGACACAGTTGATTGAGTAGTAGTAGGTTCATTGTTAGAACATCCTGTAACACTAGTAAGAGTTGCAAATCCAATAGTAGCAGTAGTAATAATAGCAATAATAGTTTGTTTTTTCATGATAGTTTCCTCATCTTTCTTTTAATGTAGATGCGATGTTGGTACAGTTATTTCTCTGATACCTGATAGCATACGTAGCCTACGCCAATCACCAAAATCAACAGTGATAGATTCTCTACCGTTAAACATAATATGTACGGCGTTGTCTGTATATGTATAATAGGTTATCATATTGATATTGAGGTACACAGTCTCGCCAGTTATTATGTCTTTAATTTTATAGATCTCCATTTTTTTATTTTCCTCTATTTGTATTTGTCATCTAGTGCCCATATAATCACAAAAGCAATAAAAACAGCAATAAAAGTAACTAATCCGTAAATAATATCCACTTTAATCCTCCTCATCGTGTTGTACAGTAATAATATCATCAAAGTCTGGATCCCAACCTTCTGATGAGAAGAATACGACTACACCATTCTTTCGGGTATAGTCATTCACGTACATTACTCCACCGACTTGTGATTGATAACCTAGTGCATCTGAGTAATCTACAATACATCCTTCAATATCTTCATCATTTAGAATATCGATCAATGCTTTCACCTCAGAAATAGCTTCCGAGTGTGCTACAAGTATAAGTCTATTCTCTTTGGCTTGAATATTAATGTTATCAACACCAATAACGTCTTTTGATAATGGTAAATAAGCTGTTGTCTTTTCTCCGTATTTAATCATAACAATCTCCTTAATTTCCTGTATAATCTTTACCCCAAACTGTATAGCGTCCGGTATGTTTATCAATAGCCATATGATTAACTCTTAAGTGAGTGTATCCGTTAATAGGTATAATTAATTCGATTTCATCATTTACTAATAATCTATCAAAGAGGTTATTTCGAAACTCTCTCGTAGAATTACTTACATCAACAATAAGACCAATTATTTTCAAATATCCAATACCATCGCAACTACTGATGAGATAAATATCTTGATTTTTAATCAAGTTTAAAGGTACCTCTAATCGCAGTGTGTTATTATTTTCCATAATATTATTTAATCCTTTCAAAAAAAAAAGAGGATATAAAATCCTCATTCTAAGTTTAGTATTTACCACCAATACCTTTGTCGACTAATTTACGTGCAGTTCCGCCAACAATATTGCCTTCGCTTTCATAACCAAGAACAGCGAGTGTAGTAAGTACAGTTACTCCAGCAGTCAAGACTCCAGATAACACAGTAGCTTTTTCAGCAGTTAACCATTGTTTCTTCGCAGGTTTTGTAACAACCATTGAATCTTCAATAAGTTTAATTTGCTTCAACAATCTAATGTATTGATCTGAGTCTGCTTCTGTTTGAGCAAGTTCCTCATACAACTCACGCAATTTCTTGTCATTAATAGTATTGACAATAGCCTCACGTTCATTACGTTTTTTAGTTTTAACAAATAAGTTCTTCATAATAATATACCTTCCTTTCATATAGAGGACTGTTTTTTGTGTGAAGCTAATTATCAGTATCATCTTCGTCATAAAACTCTATCGGTTCACTTTTGTTTGTCTTATAAAAAGTATAACCTTTTATCTCAACATTATTAGAGTTAAACATTGGTGTGTTGTCCCCACACCATGTAGTAGGTTTCACATTAATTTCTGTAACAAAGAAAGATGTATAATTTTTACCAGAAGCTCCGATATTTATAGGAGGAGTTACGCCTATAAATTTATCTTCAGGCCCGATACTGTTAGTAAGATCTTTTAAATACGCAGCTATATTATTATTACAGTTAAACTCAATACACATATATACGGGTTTAAGGTTAATAAACGGTGTAAGTACTTCGTCACTATCCACAGCTGTGATAGATAAGTTAGTTACCTCTGATAATAAATTAAATTTAGATAAGAAATCATCCCAGTTGCGTAGATAGACGTCATCATAAGGATATACTACATCAACAATAGTCTTTATTAATTTCTTTTGTTTTGGTTTTAATGTATTACATAATAATGGGAAATGAACAGTCATGATAAGTCCTTTCAAAAAAAAAAAAGAAGAGAGTTGAGTAACCCTCTTCGAACAATAATATTATTCTTCGACAGCGTCTTCAACTTCTTCTTGTGGATAATCAATTTCTTCAACATCTACAGTTGGTTCATCAATCACTTCAAATTCAGCATCAACAACGTGTTTGCGTTCTTCAAATTTGTTCATCACGCGATCAGCAGCAATTACACTAGCAACACCAGTAGCAACACCCAAAGCGAATTTATGCTTTCCAATAAACCCTAGTGCTTTATTTTTAAATTGTACTAGTTTATTTTCTTTCACTTGTTCAACTTGTGGTTCATTACCAGCATCTGTGTTTTCTGCATGTTCTGTGAATTCTACATTTTCAAGAACTTCTTCTTCAGCAACAGTGTTAAATTTTTCGTTTGACATAATAATGTCCTCCTATATAAATATTTTATTTGAGAGTTACCCCCTCTCATTAAGAGGGCTGTAAAAAGTGTGAAATTATAGATTGAATGCTATTCGGTTATATTCATCCATTAGTTGGTTTGCAACCCAATCTATTAGTCTTTCAACTAAGCCTGTGTTGTTTCCTACGAGCTTATACATATTTCGATTGTATATCTTGTTGATATAAGACCAATCAGTCAATGCTAGAAGCTGTTCTAAGCTATCAATTTCGCTGCCTGCGTCTCCGTCTGAATAATCATAACATATATTTATAATCATATGGAATAACGCATTTCTATCAGTCATAGTCTTATATCGTTCTTTATATTTATCATCCATTTTAATCATTTACCTCCTCTATACAATTACTGTCTCTTATACACATCTCCGAGCCCACGAGACCCTAAG
>ERZ1026973.75-NODE-75-length-44209-cov-5.416180_pt1 | contig 44209 bp, 64 predicted proteins | sample MGYA00519562_ERZ1026973 | MGnify/ENA primary metagenome ERZ1026973 (study PRJEB26926, sample SAMN06164670) | human gut metagenome | biome: ENVO:00009003; feature: ENVO:2100002; material: ENVO:00002003 | host: Homo sapiens | place: USA | collected 2012 ...
AGATCTACACTTAAGGAGTCGTCGGCAGCGTCAGATGTGTATAAGATACAGATATAGCTAAGATACAAGAATGGGCAGATGCGGGCTCTAAAGAAAACGTAGGAACTTTCTTTAAAGATTTCGTCGAGATGGGTAAAAACTATATCGACGGTATTAAGGAAAATGCGCTTTCTGAGATCCGCAATGGTTCGCAGTGGGTGTCATGGCGTATCGACGCTAAAGACACAGTTTCTCGTTCGTTCTCCAACTCTACAAAAGAACCGGAGATTTCGGGTACTGTTAACTCTTTAACTGCGAAAGCACGTTCGTTAGAAGTTAACCTTTCCGGCGGTCAAACAGGTTTCAGCGCCGTAGATGCTTTAGTTTCCGGGATTAAGTCCGCGATGCGTGGCGTTGCCGACACCTTACATTTGACAGGGATCATGTCGTTGTACAATTCTTCGGTAATTGATTTTCCAGAAGTGTGGGACAGCTCGGATGCGTCGGGAGATGACATTACGTTAACGATACCTTTACGTTGTTGGTCCGGCAATGATTTGGATATCTTCCAAGATCTGCTCGTTCCTCTGTCATTCTGGATCGCTGCGGTCTGTCCGCTGGCTACAGGTAAACAATCTTTTACTCACCCGTTCTATTTAGAGTGTTACTCACAAGGACGCTTTTCTTTCCGTAATGCGATGGTGACGTCGATGTCACTGCAATTCGGTGTGGGTGGTTTAGGTTGGCGGCCAGGTGATTCCGTTCCGCTGTCTTGCGACATCTCTGTTACTATTCGTGATTTGACTCGCGTTATGTACATGCCCATCGTTACCGACACAGGCGTGTGGGACGATGATAACAAATTCAGTGAATTTATGGCGTGTTTAGGTGGTGCTACGTTGTACGAGCGTACTAATGGTATTGCGCGTGCCAAGATTAATGCGAGCATCTGGGCACAAAACTGGGCATCTGCGTGGTCACAGGGTAGTTTTATTAACTCGGCACTGGATGTTATCCCAGCACGCCAGATCGCGAACATCTTCTTGCCGCAAGCACGTTAATGTTTGAGAGGAAATAATGGCTAATACGCTATTAGGTAAATCAGGAAAACAACTGGTTTATGAGTTATTAGTAAAAAAGAATCCTGGTTTGGTAGAGAAAGGTATTACAATAGATAAGTTGAATTTTGGCACACCGTCATATATTCCTGCGGTAGAAACACCAGAAACTCAATTTACACGATTAAATACTCAACTCAGCGTCCAGGGAATTATTGAACAGAAAACGTTTGGTAAAATCGATGTTATTTATCGTCGATTGGATCTAGAGCACCTCTTAGGTGACTTTGTAGTTTCTGTTGCGGGTGTTAATGCGGCTACGGTATCTGAGGTACTACAGCTTTTTCGCACTAAGTACAATTTGCAGATTACCGACGACGAAGTTGAGAACCCAACAGCTGCACCGGACAGCAGAGATAAAACCATCATTATCATGAATGGGAGATCTTTGGCGTGGACAGGTCAGTTGGAAGTCTACTTAACGGAGTTGCCGTCTGACGGTAAGGATATTTCGAAGTTGATTAAAGTCACCGAACTTGACGGTTTGACGTATATCTCTTCTGGGATTGTTCCAGGCGCTTAAAAAAAGAAAAAAAAATAAGAAAGTTAACCTACCTCCTTTCGGAGGTAGGTGCTTTTATTTATTTCGCCAAGTCTGCTTCTTTTACAAAGATGCCGTCGGCGTTCAGGTAACCTTTACGGTCTTTGATTTCGTGCCACGCCAAAGAGAAGCAATGGCGAATGTCCAGTTTGTAATACAGCGCGAGACAAGCAAGGCAATACAAACCATGATCGAACAGGTTATCGTCTTTGTTAGTATTTAAGAAAGACGTGGAAAAAGATTTAGTTGCTTCCAGGTATTTTCGATGTGGGAATTTATGATCGTTTGCACAGGCTTCAACATTTGCAACATCACGAAGTTGCATAGTTAGGCCACTAGTTATAATATCGGCCGTCGTTAAGTGTTCGTCGTGGTATTCTTCACCCAGTTCCAGAATGTTCACCAGAACCACCAACGCATCACCGATACCATCCATGATCAGTTCAGGTTTGTTTTTACTGATACCTGTTGCGATTTCACCAAACTCTTCAAAGAACTTCGTGATTTGTGTTTCCACTTTACCGTTGTCGAGGATACCACGTTCCTTAGACCAGCCTTTAACACGCTCTACACAGTTCTCGATAGAGTAGACCGGAACCGATACGGTGTGCATTACTGTACCGTTATATTCGGCACCTGTAAGTTTAAGCGGTGCTTCAATCGTTTCGATGTCCAGTTCCTGATTACCGGTGTGACGTTTACCTTCTACACGAATACGGTTAGTACCAGGATTTACCCCGATGGTGTAGATAGCATCAAACTGAATCGCTTTCTCGTCCATAGCGCGTAGTTGTGTGTTAACTTCTTCCAGGAAGTTACCTGGGTTAAGAACGATGTTGTAAATAGCGTTGATGTTAAAACGTTCGCCCATTTTAAATCTCCTAACAAAAAAATAATAAAGTAAAAGGGTGCTTGCATAAGCACCCCAGGAACTGTTAAATTTTGCAAGCCCCGCCTGAGCAGTTATCGTCTTCCGTAGTTGGGTCAGCACCCTTCTCTACGGTCGCTTCCGGGTCTAAGCCAGGGATTGCAAATTCGTCAGTTTCTTTAACGGTTTCTACTTTAACTTCTTCAGTCATTTTTTTTTAGTTTCCAAATTTCTTACAAAGGGGTTAACAGTTTTGATTTTAAGGTTAGCGAACGGCGACAGAAGTTTCGCCATCGGTGCTAGACCTGGCGGCGTCTCTTTATATCGTACAACGCGTACCTTCGACTTACCAGGACCCTTACGTACACGGTTGTAGCCAATAAAATATACAGTACCTGTAAAGTATCTAAGGCTGTGAAATCGTGGTTTTTTCATCAGACATCCCCAAAAGCCAGAAAGCGTTTACGACCCTTGTGTGGTCCTTTACGCCAGCGACTAGCGATAGTTTTACGATTTACTTTGCAACGGATTCTCTTATTCAGATTGATATACTTTATAGTAACTTTAATGACATCATTCGTCATAAAGAATTCCCTCATCATTAATTAACCCATTAAATGGATTACGACGTCTTTAGTTACTGAGTTTGCCAGTAAGCGAAAGAACTTCATGTAACGGAACATGCTAAAGAAAACCCCAGCGTTGTCTACAATAACAAGGCTGTATTTTTCTTTTTCTGTACCCATTTGATAACCAATGATTTGCGTGATATTCTCTGGTAAGTCTTCGAGACCCAAACGGAATAGCACATCGTCCTCTAAGAACCCTTTTGGGTTAACGAATAATACTTTCCCTTTGTGGTTCTTAGCTAACTTGACACCGAAGTCCGTAAGCCCCGTCTGTCTACCCGTACCGTAGCGGATAGTACGAAATTCAGATAAAGCTTTAGGTCCATAACGATCGGTAAATGGATTATCTTTAGAATCCAGATCGGTTAAACCTTTTAATAATTCTTCTACTACGATGTTATAGTTAACATGAGTTTTAGACATTTTATCGTACCTTTTTAATTAGGTGGTAATTTATACTGCGACGGGGGCCGCAATATGTGGATGAGCTTGATAATCGACTAATTCGAAGTCTTCGTATTTGTATTCGAAGATAGAATCAGGTTTACGTTTGATAACCAGTTTAGGTAGCGGGTAGGGTTCGCGTGTAAGTTGAAGTTTTGCCTGCTCCAGATGGTTAGAATACAGATGAACGTCTACACCACTATAAACCAACTCGTCCGGAACCATGTTCAGTTGTTGAGCAACGATGTGTGTTAACAACGCGTACGAAGCGACGTTAAATGGCGCGCCGAGTAGGTAATCGTTGCTCCGCATCATGTAAAAACATGAAAGCTTACGGCGTGGAATGCCCTCACGATCTAAAGTTTCATGAAGCCGCTCTTCATCATCAATATCTTCGTGATTAATAAGCGGTGCGCTCGCAAATTTTTCCGGCTCGTTTACTTCGTACCAATCCAGTCGTTCAAGCAGTGTCATTTCTGTAGTGTAGAATTGGAAATAGTTGTGGCACGGGTTAAGTGCCATATCGTCCAGGTCGGCTACGTTCCAGGCACTAACGATAATGCGTCGGGAGTCAGGGTCTTCACGAAGCTGTTGGATAACTTTACTGATCTGGTCATGTGCTTTTTCATAAACCAAATACGTCGTACCATCTTCCTTCATATTCCCGATATACTTGTAACCACGTTGTATTAGTTGTTGTGTACGCCCTACGTCATGGCATTCCACAACCTTACAATCGCGCCATTCACGCCACTGTTTACCATAAACAGGTCCTAATTCCCCTTCCGCATTCGCCCACTCGTTCCAGATTCTTACTCCGTTCTCTTGCAGGTACTTCACGTTAGTGTCGCCGTTCAAGAACCACAGCAGTTCGTGGATAATACTTTTCAGGTGAACTTTTTTCGTAGTGACTAATGGGAAGCCTTCTCTCAGGTCAAAACGTAACTGACGACCAAAGACAGAAAGAGTTCCTACGCCTGTGCGGTCTTCCTTAACAACACCGTTATCCAGAATGTCTTGCATTAACGCTAAATACTGTTTCATTAAATTTTGTCCTTTTCGAGTTCAATTAAAATTTCAAATAAGTCTGCGTTGGATTGCAGTACAATTTCACTGCCTTCTGCTACAACAGTAATTGACGGTTTCTTACCACGTAGCAAGAACTCCCAACGCATTGTTCTTACGTGGTTGTCAAGTAACTGTTTTAATTTGTGGTTAACTTCGACTTCCAGTTTGCCCAGTAATTGCGGTGTAATCGCTTCGCCTGAGTTTTTGTTATAAAGTGTACGCACTAAAGAACGCAAAGAATAACCAATGCACTGCGATATTGCCCAACCCGAATAGTTTTCCATGTTAATCCTTCAAAATGTCTTTAAGTTTTAGTTTTGTATAGAACGGAGAACTGCTGAGTTCTTCTGTCCAGCTTATACGTCCGTTCTGTAGAACCCGGTCGAAGATTAGACCATTCATCTTTACAATTCTGGCCAATTGATAAAAGAGTGTCGTGAGATGTAGTCGTCGCTCCATTTGTGCGCGAGCGGTACAACTACGTACCGCTTTGATAGCTAGTACCGCTTCTGGCATTAGCGTCACCGCGATTGTTTCAGGATGTTCGTTTTTCCATTTCTTAATGGCTAGTAGTCGATGTAATGATTTTTCAAGGGGACGTAAATCCCCGTTGTTCATCACGTAGACTAAAGCACCAATATCCCACAAGGCAATACCTACTGCTTTAGCGACAAACAACCCGTCGTGGGTTGTTGTGGCTTCACAGACCTTACCAATACTTCCGTATACACGTGCAGTCCATGCATCTGTCTGCTCGCCAGGTTTTATATTCACGTCATCCAGAAAATGTTTAAACGCATTAACATGATCAGTTAACTGTATTTGTTTCATTTCCGATATCCGATTTAGTCACGAGACTTTATTTTAAGGTACGCAACCGCAGCCCCCATGATTGCAATACCGGTACCCCAACCTATCTTTTCTAATGTAGTCAAATCAGACCAATTCTTCCCTTCGTTACGTCGTTTGGCCTCTTCTGCTAGTTCTCTCCACATCGCTTCACGTTCCAGACAGCTGGGGTTTATTTCTGCCTCACATCGACGTTTTCGTTCTTCTTCCCCAACCAGTTCTTCTAAATAGAGTCTTGTTTCTTCCACAGCTTGTTCATAGACGTCTAAGCGATCGGGAAGAATTCTCCTGTGGGAGGCTTTGTTGCGAACGGAGGCAATCATGTGGAGTTTCCGTTCGTATTTTGGATCGAGAAGATGAGTTATACTTCTGGTCTTCTCATGAAGTCCACGACCAGTACCGCCGAGTTTTTCCACAAGTTCTTCTACAGAAATTGCAAGATCAAGAATATGTGTACGCATAACCGTTTCTCCGCTTAAATGTAGTTCGGGGAGACATAAGTCTACCTCGCAATGTAAATTTACCTCAGGAGCACAACTTCGCGTTGCAGCTCGTCTTGTGACGGTATGGTGTATACGCCAGACTCGGGGAATGTTAAGTCGCTTAAAGCGGTATGGAATGTTATACCGTGAACTGCTTCAATTTTCCGCACGAGGGGATACCCCGTAGTTGTAGCCCAGTCATGGTCAACGAACAGTACAGTGCCGGGTTGTCCAGACCCATCCCAGACACGTAGGTTTACAGTCTTTCCTGAGAAATTAGCAAGTTCTGTTCGTAGTCTGAGTAACACATAACGCGAGAAGGTTAGCTCAATAACACGCTGAGGTAAAATAAACTCAGGAAACTCAAAAGCAAAACCGTTTGGCGTGTTAATAAAGAAAGCTTGCATCGTAATTCTCCTTTAGGGTAAAAAATGAAAATACCCTACTCCTAGACAGGAGTAGGGCAAGTATTACATACGGGTAACAGAATCCCAGTAATCGCGAAGATATTCTTGGTCTTCAGGATCTTTTGGAGTAGCCGGAATGTGACCATCGAATTCAAAAGGAATAACTTCCAGTAGGTCTTTGATTTCGTAGCGCTCAACTTCCAGCTCAACTTTCACCCAACCACCCACAGAAGTACCATCACGTACCTCAGTAAGTAAGCCAGTGAAATCGTCTTTGGTATCAATAACAGGATGCCCTGTTGTGAGTACAAAAACATCGATATCCCAATGTTTTGCACCGCGTTCAGCGAGTTCTCCGGCTTCTAAATGCACGCGCTTAACGAGATGAGCTAAATAGCCATCACGATAGAAGGTCAGTGCAGTGTTTAAACCGATGTCGGAGTTCTCTTCAATTTTAGCGTCAAGATGTTGACGTTTCAGCGTAAGTTGTGCCGTACCGTCTTCTTTGATACGAATACGACGTCTTCCACCTTCAATAGGCATCAGAACGTCCATGAACATCTTAGCAGACTGCGCGTGCAACCAATCCCAACCTGCTTGGGTAGGTTTAACCCAGACGCAATATTCCTTTTCCACTTCGCGTTTAATGGATTCGCCTGCAACGCGAATAACCTCTTCTTCCTGCGCCTTTTCCAATTGCGCAAGGGTATCGAATAATCCCATTAGATTAATCCCATACTTTCACTGACGCTCGTAATGTCGAACGTCGTGTCGTTAAAGTCGATGTTTTCTACAATAGAAACCACCAGATTAGGAAGCCATTCAGAATGAGGTGGTGTAATAACCCGTCCGTTCATAACGTAATAATGCAAGAACGGTAATCCCATCGAATGGCAGTACGATAACACATTGCCTAAGCAGCTTCCGTCGAACTCTAAGAGACGGAGCTTACGCAATAGCGCGTTTTGAAATGCACCGTTTGCGTAATCGCTAAATTCACCAGGCCGGTAATCTGTACCCCCGTAAATGTTCGCTTTTAATCGACGACCAAGTTGTATACATTCCGTTCCCGTTAGAGTACGTAATAAATGAATGTCAGGAAATTCAGTTTCCAAACGACCCAATGCTTTTATTCCGTAACCTTTGTAGAACAGATAGTCTACGATCCTTAAATAATGATAGTAGCCTTCTAACGTTAAAAACTGACCGTGAATTGTGTCGAATTTTGCACCATTAGGTTGCGCGTAGAAGTTACTGATCATTTTCCCTACGGTAGTACGGCCGTTAGAGTAAAAGTTAAGGTGGTTGATACCGTCGGTAAAAGGGAGTTTTTCGGGTAACGCACAAACGTAGCCTAAACGACGAAGGTATAGGACATAAACAAAGCGCTCGTCAGGAGTAAGCACAATGTTTGACGCGTTAACGTATGCATTAGGGTTATTTCGGCCAGGTTGATAACCCAGCGTTAATGCCAGAGCTTGATTATCTTCGCTTTGGCTTTTGATTTTCTTAAATACGGAACGCAGTAATTGTGGTTCGGACATAACCGGCCTCTTAAATTGCAAAATAGTCTTCCACGATTTCATCGGTAGACTGGTAACTTACACTGCCTGCGGCAATCACGTAATTACGTTTCTCAGTGGTCAGTAGCGCCTGAATCGCATTTACGCCTGCGTAGGTGTAAAGTTTAAGTTCAGTCATTTCTGGCGTGATGTTTTTCGCTTTATCCCACTTTGCGTCCAATCCTTTAAATAGCGCTAATAGACGCGTACCATACGTTTTGAAACTGACACCGGTTTCAACCCGAAGGTTAGCCATGAGGTTTTGGATAACGGTAGTTGCAATCTGTGCACCTTGCCCTGGCTGGAGTTTATCCAGATAATATTCCGTCGAATCCAGATTACCCGTCGCTGCTGCTTGAATCATCAGCTCGCCGTATAACACCTCTTTTGCTTGTGCGTCACTGATCGCTTGAAGCATCGGTTCGATTTTAGACGGTAAACCATAACTGTTCAGTTTGGTAGACAGACTATAAATCAACGCCGAAGAGGTGTTAATATCTAGCGCGGAGAAACTGTCACTGCCTTTAAAACTGTTAATCAGGTTATCGATGGCTAAGAAGTCATCTAGGTCTTTGTAGCTGTCAAACGTATGTTGTACGTCATCAACGATCGATGTGATCTGATAACGCATATTGTTGACTTCAGACATAAACCCGTTGACTTCTTGACTAATTTCCGAAGGGAGCTTAGCCAACTGCCCGGCGATATTCATCGTACTTTCAAGACGCTTTTTCACCGAGTTAATGTCAGTGCCGATACCCGATAAAGCGGAGTCCGTTAACGAACGGATACTGGTCCATCCATTGCCTAACAGCTTACCCACTCCGCCCGGATTTAAATAATCCAGCGCTTTTAACCCTTCCTCATCCTTTTTCTTAAAAGGTTCAGAAACGTCACGCTTCAATGGATCTTGGGAAGGCAGTGTTTCTTTCGTGTTAGAAGCAAACCCAGGGACTTTTTGTCCTGGAGACACGCCGGAGGCTGAACTCCCTGCGGTCTTAGTTCCACCCACACTGGCGGTATCGCTACCGCCGAAGAGATTACCGATTTTGTTGGTCAGTTCACTACCACCGCTAATCAGTTTGTTAAATGTCTCACCGGCACGATTTGACAACTGACTGACTGAATCAACGGTGTTTTTAATACCACGTTCTGCGTTCTCTACCGTTGACTGTACACGGTTTGCAGCATTCTTTGCAGTATTAACGGAATTATCAATCGCCGACTGACCTTTATTTATTTGGCTGGTTATTTGGTCGATTTTCATTCTGGTCTCCAATTTGGTATTCGTCAAGGTTTACCGTGACCTGAACTTCGTAGATTTTATTGTCCTTCTGACGCTTTAAGGTCAAAAGGATTTCGAAGCTACGTACGTCAATTGCCTTGAGTACCCTCATAAACCATTTCCAGGAAAACTTCTTTTTCAATCTTAGATTGTGCTGCATGTTGTGCCGCAAATCATTCCGTTTTGACGGCGTTTGTTCACAATTGACAGGATTGTTAACGAAGTTTGTGGAAAGCCGATACCACCAATCTGCATTCATTTTCATGTTTGCAAAGATGGTCCAGATTAACCGAGATAATGGGTGCTCCATCATCTTGGCAGTTTCAGCACAATTCTGGAAATAACGGTTTAGCTGCGCCGTTGCAGATTCCTTAGGACGTTCGTCGTTGTCTTCGAACAAGTCCCGAGCGAGATCCTCACGTACACGGGTAGTAATTTCAGATACGGTTTTTGTTTTGAAGTGGCCCCGGTAAGTGGTTACACAAATCCGTAGTGTTTCTACGCCGGTAATCACCAACCCTTCTGTAAATCCTCGCCAGGTAAGATCAACAGGTAGCGCAGGAATGTTACCTGAACTCAGCTTCGTGGAGATACGTTGAATACGATCGTCCATCGTTGCTTTTGAACGTGTTCTAAACTCTGGAGACAGAATGTGCCTGGCGACGGCGAGTTTATAATCCGAAGGTTTCCATCCGATTAACTCTTTATAATTCCAATAAAGCGTTTGAAGTGGTCCACCTGCACGTTCATCTTCGGCGTCCACAACCACACTTACTTTCTTGTTATCCATTACATCACCTTGTTACAAGGGGTTACTGGTTTATTAAATAGGGCGTTCTAAAAGGTAGTGTTCGACAAGTGTTTCCAATTCCCGGAATAAATGCGCAGATTGATTCACCAGCGCTTTGTCTTCGTCGGACTCCGGTTTAAGGAACGCCGATTCATAAGGTTGAATCAACGCTAATAGCATACCTAACTTATAAGCGGCGACCTCAGGACTGGACGTCCCAAAATAAGTGTCTAGCCATCGGTTTTCCGCTAAGTCGTTTCGTTTATTTAATGCTTCAGGTAATGGTAGCCATTCAATTGAACTCCTGTTAATTGCACGCTGATATTCATTGATGAGAAAAGCTAAACGTTGGTAAACAATATCAATGTTATTAATGCGTAATTCGAGGAAACCACGAAGGCTGGGGCGGTAGGGCGGCTCATTTATGTTTAAAGGCAACGTAAGCAATTGTAAGCCAGTAAACACTCTGACATAAGGGTTGTGGGTGTTCTTATGGAACTCCTGCTTCAGAGACTCTCTGAGGGCTTTTAAACGGTTATTCTCTAACCGTTGTTTAAAACGAGTTATTATTCCTGTTAACATAATTCACTCCTAAAGAATGTCTCACGTAGATAATATCTGTCTGACTTCTTTTTGAAATTGAGGTAGTAAGAATGGCTGACGAAGAAGTGAAATATCAGGCGTTCGATGGAGATGTAGACGACGAAGAATCGCTTCTCCGCCAAACGCAGCAAGCCCGTGTTCGCATTGTGAATCTTATCTTAGACGATCCGAATGCACACAAAGACTTGAAAACGGTAGACCGATTAGGGTCTTTGCTTAACGACGTTGATAAACAAATCATTTCCAAACGTCGTGTTGCCGCCGCACAGAAAAACAGCGAAGCTAACCAAGATTTGGCAAACGCACTTAATAGCATCCTCATGCAACGTGGCAATATCAAAATACGTCGTCACGATGAGGAAGTCGAACAAAACCAGGGGTACCAACCCCCCGTTCCTAACATTCCTAATGTTGAAGTGTCGGAAGGGGAGCTGGCTCCAGTCGGCGAACAAATTGACGTTAAGTCCATTATGACGGCGGCGTTTGCGCGTCCTGAGCAGGGCGAGCAAGACTAAATAAAGCGGCATCTCGTGGGTCGACACCGACCCACTCTGCCATAAACCGGATATGTTCCTTAAAGGGGTTAACGCCGTCTTGTTTGATTTGTTCAACCAAATTCCCGGTCAGTTCTGGTGTAAGCATGGCTGGGTGTGTGATAGTAAAGCTCGGAATGGGCTTTTTCAAGTGTTCAGCATTAAGCTTAATCCACTCGAACCAATCGTACATTATCCAGCAATCCCATGCCAGTGACAATCTCCCTGGTGTGAGGTCTTCTAACGACCAGGACACTAGTTCGACCTGCACGTTACTGTAGTACATTCGAAACAGATTCAAAAAAGCTTGAAGTTCTTCGCCAGTTAAATCTGTATAAGGCCAGGTATTGATGGTCAGTGTGGGTTTTTCGATTGGCGAATGCATTTCGATTTCAAGCAACATACACTCGAATTCGTTTTTCATTGTCGCCAACAACTCAGTAGGTTGCGCATTGACTAACGCACGTTTATCCCGTTTTCGCCACTCCTCTTCCCACTTCTCAAACCCTAACACACCAGCCCACGCTTCTGTATAACGACGACGATAAACATCGTAGTCTAGCAGTGCCAAGCTTTCAGGTTTAATAGCCTTTACCCAACCTAAACGCGTGTCGAATAACGTATCAATGTCGATTAAGAAACGACGCGATAATCTCATGACGGATGGCCTATGTTATTTCCGATGTGCATCGCTTTTAGGTACGCTGACCAGGTGCGCGTTGCTTTAGAACTCGTTCGTTCTGCACCGGGTAAGTCAATACGCCCTTTACCGGTTTGACGTAGAGACTGATAGAAAGCGCGTTGCAGAGCTTCGTTACCACCACGTGCCCACAAGAACTCTTTCAGTGTCCAGTCGTGGCCATCGGAATACATGATATACGCTTCTGGGAAGGACACCCCTGATGCTTTAGACGGCCCGACAACCTGACCGGAGAGTTTATCACGAACTTTGTCGTTTTTCGCCACCGCCATTTTCTTTTCTTGCATCTGTGTCTGACGACGAACAGGCAAGCGTAAGACCAGGTGGGGATAACGTGTACGATGATAAACACCCGTTTTCGGTTCCGTTAACCACAAACGTTGTTCCAGGTTCACCCCTAAGAGTTTACACACCTCGATATTGCGCAGGTGGTCAATCTCAACTTTACTTCCCACCGGGTTGTAAATAGGTAAACCGTTACGTAGTTGGTTAAACTGTTCGTCGGTCATTCTTGCGAAGGCTTTCTTTGCCGCCTCAGCATTAATACCCGAGGGGTCTACCAACTTTAGTATTTGTAAGGCGTAGGCTTCCGCCTTTTTACGCCGCGCTGGATCGAGTTTCATTGTCTACCGCCTTACGTAAATTGGATAGCGTCTCTGCTTCAAGCAGGTCAATCCAGTAACTGATCGCATCTGTGTCTTCAGGGAGATCAAAAGTTACCGGTGCGTACCCGTAACGTACTAATAGGTTCGAGTAATACTCAGCGACCTTTAAACAAAAGGATTCCAGATCGGGAAACGGATGAGTGAAGGCTTCACGAAATTCGGCCGCTGTTTCTAAACTAACACTTGCCAATCCTTCACTTAAGCGTTCCACAATCTCCGTTTGATAACGCATAGCGACTCCTTAGGACGGGTAGGGTAAACCCTACCCGAACCTATTTATTTCTTTTTCGTCAGGAACTTCGGTTCTAGACCATCAACAGCCATACCCAGAATGGTGCGTGCGGTTAGCGTACGCTTACCACCTTTCGTTTCCTGGTCTTTAAACATCCAGTATTCTACCGTGTTGTCCAGAATTTCATTCCAGTCCCATTTCTCGTCAATCAATTTGTAAATCTCACCCATGCTGAGATGATACTTCATTTCAAGACGATGGTAGTTGTTTTGCATATACGCAATAGCCGCAGTGATTTCCAATGCACGACGTAAGCGTGGGTTATCAGAAATCATATCGCGGATTGTCGTACGTTGGAATTTCACACCAGGCAGAATGTCCAGTTCTTTGATAGAACCACCACTACCGCTTGAGGTGAAACCAAAGTCCGATTTCTTCAACGTGTCACTTAAGTAGTGCCACAAGCTCAGGTGGTATAACAGACCCATTTCCTGAGAGAAGATCATTTGGAATTTCACACCGGTGTGACCGCCCTTCGCACGATACTGCGTAAAGGTGATAATCTTCAAGTCATTTACCGACGCGTTCATCGCTTTAGAGCGAGACGTCGGATAAAGTTCTTCGTTAACACCGGTCTGCGCGTTATAGCTCTGGTCTTTCTTCAGTTCCCCTGATTTCGTAGCAACGATAAACGAGTTCGTTAAAAAGCTAAGCTGGCGACGAGGAATACCTGCGAATTTTAAATCATCGTTGGCATCGTCAAGAATTTTCGCATTTGCTTTTTGTGCTTGACGTCCCCCAGCCATGGCTTTACCGGAGTCATCAGCCATCTGTGCTACGAAGCCCATATAGAACCCACCACGTGCAAACGCTGATGGCCAACGGCTCATCATGTTCGATTTTTGCAGTGCGTCGTGGGCGTTCAGGATGTTCTGATCAGAATCCCCGATATCTGTTTTTGCGTGCTTGTCTTCCAGCGAACTGGAATGCCACTCAGACAGGGAGTCGATGGAATACAACCAGGGGTCCAGGATTTCTTTTAACTTACGACGAACCGGGTCAGGGAACGGTGTTACACGAGTTTTTCCAGACATATACTGCTTGAAGCGCTTTTCGACTTCATCACGAATATAGTCACTGTAATACTGTTCCCCAGGCATTACGTCAGAACCGACCAGGTTATAACGCCCCTCGTGAATGAGTTCCAGAACAGAGGTTCCGTCATCGATACCGTTGGCGTTCATGGCAGAGATATACCCAGTTTCTAAACGATCGAGGGCAGCAGACACTTCTGTATCGTACTTAGAACCCCACTCTGCTTTATAGCGTTGTAGGATTTGGAAAATACAGAAATCCAACAGTGTGGATTTAAACGTGTTACCGCGACCTGCGAAACCCATGATGTGGGCAAAACCACCGTTAAGGTAGTACAAACCATCTTCACCTTTTTCGTAGTTACCTAAGGCATGATCCATGATGGTATAAACGTTAAAACGTGGACGAATTACTTCACCGATAACTTGCTTAGTTGGGCCTGCCATTTAGCGCTCCGATAATTAACGATTCTTGGTCGGAAGAAGGAGACGGCGGTTGTGCCAGAATTCAAAGTAGGATTCCACCCACTCAGTAACTTCTTCCGCATTTTCAGGATAAGGGTTTTCAATCGACTCGAAACGGCGTTTATTACGCTCGTCAATTTCCAGTTCCATAACACGTTTACCGCTCGGGTACGACGTTACACTCAAGACTTTTCCAACTTGAATAGGTTTACCGTTCTGCCCTTTCTTAACAGGGGACAGATAGATTTCCGGTTCTAAACGTGGCGTGGTGTTTCGAGTCAGTAATTTGATTTTCATCGAGCTTTACCTTTATGGAAGAGTCTCGGTCATAAAGTTTGGGTGAACTGTAAAAAGACTTTACTATGTAACCCTGACTTATAATCCGAGGTTTTAGAATGAATGTAAATCCACTTGCAGCGTTATCTAGCTTCGCCGCTAAAGCGTCTGCAATCTTACCGAAAGGGTTCAGTGGCCCTCAACAAGAGATTGCATTAACCACTTATGACGAGATGTCGGACGTTTCCAAGTGGATGCAACAAGAAAAATTCCTACACTTTGCGGGGATGTTGGTTATCGTTCCACCAGGGTTTAATACCTACGTGATGGATCACCTGAACCGCTTAGAATCCGTATGGAGTTCACTGCAAAACATCTATACAGGTATTCTGTTACCGGTAGATAAACAACTTTCGGCCCTTACACATGATGTGGGGGTACTGTCATTACCGATTGGTTTCCGTTACAAAAACGTTAATTTACCGCTACGTAACGTTAACCCGAAAGACCTGGTTAACTTATTAGCGAAATCGTACATTAACAACGTTATTGACCAGCGTCCGATTGAGAAGACGTACCACAGTGCAAGCGAAATTGATGTTGCGTTCAATCGTGCCAAAGCACTGAACGTTGAGATCACAAAACGCCTACGGATGAATATCGACAAGTCAATCGAGTCCATTCGTACTACATCAGAAATTTTGTCTGAACAAAACATCCATCCGAACGTAGCAAAAGAACTGACGATGATGTTAGATTTTGCTTCTGATTGGGTGGAACTGTTTGGTTTGTTCATGAAACAGGTTAACGAATTAATCGAATGCCTGAACGTTACTGCCGAACGCTTAAAAGCGCTTAAGGCAAACAAAAAATAAAAAAAAATAAAGCTACCCCTAGACCAGACGGTCTAGGGGTAATCTTTTTATTTCCCACGATAAAATCCAGAGATATAACTCGGCGCTATCCATCGCCATTCTCGCCAGCGTATTTCTGACATCTTACCACACCACACACGCTTCCAGTGTGCACGGCGGATGTGTGCTGCACAGTAAACCGCTAAACAAACCTCATGCCCTTCCTTGCGTTGCTGTTCTATATCTTCCCACTGCACTGGACTTACGTCTAAAACGACCGCTTCACTACGTGGACGAATTTCGGTATCAGGAACATAACGAATTGACCTTCCACGAAATTCTTTCTTCTCACGTTCGGTTCGTTTAATTCGTGACGAAAGATAAAGTCCGATGTAAACAGCGTCCAGCAGTCGTTGACACTCCTTAACCGAAGTAAGGAACGGCTTTAGCTCGACGAAATCATCCCTACCTTTATCGATTGTGAAAATCTCGAAATCCATGTATACCGATTCTTCACGTTCTTCACACGACATAACGAAGAGAACTTCTTCACCTTCGTAAAGACGTCTTCCGATAAATAACGTGATTGAACTTTCGTCGAGGTTCACCGTAACCGAGAAAGTGAATGAAGGGATGGTTTCTATCCAGAAGTACGGGATATTCTTTAGTCTCTCGGTTTTTGCTAAGAGCGCCATCAGTTCTTCATCCGAGATGATTTCAACAGCAGCGTATTGCCATCCTAGCCCTAAAGACTGTTTAATCAATCTTGGAATTTGTTCTGTAACACCGTACTCACGGTAGGTTGGATCTTTAACCGGTATAAACGTTACGGGTATTTGACGTTTATATTCGTTAATGAACCGTACGAAACGACACTGCTCTAACCCGTGTAACGTTTGGTGTGCTCTTTCTATTTGTTCACTCATGCGCCTTAGCGCTTTCCCATAAAGTCTACTATTCGCTGTCATTATAATACTCCTAGAGGGCCGAAAGTAATTTCGAGATATAAAAAAGAAAAGCTACCCTAGCCGAAGCTAGGGTGTCTATTAGTCAATTTGGACGTAATCTGGATAATTGGCTTTTAACCACTCCCACAACTGGTACGCGAGATGGTTTTGGTCGGTACTGATAATAGCCATCATCTCATGAATCGTGCTTTCATTACCCAAGATTTGGCTATAAAAGCGACGCCATTCTGGTTCGGTATACGGTATAACCGCACCAGGCATGTATCCGTTGTGCCAGTCGGTGATCATCGAATGGAAAGCTCCAATGCGAACATCATAAAGTCTTCTACCGATACCTGTCTGGGTAATACGTCCCGGTTGGTTGAAGAAATTGTCCAGACACATCACTAAGGATACGCGATATCTGCCCGCAACAACACTCGCTACTTGCGAAGCCATCCAGATAGCATCCACAGTTTTCGGTGCCAACATGTTACGGATAGATTGTTCCGTCCGATCGCAGTGGTTTAGAAACTCGTGGATAATATCGCTATTAGAAAGATTAATGATTGCGTTTACGTTCATTTTACTGTCCTAAAATTGGGGAGAGTCCATCTGCGGTGTTTAACAACGCTTTTGTAATTTCGTAGTTGGTCTCTTTCAGGATAGCGAGACAAACGGTGATGTAAACTTCAATTGCTAACATGATTTCTTGTTCAGTCAGCAACGGTTCAGTACCGCCAATCCCGTAACGCTGTGCCGCGTACTCAATTTCAAGTTTCAAACGTTTCCATAATGCCTCGTCGTCAGTTAGGCGGGCACAGGCACGATCAAAACGTCTTTTATAAACGCCGATTTTGTGGTCAATTTCACGACGCAGTTGGTCAGCGGTTGCGTCACCATCAATAGTGATAGTAACATTGTCAACTAAACAGTAATGTACCGTGTGTCGTAAGTTGTGTAATGTGGCGGCAGTAACGACCTGTTCCTGATAACTGTTAAAACCGTGAGCACCACAAAGCTTACGTGCAACCGCGCTAGAGATTTTTTCCTCTAACGCTATCGGTGTAACGACGGTTGTTTTCTTACGAAGTTGGATTAAAATATCCATGATTATACTCCTTTAGGTTGTTCGTATTTTGATGACAGGTAGATGAGTTCAGCACGACAAACTTTCTCAACTAACCCGAGTGTCTCGAGGAAAATATCTCGGATACGGGACATCGTTTCGTTGGTAAGAATATCACTCCAACACGTTGTGTCTATTATATCCGTTAATGAAGGTTGGCGCTGCAATATGGCGACATACACTTCGTCGAGCGTATCCGGGGCATTGTTCTGTAAGTAATGCGCGGCATGTAGAAAGGCTTTCTCAAGAATCAGTTGTATATCCGTATCGGGATCAGTTACCTGGACTAAATGTGGGTGTTCCATGACCGCATGGATTTTTCGTTCCAACTGCTCAACAAGGTTGTTCACCATCGCTTCTGAATCCAGGATAGCGATTTCAGCCCCACCGTGTTCTTCAGAAATCTTATTCTCATGCACAGCAATCGCGTCGTGCAACTCAAGCGCAATTCGACTACGCATCTCACTTAACAGTTTGTTTAATTTACCCCGTGACTCGCTGAGTGAGAAATCGATAAGTATTTTCATTATACGTATTCCTGATAAATTGCCCGGCCCCGATCTTCTCGAATCTGGCAGTAAGTTACAACAGTACCGTTAGGGATTTGTACGCCGGTGTCTTCAAGGTAAATAACACCTGTAGCTTCGCAGAGATAAAACGACCACAATCGTGAGTCACCAAGTCGTGCATTCTCGTAGTGACTGAATGGCCAGTAACCGCAGTGAAGCTCAACATAGTCTCCCCGTTCTATCCCGTAAGCAACCATTTCTTTTTCCCATAACTTACATTCGGCGTCGTAGGTCGAGTACCAGAATCCAACCAGGTTCTTTGTTTGTTTAACGTTGAGTAAGTCGTTATAAATCGGAGAGAGTGCTTTGTTGAAGGTTTCTAGCATCTCTGGGGAGAGTAGGTAACTCACGTAATATTCTAACCAGTGACAAATAGCTTCCCAGACGTCTTCGGAAGCGAAGTGTTCGAACACAGCATCATCACAATCGTAGTTATCGTAGATTGCAGAGAGGTCTACTGTAACGTCACGTAGGTCGACAGTTCGGTTAGTGTTAATGGCGTTGATAATTTCAGCGATAAACTGAGTAAAGATACTTGTGCAGGCGGATTGTGCGGTATAAAAGAACTCTCCTTGAACAGTTGACCATCTTGGGTCCTTCAAACGCTCATTGAAGTATCGCGGCCAAATTTTATAAAAGATTCCCTCGAACAACGAGGGATTGATGCGTTGTAACTGAGGGACATAAACTTTTAGCATTTTAATAACTCCAATGGTGTTACACCTGGATAATATCTATCTAAGAAACTTTTTAGCGAAGTCGAAATCGAGGGCATACTCCGTAACTGTTGCGTCGTACCCAGAATGAATCTGGTCGGACATTAGAAGGTATTGGTTTAGGTCAGGTGGAAGTATCCACGCATCACCTTGTTTAAATAACGAATAGCGCAAAGGGGAAGGGGTGATTTCTTCTGGCGCGGAGGTTCTTACTGCGGTCAGGTCATTTACGTTTAATGAAACCAAACGCACAGGATAATTTATCCCTATTTCCGTTAAGCACGTACGACGATCTAACCAAACGATTTCGCCGGGATAACGGTCGAGTTCCGACCACAGCTTGCAGCAAGCGGTATTAAAGTCCTTTCGTAGCTCTGGTGTTCCTTCTACATATCCGATACATTCTTCAGTAAGCGGGGCGTGGAGACGTTCAGGATTAACACTACGTATCCGTGCTACTGAGAAATAATCATCCAGTGGATCGCACCCCGCATTACGTAAACCTATCACACCCCATAGCGCTTGTAAGGAGAAGCCTAAAGCAAGCTGCTCCAACTCTAGAGTTTCGTCGGAATAAGGGGCGCGAAAGCCCCATTTACGATTAGCCGTTTCTAAGAAACGTTGTTGAAGGTACCGAGGGGCTTTTGTCATGACTTCGCTATAAACAACTAGCATTCAAGCTCCTTATCTGTCAATATTCGTTTGTTTGAATAATAACCGCACCACAATCCATGATATTTTTCCCCGATATAAACCAATGCATACTCGATATACTGACGTTCTGGACGACGGACAGCCACGTAAAAACGACCTTCGGGTTCTTTTAAGCGGTTAATTTCCGTACGTGTTGGAACATCGATACCACGAGTAAGGATGGCTTTAACCTTGTTTTTGCTTCCAGGGATATGGATAGTTACATCAAAACCTTTATCTACGTTACGATAAAAGTCTTTCTTCGGTTTACCTTTCTCATCGTAAAGCATGTCGGTAATATCGTTTAACACTACCGAGTTTTTCTGCTCCATTGCATCACGTAACCAACCTGCAAGTTCATCACGAATTGCAATGCAGCGATAAGACAATAACGCAGGACGAAGAATTCGTGTAATCGAAAGATCTTCAAACATCCACAAGTTTTTGTCTTCGCTAAAGTGCATTCTGTCGATAGGGATACCGTTACCTGCGGCTTCTGCAAACTTCTTACGTTTTACGAATAAGTTAAAAACCACTGCGATGGGATCAAACTGACGTAAACGTGGTACACCTTCCCATGCTTTTGCAGAGTGGGTGTTTACTAACTCGTATACGTTAGTCCACGGTTCTTTGGTAAACATCACGCAGAACTGCGCATCAGGGATGTATTTCCCGACGAAGACAATATCGTCTTTCTGTTTTGCGTGGTTCCCGCCAAACATGTAATACAGTTTCTCACCGTTTACAGTAACCGTGGGGTGTGGTTCATTTACCATCGGGTAACAAAACTTCGTGACGCAGATTTCAGGGAATGCAGATAAATTGACGCCTTCACCAACAACTTCCGGTTGCTGATCTTCTTCAGGCATCTCGTCTTTTGACCAATACGGTGTATAGTCTAACCCTTCGCCACGCGCAGAGATACTTGAACCTTTCCGTGCTAGTTCGTCTGCACGTTCATTTCCATAACGACCTGAGTGACCTTTAATTTTAAGGACACGGATACCCTTCCCTTCTTTCTTTAACCGCTGTTTGACTTCCCACATCCGTTGGATTAGTTCCAAGTTCGCAATGGGTGTACCGTCTGCACGACGCCATCCTCGTGCTGCCCAACCATCAATCCAATCGTTATACGTGTTAACAACGTAAGAAGCGTCGATATAGATAACATAGTTTTTCGCAACGAAGGGCGCGTGTTCGAAAACAGTTAGAAAAGCCACGAGTTCTGCAACGTCAGAATGTGACATTTTTGGTACAGGAACAACGCCGTCAATAAACTCCACGGTTTCTGGCAAAGGAGGGAGTTTTTCATCCTTGTTTATCTGGCGGTATCCCGACGTCGTAATCCCCTCGGGAATAGAGGGATGGCGGTAAACCCGACCATCCTCAATCACTTCACGATTAAATAAGTACCCATGAATCCCCGCTCCTGTACCGAGCGGGGAAGTCAAATGGCTACCGTCCGTGTAAATTACAGCAACATCAACATTCTTCATTCTTAATCCCTGGTTAATTGATCACGAATCTGTGGCGCAATATACTCGCCGGTTTTCAGTTCTTCGTGACAGGCTTTGGCACGTTCAAACCCGTATTCACGGGTGACCAAAGCGAGGTGATAAATACGTGCCGTGGTGTAGGCTTCTTTTGCCGCATCCCACATAGCGTGGTGTTCAAAAGCCGGTTTACCGCGTGTCCAGTAAACTTGCTCTACGGTTAAATCAGGCTCGAAACCAAACGCAAATGCTAAACGTTCTGCGGTACGATCGCTATCCAGTGCACTGAACTTACGGAATTTCCCTGGTGGAATATCGCATTGTGCAAACGCGTTCATGAAAATCGGCGCATCGAAATCAGGGCCGCGCATGGTAATAACAAATTCGTGTTTTGCGGTGATTTCTCCGAGCCACTTCTGCATTGCCCACAACGCATCAGGCAACGCTGTCGTCCCACCCCAGGCTTCTTCATACGCTTCACGAGACGGTGCGTATTCTGGTTCACCTTTACCTTCCCACCATCCAACAGTTTGCGGGTCTTCGTGGAAAATTGCTTTTGCTTTAGGATCGTTAGGGTCGATACGAATATACGAGGACCCCACCATTTTCAACGTAGGGACGTCAAAAGCCACTAATCCCGCGCTTAACAAATAAGCATCAGGACGTAATGATTTGGTTTCTGCATCAGCACCAATAACCAGAGTTGGGGTATACGGCTGAACGATTTTTGGATAAGTCATGTTAAAGTCTCCTGTCAGTATACATTAAAATAGCGGTAAACGTTAAAAAGAAAGACCCTCCTGTATCCCGAAGGATACAGGAGGGAGTGTCAGTACAAACACGTCGTCAAGTATTGATTGTACGAATCGAGTAAGGTCTGACGGTCAGAACGGTAATTCCACAACAAACTGTTAAGTTTTCGTGATAAGTCCCGACTAATTTCTTGCGGCGTTAAGGAACTTTCATCGAGTGATAAACGTTCAGGCACAACATGTAATTTCGGTAACTCATAACGTTCGCAGAGTGGAGCCAACATCGGAGGGCTCCAGCCACGTTTAGCGGCTTGCTGATTTAAATTTCGTGTGTAGACATAAACGTAATAAGCATAGGTGTTGACGTCTGCAACATACTCACGCATTGCATCTTTGTCAATTTTCCAATTCACCATGATGGGTGGTGTCGGAGGAGGTTCCAATGGACGATAAGCTGCCCGTCTGACCTCTTCGCCGTAGCTATTACTCACCAAACCCATGAATACAACCATGATGAATAACAGCGTTTTCATCAATCACTCCTTAGCAGACGTTAGCGTCTTTATAATCTCCTGTCGAAAACTGTTTGCATCTAAACTACCCACAGGTCTCGCCGATGCTTCTTTGCGTTGTTCTGGTGTTGAAGCCGGACTAACAGGAGTTTCTGGTTTTGTTGGCGTCAGATCCTTCGTCGAACCGCTCTCTTTCGATGGGTTGAACGTGCTTTCATATGGCGGTTTCTGGCCGAGACAAACGAAGAGTCTGTCGTATAACTTGCCATTATCTTCTTTCAGCTTATCACGATCTTGTTTCATCTCTTGATAAGACTGCGTCATATATGCGTCATGAGACTGCACCGAAACGAGTGCGTGAAATTGTTGCACATACGCGTAGGAGACGAAGCCCGAATATGATAACAAGATCGTGATGATTAAAGTCATTATCTTGCTTGCTCTTGATACGTTTTCTCCTTCTCCTGGTTTAAATGCTTCCATTAACATCTGAAGGAAGAACGGAAGCACTTTAAGAAATGAACCCATTGCTCACCTCGGAGTATTTTTAATTATGTTAGACTTACAAGGTTTTATTCAGATACCGGCTCTGTTTGACAATCAGGACGGCGTCACCGCTCCGGTGGGCGAGCTGTCTGATTTGACCCTCTCGTACGCGAAGAGTAAACAGACGTTTACTAAAGCCAACTTGCAAGTGCAATTGGTGACATTTACGTCTAAACGAGAAAAACAGACGGTTGTTGTACCAGCCGAGTTTTCTGATCATATTCTAACCGTTTCTCAATGGATTTACCAGCAAGCGATCTTGGGGAATCTGAGAAATGACGAGCTTGAATTCCAGCGCCTGTTATTAGGCCAATTCCAATCAACCATTTCCGGTGTTCAATCTGGTGCAATGATCCAGACTAACGGAAACTGGTTCCCACGTTGGGTTAGCTGGAAGTTTGAAGCAACAGCAGAACAAGTACAAGATGCAACTGATGTAAATAACCAAATCATCGTTTGGTTCTCGGATGAAGACTTCGACCAAGACTACACAGGTTTTGAAATCGAGGTACAAATGCCGATTTCACCAATCGACACATTCTTATCGACCAAGTCCGTCGTTGAAAAGGCAATGGAAGGGTTTAACCTTACCGAACACCATAAGAAAATCAACGAGTTAATGGCGGGTTTTCCATATACCGCCATTCAAACTAACTACTATACTTGGCACGATCAAGAAAACTACGAGTCCACGCTGGTAGTTCCAATGTCGGTTATTATCTACGGACGCGCAGGAAAAAACCCAACGAAAATAAAACAGGCATTGCGAGAACACATTCTCGCTAACTCCAGTTTTACCGTTCCGATTGGGGTAAAAGTATTTCCTGAAATTTTCACCACGACGAAATTTACAATTGTTCCTGGGTGGAAAATTCGTGGAATACCCAATGAGGAAGATGTGGCGGCACTTTATTCCCCCATCCTTCCATATGATTTCTGGGTCAAAGCCATTACACGGTTTGGGGAATGGTCAGATCAGACGGTGACAGAAAGAAATACTAATACAATTAGTAAACCTACAACGGATGTAACCGATCTACCGACGGTTTATAAATCACTAAACTGTGTCGTCATTAGTGGTCCTGAGAATGACACGCGTAAAGCAACGTTGCATGAAACTATCCCGGATTATGCGTTAATTGCGACGACTAACCCGGATATTGCCCGTATGTCGAAAACCACGACTGAATGGTTGGCATTATTCTTCCAAGCGTTAATTGCCGCAGAAGAGTACCATCCGTATCAGACTAGTTTGGATGTGGTAAAATTGGTCGATGAAGCTGACCCTGATAACTACTTCTGGGTGTTTGAATACGACAACGTAGAATACCGTATCCTGTCTCGGAAAGCGAAATGGTACACCGAGTTAGACGAGGAGTAATAAATGGCCACGCGCTTACCACTACAGGTCCCTGTTAACACTACAGGGCTTTTTAAAGTAAAGACACCTTTTACTTTATCCGAAACGGTCATTTATACAGTAGAAGCGTCACGTACCTTCCCAGATTTAGTACGTCAGAATATTGACGTTTATAACGAGTATTACCAGCCAGTCGGCCTGAGTCGTGAAGAATATTTAGCAGATGCGAATGTCAGTGCATCCATTCTGACGTTTAAGTCTCGCGACGGACAGGTTGCGTATATACCCGACACTTACCTGGAGTCATATCCTGGTCTGTCTGGGATTACGTATCAGCGGAACGTGATGGTGATTGATCTGGCGCTTGTACCAGACTACGTGAATGTGTCGGCGATGACCAAAGACGTTTCGGATATACTTACCCACACACTGGGGATTGATCCGAAAGTTGAGGTCACGACGCTCGAGTATGAAGGGAAAGTGACGGAAGAACAACACCTACAGATGGAAGCGGCACGAAAGAATAAAATTCGTGAATCGATTCCATTAGGTGAACAGGTGACTGCATTAACGGAAGAAAACAAAAAATTAAAAGAGTTAAACAACCAAATGTTAGAGATTCTTAAAGCTAACGGGTTAGTTAACTAAAAAAAGAATTACCCTACTCCCGAAGGAGTAGGGTAACTTTTATTTTGCTTTTTGACCTAGCGCTTTAAGAACCAGTTCGCGGATATATTTCTGCGTACGTTTCTTCGGCGGTAGAGCCATAAGGGTGTCGGCGATTTCTTGACCACCTATAACTTTACTGATAAGTTGTTGAACCTGGAAGAGTTCAGCTTCTTCATCACTGATTTCATTAGACTGGTCTTTCTGGCACAGGGCTTCTACCAGGTCTGCGACAGATATTTCTTTCTCGTCACCAGGGAAATCCAGGTTAAGAGATTCGAAGATGTCACGTTTAACAAACACGGATTTTAGATCGTCGTAGTCTTCACAAACCGCAACTTCTGCACCAGGTACCGGTTCTTCTTCGTCATGATCGTCATTCTTCGCGGCGCGGTAATCTACCTCTATTGGGTGGAACGTTACATCAGCTTTACTCAGGATATAACTTACATGTGCCCAACTGCTCAGAATGAAATAGACCACGCTTCCACTTAATCCGATATTGCCCTGACGAAGGTCAAGAGCAATTTCTTGGCGGCGAGAAATCTGCCCTAAGTCAAAGAACGACTCGTCGCGAGCCGCAACAACCTCGTACTGATTCACGCCTTGTTCTACCACAACGAACCAGTTACCGTGCTTCGCAGGAAACGGATTGAGCATGAAGGACGGTTCATTTCCCGAGACGGGATTAATAGCAATAGAGGAATGACGCATCCCCATAGAGAAGTTGAATGTATAGCCCTCTTGAACTGCGACGGCGTCGCTAATTGGAAGAATTTTGGTGGCACGATCAATATGGAAAACCGTCTCCTGTGTAATCGAAGACGGGTTGTTACCCAGGAGATGGCCACGCAGGAAGTCAGCAGTTTCACCTATGCAGGATTGCAGCATATGTCCATTATAGTGACGACGCAGAGTGTTAGCCAGTTCGTAGATTACTTCAGATGGAAAAGTCATTTTAATAGTCCTCTTTTAGGTTTATTCAAATCAACTAAGGGTTCTGTAAAAAGTTAAAATAGTGGCAGATTACGCCATTGTCCTATTGAATAGAAAGCTTTTGGGTGTTTACGGATATACTCTTTTGCTTCTTCCGGCAACCATCGATCGCCTGCACGTTTCTGTTGCGCAACAATAACCGCCAGTAACAAATACGGATTCTTCGAACCGGGGAATTTCGCATTAGTTTCTAACGCAATATCTAACATCGACTCCCAGCCCAGGCTTTTATGCTGCGCTGGTAAGCGATCTTCAATGTACATTAACCAGTTCATGATTTCTTTAGGTTTATACGGGCACGTATAATTCGCCCAACTAATCATGAAGAACTTAATAATCTTTGCGATAACCCATACAGGGATTGCTACGAATAAACAGAATATAGTTAACTGCGAAGCAGGCGCATTAACGAAAGTAACCGCCGCAAGAATCATAAACAACTCAAGTACCACAAACCAAAAACGTGTTGGATAACGCCAAATAAATTTTATCATGCTTTTGCTCCTTTAGGAAATGAAAATAAAAGTACCCCTACTCCGTTAAGAGTAGGGGTAGGGATTAGAAGAACGGTTGGTTTGGAATAACCGCGTATTCCAGAATGAACATGTGTTCAGGGGCGTCAGTTTTACGCCAGACTTTGTGTGTTGCTACGAGTTTTTCCAGAATCGTTAAGAAGCTACGTTGGCAGTAGGTGTTTTCGCCAAGTAACAGATTCTGAAGTTCTACAGTAGCATCCATATACGCTTGCTTAAAGACCAACCCACGGTTATACTGACCCGTATAGTTCCAGAGCAACACTTTACCTTCTTCGGTTTCTTTTACCGTTGGCCGTAGACCACAAATCCAGAGCAGTGCTAAGTTTACGTTCCAATCAAACTCTTGCTCATTCTCGGGATCATCGCCGAAGGCAGTAGGCAAAGCATCGTAAAATTCGTGCTTCTCAGCGAAATCTTCATCCGATTTAATCTCGTCTTCGATACTGCTTCGGACGATAGCGTAAACGTCTTTCGCGGTTAGTTGTGCGGCTTTTGTAATGCCTTTATACCAATCGGTTACAACGATGCTCAAAGGGCAACTCCTCTATTGATTGGAAAACTCGTGTTTATCGTATCCCAAATTCTACTGACTTCCGCCAATTGAATCTGACGTGGTGACTTCTTCGCAAACGCAAGCTGACGTGGAGCCGAGCCCACAGCAGCAGGTACATCGATTTTCGCACTGTAAAATGCTGCGTCTTTCATAAACCCTGCCATTTCTCGTTGTGCTGCTCGAGATTTGCTTTTGATTCGTGCGTGTGCACCACTTTCACCCCAGTGGTAAGCTAACGCAACTTCAGCCATGGTGGGCTTGCGTTTGAGTCGTTTAGTTAACCCCTTTTCAAGATGCTTAATATACGCGGCAGCCAGCAAAACAGCATTACGCGGATTGTACAAATCGGCGTTCTGACTAAGACCTAATTCTTTTCCGTAAAGCTTTAGCAAATTACGTTTGGTACTCGGAACCATCTGTACCAGGCTGTGTGCTCTTGAGCTTTTATTGTAAGCTTTAGGATCAAAACGCGATTCACGGTAAATCAGCGTAACCATCAATTTAGGATCAACGCCTTGCTTTCGGGAGATTTCCACAATTAAAGGACTGACCTTTTCGAATCGATGTTGGATTTGTGCAAACTCACGATGATGCTTAGATTGTGGCGTTGACGTTGACGCCTGTGCGTTAAACGCGAAAAGTGTTACCAGTAAAAGAAAGAAGATACGAAACATTTTGCTTCTCCAGTTGGATTTATACATTTCCGTATTCCGTAAGACGAAATGACGGCGCGGACAGCTAATACTCCTTTGTTGTGTGCCCTAATGATAATATCTATTTAAAAGAGTTTGGAATTAAAGACCGAGCTTCTTGGTACAATGCATCGGGTAGATATAACGTGTGATGTTGTCTCCTTGTTTCAAGTTTGTCGTAAAGCCACAAAAAGATTTCTTGTCTTTCCCAAGGACGTAACCAACCATTGGCCATTCCCAGTGGAGGGATAGCAACAGAGGTGTCCAGGTTTTCAACACAATCTGCTAATGCGGTAATACCCGCAGTAACATAAGAAACTTGGGACTTTAGACGCCAGTGTGTTTTTGTGGGGAGCAGGATACACTTTTCGTCAGGATAAACGTAGACATTTCCAATCCTGATTTCGTTTTCGCGACAACGTTTACGATAATCCTGATAAAGCGTAGGGTAGCGTTCTCGACAGGCTAAAGCAATACCGCGACCCATTGCGCCCACGCAGTTAATGGTAACGACCTTATAAGCTTCAGGTGCATTAAAAAGGTCGCCGCCGATCTCAGATTCTTTACGTATCGTTAGCATAACGATTCACTCGAAGTTGATGGACGGTGTTAAAACGTGTACCACCGATCGACAACTCAACGAGTATGGCGATATATGTTTTACCCATCATTGATTTTTCTTAATCCACTGTTTGACTGCCGTTTCTAAACCTTCGTGCTGTAGACCCAGGCGTTGCATAGCCAACGCTAAGTTGAGTGTATGAACAACCTGTTCACGGAACTGATGATCGTTCATGCGGTCCCAGACTTTCTCTACAGCAATATTGTGCTTCCAAAGCAGATAAGCTTCACGACATGATGCACGACGAACTAAGCTGGGTTTAACAAAAGGTAGTTCGATTTCAGGTAAGTAGCCCAACATCTTAACTAAACGTGTGACTTGTGTGTTACCAAAATCGCCGCATTGATAACAAATTTGTAGAATGTCAAACTCATCCAGTGGTAGACCGTAAACTGACGGATTCTCTGTGAACATTCATATTCTCCTCAGGCTCGAAATGTGTTTCGGGTGGCAACGTTCCTAAAGCCCCTTGGATAGAAGCTGTCAGTGAAGGTTTACCAAAACAAACCTTACCGATTGTTCCTACGTTGGGATGTTGTAAGAACGCTTTGGCGCGTTCGTATTCTTTCCAACAAATACTCGTATCCAAACCACCCACTCCGTACGATTTTAACATAAATAGCTCTCCTGACGTAAATTTCTCACACTCATAGTGAGGAACGCCAAGAGAGCTTTTATTATTTTAGAATGATTTGCTAAAATCGACCCACTCACGATCGCGTGAGTAAACCGCTTGATAACCGCGTCGGATGAAATATTCTTTTGCTTCTTTGCACTTCGCATACATGCCAACAACGATCTCGCTGAAAGCTTCATCGGCTGCGATTGCTTTAAAAATCTCTTTCATTACGCCACGCTGTCGATAATCCGGCAACACATACAGTGAACGTATCTTGAGGGAACCATTACGATTCCGGTAACTGCAATAACCTACTGCCACACCGTCCAGATACACCAGAACTACGCAGTTACCCTCGATCAGCTGCCGTGCATTTAACTTCGGCACGGCCATTTTGATTTTTAGTAACGTAGCTTGGTGGTCTAAGTAACGGTAGTGTAATTTAAGTAAGTCACTTGCTTGTTGCTCACCGACTTTAGAGGATGCGTTCAATAAATAAATTTCCATTTGCAAACCTTAGAGACGCAAAAAAGTAAAAAGTTAAAACCAACGCGCAATGACGAATGCTGCGGCGGCTAATATGGCGGCGGTAATTAGCATCCCGCCCCATGTAAGCTCCGCATCGTATAATGCAGAGATCGCCGCATTCGTAGTATTTATCGAGGTCATCTTTTCTGTTCCTGTTAGTACCCTCCTTACAGAGGGTACGTTCTGGATTATTTGAATGTCGAACCTTCGAACGCCCAGCCGTGTCGTTTAATTAACCAGTTTAAACCTTTACCGATCAACCACAACGCACCTAGCGTTAGCAGAACCCCTTCAATCATAATTCCCTCTCCTAATTCCGCCACTCGCATTCGCGTTGACGCCAAATCGAACCCCAGAATAGTTTAATCGAATACGATGAAACTACCCATAAAATCATTACCACGCAAAACATGACGTAAAGTATTGCCAAAATGACCATAAAGCCAAATCCCGCCGCGCTCATCGAACGACGGAACCAATCAGTTTGCATAAACAATTTTTACTCCCTCGTTATACACCGCAGGTAATGTCACCCCTTCCGGTTCAATGACACAGTACGATGCTTCGTTAAGTTTAGAATGGACTTCAGCTTCGTGGGAGACCACCAGTAACTGCGAGAACTCCCCTGAGTTTGCTAACGTTTTAATAAAACCAACCAGGTTATTACGGTGTTCTTCGTCCATACCCTCTGAGGGTTCATCCAATAGCAAAGGAAACTGATGTAATTTCAACGCTTTATACGCAGTCAGTCTGAACATCAGATTGAATATAGCACGTTGTGCCTTAGACCCTTTACGCACATCAGGAACGGGTTCAGGATGTGTTTTTAGTTGGACAGGAAAAGTATAATCCAAATCACCGTCGGTGAGATCACAAGGCATAACTCGCATGGGGTACGTCCAGACTTGTTCGATATAGCGCGTCATTAACTCTGTGATTCTGACGATAGCATTGTAAAAATACTTTCTGAGTACACCTTTTTCTGGCGAGAACGCCTGAATCATCAATTTGTTATTAAACTGCTGGGCTTGTAAATCCGCAAGTTCGCGTTCCAACGTATTGAGCTGATTCAGTTCACTTTCCATTTGACGATAACGCTCACGTGCTGTCGTAAACGCATCCAGTTTCCCTTCTCGTGCCCGTAAGAGTTCTTCGACAACTGTGTTTGTCAAAGTAACCTTAACGTCATTCTCTAACCGTTCGAATAACGCGCTAAAATCGTCTATAGCACGTTTAACGCTCTCTAGATAGGTAAGTGTCGTATTAGCTAACTCGTGCTCTCTACGACGCACTGAGAGCGTTTCTGTGGCTTTACCTAAACGCGATTGTTGGAAAGCAATTTTCTGTTGTAAAGCACCATCGACGTTACCCACAGCAGCTACCGCATCTTGCCATTCTTTTTCTGCCTTCACTAACCGTTGACGGGTTTCATGATATTCAATAGCAGAATACAGCTCACTGTCAAAAGCCGCGCAGAGACTTCCGAACTGTTCGCGTGATTCTGTAAAGACATTACGTTCTTGTAGACACTTAAAGAACATGCTTAAAACCGGGTCCTTTGAGTACGTCAACACGATTTCACGAACCTGACGCATATACGTTACATCAGATTCCAGTTCGACACGATCGCGTAATATACTGTCTAACTGTGTTTGAAGCTCCGTACGTTGTTGCTGTTGGCCTCTAATCGAGGTTTCAAGTTCAGACAAAGAACGCGTAACCCCAGGTCGAAATTTAAACCGACATTGCGGGCAATCTACTTCTGCTGTTTCCAGATAGTGATTTCGTTCGTGGTTCAAGTTTTGTAAAACATTCTCTACGCGCTGGAGTCTATCTCGCAATCCTGCGGTCTTCTGATCCATCACCAGTAGACGTTCTTCCAAAACGTTGAGCTTTTCGGTTGAATGAATGGCGTCCAGTGTTGTTCCCAGTCGTTGGCCCCAAACGCGTGCATCGGTTGCAGCACGTAGCTGGTCTAAATTCGCACTCTCACTAAACAGTCCAGGAAAGAGATGCTCGGTGTCCCATTTGGTAAGCACTTCACGTAAACGTGCGAGAGTGTTCTTGAGACCCTCGTGATTGCGCATCAGGTAATCCTGTCGCGTTGACTCGTCCATCAATAACGACAGATCTTTATTCAACATTGATACTTCCGTTTCTGCTGAAACGACAGCTTCGCGTGCTGTGGCTTCATTGTGTCGTGCGTTCAGTATCTGTTCGTCGGTAGGCAAACCACCACGATGTTGTAATATTGCGTCGATAGTTGGACCTAAGCCGTTTAATAACGCCTGGATTGATTCGATAGTAACGCCACGATTTAAACCCGGTAGCTGTTCGATTTGTCGGTTCAGTTCGCGTAAATCCGATTCCAAGCCTTTTAATCTTACCGCTAACTGTTGACGTTCTTCTTCATTTTCAATAACACGTGTTCGTAACTCTGCGATCTTACGACTGGTAATTTCAATGCCACCGTTTAAGACGGTGAGGTTTTTCCGCAATCTCTGATAGAACCCTAGCGCGTAAGTAAGGTCAGAGGTACTTAAACGGTAAAACCATTTACGACGTAATTCCGTTCCCGCGTCCGTTAACAACACCTCACCGTTTAACAATTCTTTAATTTCTTTCGTAATACCAGTGATTTCTTCAACGCGTGAATTGTAAACCTTTGCGTTACCTTGCTCGACAATCTTCGTTCCCGTAGTGAGATTCTCAATATCGCAAACCAACGAGTTGCCTTTACGGGCAACTTTGAAACGGTAACGTTGATCGCCGACTAAACAATAATTCGTGTAAGAACCCCCATCCCTGAATTCTGTTTTAGCCGGAGCTAAGGGCAAAAATACGGACAGTAAACTGGTCTTCCCACAACCGTTCCCACCCAGGATAATCGTTGTCGGTGACTGGATAGTGAAATCGAACGTTTCAATTTCGTGCAATCCCATCCCCGTAAAACCTTTGAGTACAATACGTTCAACTTTTAGCATACCCACCTCCATAATCACGGAGTGTGGTGTAAAAAGAAAAAAAAATAAAAACGAATGGGAGAACCCGAAGGTTCTCCCAAGTGTTATTTGGTATACGGTTGATATCCCATTGAAATCCAGTCATCAATGTTCTTTGAGTTTTCTACCCAAACCCGACCTGCTTCAGAAGCCATCATCTCCATTGTTAGTGTGCAAATCAGATTGGTTACTGCCGCACATTTCCCTGGCGTTACGCCATCCAGATAAACCGGATAGAGATACGGGGATTTAATGCTTTGGTACGGATAAGAATAATGGCTACCGACCATCCAACCTTCTTCTACCGGACACAAGTTAAAGGTACGGGTTTCAGGAACTTCGCCTTCAGAGATCCAGTTAACAACGTCTGCTTTAATACGACCGTTGTCCACGTAATAGAACACAACACGTTGCGGAATACTGACAGTACCCGCTGGGTCGAGAGCTTCCATTGCTTTGAACGGCGTTGTCAGTAAAGTCGTACTGTTCTCGAGCGCGTAAACCAGTTTGTCATACGCCACCGGTGTTTTACGCTTAAAGTATTCCCGTAAACGCGGGTAAGCTAAGAACCCTTCAACTTCTTCTTCCATCAGATCGATGAATAACGGGGTGTGTGGATGCTGCTCTGCGTTCAACATGGCTTCAAGAAAACGAACTAGTGTGATTTCGTTCATCTGGCATTTCCTTTTAAATCAAAAAAGAAACCCCGAACGTGGTCGGGGCCGGGCTAATTAGAGCCCTAAGTGCGTGAGTGATAAAATAGGCTGGGATTCACCTTTAATCGTTGCGTAGGAGCGGTACATTTCCGCGTTACTTGAAAAGACTTCGTTAGCAACGATACATTCACCCGTCTCTAAAGAAAGGAGATAAATGTAGTCGCTCCATACACTTTGTACCAATACCCATTCGAGTGCAGTATCGCTTTCTCGCGTTGTCCGTAAGTAATGGAAATAAGGACGAATTGCGTCAACGGCTGCATTAAATCGGCGGTGATAAATTCGGGTTAAATCGAACGTCCAAATTGTTTCCAGGTCGACAGGATGTAATGTACGTACTGTGTCGATGATTGTTGACTGGTCGCCTATACGAGCAGCTTCTGCAATACGTAATAGTTTCCAAGCCACTGTCAGGTTGTGGCGAATCTGTTCAGGTTTGGCGGACAGGTCATGATGAAATTGTGCTGCTTGGTAGACGTTAGACAGTTGCATGATAATTCTCCTTTAGGTATAACAAGTCGTAAAAAGGACCCCGGACGAATCGGAACGTACCGGGGCCAAGACTACACTCAGTAATCTAATTCGATAGCGCCTGCCATCTCACCGCGTTCTTCGATAACGATTAAGTAACGGTCGCGAGATTTGCTTTTAGCAAGCGATAAGACAACAGTAGGGTCGCACGTTTTCGTAGTGATAGGAAGAACCTCTTTTGCGACAGAATCAAGTAGGAAATAGTAACCGGCTGGGCACATCGCGCCCCCGTCGGCTTTCACCAGAATGTAGCGCCCATCTGCGCCGACTTCTTGACAGGTTGTTTCTCCATTCTCACAGACTTCAAAACTGGGTGGATTGTACTGATAATCGTCGTTGTTGTTTGCTGTCAGCAGTAAATCGTTAACCTGGGTAGAAGCAGTTACGCTCAGAGAGAAGAAGAATGCTAAAGCGCAAATGAAACGCATGAGTTACTCCTTAAATTTTAAGTTTATCCATAGCCACAACGATAGATTTTTCAGAGGTGTCTAATATCCCTACCCACGGCACACCATCTACGACTTGGAAGAACGGTTTGTTATTTCCAGAGCACAGACGCTTGTCGTTGTATTCGAGACGTTGGGCTTTCCACGTTTCGAGGTTAAGTACCGACATAGGGCTGTCGTAGCACCAGGCACCGCCTTGCTCAACAACGAATACGTATCTGTTACCTTTGTATTTAAACAGATTCTTCGTCTGGCAGTACAAACCATCGATTTCTGTACAGTAGAAATCATCGGTACTGTTGACGTATTTGATACCATCCGGTAATTTTATTGTTTTTGCTGTCACGTTAGCAGTGAAGAGAACAGCGATCGCAACGAGAAGCGTGTTGATGATATTTTTCATGATAAACGTCCTTAGTATTTAGATTGTTCCGCGTATTTCTTAACCAGATAAGCGAATTCAGCAACACCGATATCACCGAACCAAATCAGGTAACCGGGGTCGATGTTGTAGTAATAACCGACGAGTTCGTTGGTTTGTGGGTTGTATAACGTTACGATATATTCCCAGCCACAAGCGTTAGCTTTACAGCCACCACTTTCAATCCAGATTTTGTTATTAATGTTTACCGGGTACATCGCACCGCCGGGGCCATCCATGTAACCTTTAGCACCGAACATACCATTCAATCCTACCGGGTCCAGTGTTTTATCAACAACCGCTTTAAATGACTTATCGGTATCGTACACGTCGTTGATGTTTGGACACGCGTTAGGTTGTCCGTCCCATGCGTTGGTGTCGCATGTAAGCGCATCTTTCACTGATGCTGCATCAACAGTTGGTGTAACACCGATAAACATGAAAGCCAGAAAGAACATCAGTGTGTGTAAACGTTTCATCGTAACTACTCCTTTAGATTATTCAGCAGGGCGATTTAAAGTAACACGACCGATTAATTCGGCATTATGAAAGAAATCTACAGCGGTATAATTACCAACTGATAACGGGTGAATACTAACCGACATGACTTTTGGTTGTTCGCAAGCAATATCAGTTAGACGTTGATAGACACGTGCGCCGTTATCGGCAATGATTAGTCCGGTGCATGTACTGTCACGCATCAGGCGGTACACCTCTAGTTTACCGAAGCTCCGCATTAGTGTTGGTGTTTCATCAGGATTAATAATTGGGGAATCTGGTGCTGGGTCGTAGTAGCGGATATCCGATTCACCGAAAGCGTACGTACCGGTAATACCGATAGCGCAGAAAATAATGATAGTATAAAGTATAGTTTTAATATTCATTTCACGCACTCCTTAAATAGAACGGGGACCACGAAGTCCCCCCCCCTTTTTTTCCTGTAATTATTGTTCGTATTCGGTGTTCCAGCAAGATTCGAGGAAGTTACCGTCCATCACTTTCTTAACGTTTTTGGCTGATGGGTTAAAGGTAGCAACCTTTTTCTGGTCGAGGTATAAGTCAAACTCAGTTGCTGTAGAGATTGCTTTTACAAAACTAACCCAAGTATTGTCGGTATTACGTGTGCCGTCAGGAACTACACCCCAGAACTCTTCACCATCGATAACGAAACTAATGTCGTTATCTTCCGAGTTGGCCACCACATTACCATCTTTAGAGATAAAGATCTTGTGTGGTAAAATGTTGTTTTCATCTGGATTACCGGTACAGCTAATGGTAATACCCCATCCACCGTTATCGATACCATACTCGGTTTCACCCATTGCAAAGCCACTACCCCACATGTTCGGAATGGCCTGTGCAGCAGTGGCGCTTACAGTTAAAACGATAGCTAAGAAGATGTTAGACAGTTTCATGGTTATATTCCTTTTAGTTTAAAAATTAAGTTATTTATCAAGGACGGCTATGTCCACAGTTCTTAAAGAAAGTTTCGGGCAGACGCTCACCATCTACAATAAAGTTAGCGGCTTCGTTACCGTTGATAGCCACACCGAAGCTTTTTGCATTAGCGATAGCATTAGCGAAGGCAACCCAAGCTTTTTCTGCTTTGTCGCTGCCGTCAATAGTGGGAATGATATAGTTTTTGCCGTTTACGACAATACTCATTTCGTTGTCTTCGGCATTAGTTGAACCGACCGGTTCACCGTAATACCAAACCATGCGACCGTAAAACTTACGATTAGCCGTTGCGGTATCGCAGTTGATAGACAAGCTGTTCCCATTTTCGTCTTCGATTTCGTAAACAGCATTTCCCGGACTTTGAAGTCCTTCCCAGCTTCCGATTGCGGCGTAAGCGTTATTGAGACCGAAAGTTAAAAGGGTTACTAAGAATGCGATAAAAGTTTTCATTGAAATACTCCTTAAAGGTTAACAGGTTAAAAGAGTTAATCGTAACTCTCACCTAAGTAATATATATCTGAAATTATTTCTAATCGTACTGAACAAAAAAGAAAGTGGGAGCAATGCTCCCACTGCGTTCAAACATCGAACCGATACAAACGAGAACCTACCAGAAACTCGGTGTTCAGTTCTATCCACTCGAGTAAGTCTCCGAGCGGTAAACGCTTCGGGTTTTCTAACTCGATAGTGGCAACTGGATAGGAGTTAACCAATTCCGTAATGGACTCGATACCCTCCTGCGTTCCGTCGTCGTCTAACGTAATACTGAAGGGCATATCCGTACGTTCAGCACTCGGATTATACAGGTTGATTTTACTGGCTTGTACAAACGCCGAGTAGTCGTCCCGAATGATCCTTACGTCAGGCAGTAACGATACCCACAAAAGTCCACCCGCTGGTGCTTTACGTCGTGCGTATTGCACAAACGGCGATGCAGGAATCTTATCCATAGCGCAGCAGATACAACGTAGCGTAGGGCCACGAGGATCGGTGTGTTCTACAGCAAAGATACCTATCGGGTCCAGACTACTTTTCTGTTTTACCAGAAAGGCCAGTACCGTGTCCGCCTTTTCGGGTAAGGAAAGCTCAATTCCTTCTAGCTCCCCATTGACGAGGTTTTCCAACCATACGTCTTTTCGCATTTCTATTAATCGGTACACGGTACCACCTCACTATTGATTAAGTTTTACATCTGCAATAAACAGCAACTGTTTACCATGTTGCTGCACTTCTTTCCAACCTAGCTTCATAGCAGCGTCAACAACATCTATCATGCTGTAACGAGAGATCAACGAGGCTGATTTTGTTCCTGACATTAAGTAGAGCGGCTCATTAGGGCAACGGTCACGGGCGTCAGGGAGTTCTTGAATGATTGATGATCCTTCAGGTACGTTAACAACACTAATCACGGTAAATGGCCTTTTGTGCGTTAGATAAATACGAAAACCGACATGTTTAGACTCATGAAAGATTTTCTTCACGACCGCGTCTTTTAATGTCGTCTGAACTTCGACCCCAGGCAATATCATGGATTTACGGGAAACGAAACAACGACTATTTTCGACTGTGGAGAAATAATTACGTATCGGTAAGCTGTTATTGTTATCGCGCAGTCTTTTGCTTAAGAGATCATAATCCATCTCTTTAACTTCTTCTAACCACAGATGTGCACGTTCAACGTAATACAGGCCAACCGTGTGGTAACTTAATACTTTGCCTGTACTTAGTTGCCAGAGCTTAACGCTGAGTGAGTCGGGTTTATATCGGCGATATTCCCCACGGGTATGATTGACACGTTGGTAAAGACCTACGTCTTCTGTTGGTGCGGATTCGACGGACCGCAATTGGAGTGTTCGATTATATTTATCGTCCAGCAACAACGAGGCCAGCGAGCCATTAATCACGTAGTGTTCTGATTCAAAAAGTGCATCTAAATGGATTTTCATTTCTATTTCCTTCTTAACAAAAGCCGCGACTAAAGCGCGGCAGTTAGAGAAAGTGTATTTTCGTTTATTAAAGGTCAGCAACAAACAACAGCTGACTGCCGTACGATTCGACAGATTTCCAACCGTAATCTTTACCGATCGTCGTTAAATGACCGGTATTTAACTTTTTGTCAATCGACCGCAATTGCATCATTAGCGTATTGGATTCTGCCGCATCAAGTAACAACGCAGGTTCTTTTTCAGTGCGATCATCCGCTTTCGGGAAGAAACTGTAATATTGACTTTTGGGTAGATCGATTGACAACGTATAATTTTTCTTTGTAAGGAATAACGCCATCCCTTCGAAATTGCAATCGAAACGATATTCCCAACCCGCTTCTGCTAAAACGTCTTTTAGCATTTCCATGACTTTAAGCTGGTTAACGCTAGGCAGTCGGTAAATTGCAAGACCACTTGGGAAAATGCGTATACCGTCGACGACACTATCGGTGGTTTCGTCAATAAGTTCAGGATAGCGTTGTGAGAAAATGTGATCGCTCTTGCTTTTCTCTTCGACGTCACGAATGAATTGTGCTAATTCTTCTTTCAATGTACTTGTCATTTCTTTCTCCACTACTTTACGTTCAATACACACTGCGTAATACATTACGTCGTTAAATTCGGTTACGAGCCTTAGTCCTGTGTCGATGAACTCGTACGGAAACCCACCGTTAGGGGTGCGGCGTGTAGGTACGTTTTGGGATATTTCTTGAATTACGTGAATCTTCTCAATTTCAAATCCACAGAGTTCTTCCAGAAAAGTCATATCCTGCTGGTCGAGTAATTTCACACCCTCGTAAGGCAGCCGCCTGATTTTATACTCCAGTAATGAGAATTTCTCCGATGGGTAAACACGATACATTAAACGTTGATTTGATTTTAACTCACGGACGTAAAGTTTGTCGTAGGGTAACGACTCATTTGCGTATAGAGTGAATTGAAAATCCTCAATGCGTTCGTCGAAAACACAAATATCCACGGGTGCACAGATTGGTTCTGGCAAAGCGTTAACGGTGCAACCAAAAACGCGCCCGAACAAATCATTTTGCGTAGCACACGGGATATTGAGTAGTATTTTCGGTACACCTTTCTTGTAATCTTCGAAAAGTAATTCAAGATAGAGTCTATGCGACGGTGAGTTATTGTAGATATGCATGATATCATCCCTTAAACATTATAAGCTAAGAACAACAATTGTTTACCTACTTTACGCACGGTATACCAGCCATGCGCTTTAGCGACAGCGATGAGGGTTTCCCAGTCGTCAGCATTACAATGTTCTTTCCGAAGTTGTTCAAACAACGCTTCAGCTTCGTCTTGATTTAACAGCTTACCCGGATTGTCTGGCGTGCAATCAGTAGGGCTTGGAAAGAAGCTATACAGACGCGCTAAGAGAAAATCAACCGAATACTTAACACCTTCCTTATAAACCAACACAGATGTTTTCCCTTCGTGGAAGAAACTGCCTGTTTTCCAAGCGGTATCTCCCAGTAAGCTTCGAAGGTAAGACGTAAACCCACTTCTGAAAGAGATATCCGTGTTACGTGGAATTCTGCGGAACATCGGTGTTTCTCCCACCGCTTGTACGGTTACACCCACTACCATCACGTCCGGTGAGATAATGGTATTAGTCAGTACGGTATAAGGACAAGTAAAGTAGTGTTCACCAACACCCTTTTCAAGAGATTGAACGATTTCATTTTTCAATTTAGCGTGATACATGATTATTCTCCTTTTCGGTTTTTTTACTTACGCGTGTTTTAACAATAACAAGCGGTTATTGGTAATTTCAGCAGCGCCCCAGCCTCTAACAGTAGCGATGCTAAGTATATCGACTTCATCACGGTATTTCAACATCGGATCGTTGGGATTGATTTCGATCACGTGAGTATTTCTGGAAATCGTTTCTACTTCTGGGATTTCTTTTACTATATCCGAAGCAATTAACTCAAGAACGTACAGCTCCTCGAAGCATTTAAAGTAGATATGGACGCCGTATAACTTATCGTTATCGTCCCTTAACGGGTAGAGATTAAAACCAGGACCCAGTAACGTTAGTTCCGCATTGTAAGGTACTTCAAATTCACGATGAATTAATGCAATTCCGTGGCGGAATAAAGGGAAGTGGGCAAATACAGACATTAATGCCCACTGTTCTGTTATAATGGTCGGGTCATGGCTAAGCGGTCCAATGTTAGCCAGATTTTCGATAGCGTAGCGTACTGAATTAAAATCGCTTTCGGTAATGATACTGTAAATAAGCATCACACCAGTTTCGCTGTTAAGAATACTGAATACGCTATTAGCATAAGCGGTAATCCGATATTTATCCTCTGGTTCGTCAGTAGGAACGTTTTCAGGCTTAACCGTTTTGATTTCGACTAATTTAGCAGGGTATTTTGAACCTACTAAATCTTCAACGATAGGAGAGGCGATCTCTAAATAGGTCTTAGCAAAGAGTTCATCTAAGTATTGGTTAACAAAAACTTCTGCTGTCAGCATGGATTATTCTCCTAAAAAGGAATAAGGAAGTCACTACGTTCCTCTGGGAAGAGTATGTCGGTATACTACGTATACCTCCGCTATTTATATCCGTATACATAATGCCCCCTACCCCCTACCGGTATCCCGAGTAGCAGAATAAAGGGACAATCTGTAAATTTTAAGTAATACTATGATTACCGAGGAATAGCTGGGTTGTAGCGTTTGAACTGTTCGATGACTTCGTCCAATCCGCCTTTCTTCTCAGTAGACATTGGTCTGTTTCCTAATAACGTGGTAACTCCGTTTCGAAAGAAACGTGTCCGTAGGGACTGAACTCGCACTTCAGTCCCTATTCACCTAAGTAAAATATATCTGAAACCAATTCCGATCTAAGGAACGTCCCGATGGAGAAATCCAGTGTTGATTTTTTCTCAATTGGTATCGTCGCGGAAGACAAACCCCGTGGTACAGATCGGGTAAAAGTGATACCAATTGAAACCAACTTTGCTAACCCTACTGTGGTGCAATCTGTTTCTTCAGCAACTGAAAAGACGCATGAAACGTCTGGTGCAACAGATAACCTAACCATTAAGACGGGTAACACGATAACAGCAAAGTGGTGGAAGTTTAACTCCAACCGAATTAATTCCCCTGACGTTAAACGAGAAGACTACGTTATCTTGTTACGTTTGGGGAAAACCGATATTTATTTTTGGATTGATTTGAATTTCGCTAACGTTAAGCGATTAGAAGATGCGGTTTATGCGTGGTCGGCTGACCCCGAAAACCAAATGGCGGATGACCTGTCCAATGCGTATGTGTTGAATGTCTCGACGATTGACAAACATATCACGCTAAGAACATGTATGGTGAATGGCGAGAAAGCGGCGTGGTTATTCCAGTTTGACAACGCAAACGGATCGTGGCAATGCGTTGACCATAAAGGGAACAAGTATTACATTAACTCGGTCGAAGATGATCTCGGGTTTGAGAATGCGATGCTATCAAAAGTGAACATCAACAAAGAAGATGCGTTCATTTATTCAAAGCGTTCTATTAACCTGGAAACAAAAACGATTAATGAGAAATGCGAAGTTCGCAATACAGAAGCATCGAAATCCGTTACCTTTAAAACACAAACCTGGTTAACGGAAGCGGGGAGTTCGACCACCTTTAAAACGCCGAACTTTAAACAAGAAGGGAATGAAGCACAATTCACCGGTAATCTTGAAGTGGCTAAAAACTTCAAGTACGGCGGTACTGGGGAAGGTGTGGGTATCTTTACGGTTAAAGATGCGGTTATTGCGGGCATTACTTTCAGCGTACACATCCACGACGGTGTACACGGTCCTACTTCGGGTCCACGGTAATTCCCCTTTTTCTTACGTTGCGTTTATATATTGTGACCTGACGTTGGTAAGCTTCTTATCAACACTTTTCTTAAACCCATCGTTTAGTTAAGCAGGCCACTTCTTTTCGCGCACTCTTCTCCTCCCTTCGGGGAGGAGTTATCTTATGCTTTGGTTGTAACACACTACGGTCTTAGACCCGTATTCCTTTTCTGAAATGGAGAGCTGTTATGTCTATTAAAGAGTTCTCTTCTGCTGAGCATATCCCAGAAGAGTTTAAGAAAATTGGTAACGTTAGTGCCTTTGGTGATACCGTTGACCACGTAACCGGTAAACTGGCTGCTGAAGCCGAGAAAATCGGTGGTGACGCATTTAAAGTTATCGGTATCTCTGGTAACAACAAACTGCACGGCAACGCGATCGTCTACAAAAAAGACTAAGCGAAAAAAAAAACGTGCTACTCCTACCCTCTAAGAGGGTAGGAGGTTACTTTATTTTTTTCGTGCACGAAAACGATGCATTTCTAAATACACTTTTTCCCAGGGGCCGAAGGGCCCGACTATCGCTTGCGCATCGTTAATCTTCTTCTGGTTATACCAGCGAGCTTCACGAAATACGTAGTTTTGACTGTCGAACTCGGTGGTGTTAAATACCCACTCACCTTCTTCCCACGTAGGCCAATAACCTACCGTCTTTCCGAATCGGTTATTTAAATAGCCTAACGGTTTTTCAGAATCAGGATCGTTAGGGTCTTTGAGATAACAACGTCCCCAAATCGCGTTATGCGATACGCCCACAATCTCTTCTTCTAAATACGGATTATCCACCGTAAAAATAAACGAAGATTCGTGAAGTAAGAGCGCTTTTAATGTTTCTGGGTTGCGAATTCGTTGAACGTTAGCAGGTGAAGATAAATCCCCTACACCGATAGCATCCCAATCGTAGTAACGCCGTGTTTCTAACACCGTGCGCGCAAGATCGAAATTCGGTAAAGAAATCATAATCGCACGATCGGAGAAATAACCGTTCGCAGGCAGCCAACGTAACATCCCACCAATAACGAACCCTACGGTTTTACCGGTTATGGATTCGGGCAACGAAATCATTAACGTTGAATAGTAATCGCGCGTGGTGTCGAGTTTGTTTAAGGTAAGATTAGCAATCGGGTATGTTTTCACCGCACCGAGCGCATCAAAAACCATGCAACCGATATCTGGTGTACCTGCACGTCTAACGATATTCCCAGCACCAGGTAATCGTACACCAACAGAATCAGATTGATGCGGCACCCATTGCCCGTTGATGTTGTATAGCACCCCGTTACGGTATTTGTCTTTCCATTTGTCTTCACAGACTATCACCACATCTGTCGCATCATCCAGACTGAAATCCTGACTGTAATGATAACCCGCAGGGCACAGGTAAGACTCAACGGGTACGTCTGCGTTAATCGATTGGTAATGCGCCCAGCTGAATTCCAGTTTCGGTAATCCTGCTTTTAAGGTAGGAATAACCACACCGGCTTTTTCATTCAACCAGTCTTGTAAAGTATCGGTTCGGTTTTGTAATTCAGCAAGGTGATACTGGCTGACTAACGTATAGTCTTTACCAAGCGCACTCAGGCCGACCTCAAAGGTGTGGTAATCCGAACACAGTGTAGCTAAAGGTTGCGTGACATCGATGGCTCCCCAGGTACGGGACTCTCGAGAGAAGCCAAAAGCGCTGTCGGGCCGCACTTGATAAGCAGTAGTCACAGCTCTTTTCCTCTATAGATTCAAGTCATAGTATGAACTCGACGCCCACGGATTATAGGAGTAGATAATGGCTGTCGTCCTAGACCCACACTTCAAAGAACCGGGGAATAAAATAACCGGTGAAGCGGTCGCCGTCATTGGTACGAAGTACCGAATGTTGGTACCTGCCCACGCCCCTTTTTTCACCACGTCCCTGGTGGTCAAGAGCGGCGGCAAAACACTGACCTTAGGCGACGATTACGTAATTACACACCCGTACGAGACAGGTATGTTGCGCACAGCCTATCTCATTCACGGGATGATTTGGATTGTTAACGACAAATACAAGTCGAATTTTACTGTGGATTATCATGCCGTTGGTTGTGGTGAAGCCACACAGCAGCAGATTAGCGCAGAGCGTGAGTTAAATAAAGATAAATACCCGTCTACGTGTCAATGGGACACCGTTATCGGGGACGTTTACTTTCCACCCGTTGACATTCAGTTCGATTGGGAAAACTGGAAAGGTGAACTGGAGTTAATGCAAGCCATCGCAGGCTTAGGCGACTCCTTAGGTAACGTTGTAAATCGGTTAGACCCGATTGCACGTAACACGTTAGATATTGAGCATCGTGCTAACGGCACGGTTATCACGTCAGAACCTGTCTCTTATACACATCTGACGCTGCCGACGACTCCTTACGTGTAGAT
>ERZ1026973.81-NODE-81-length-42177-cov-8.699136_pt1 | contig 42177 bp, 37 predicted proteins | sample MGYA00519562_ERZ1026973 | MGnify/ENA primary metagenome ERZ1026973 (study PRJEB26926, sample SAMN06164670) | human gut metagenome | biome: ENVO:00009003; feature: ENVO:2100002; material: ENVO:00002003 | host: Homo sapiens | place: USA | collected 2012 ...
TGGGCTCGGAGATGTGTATAAGAGACAGTACTTACTCTCTGTAATTCAATACCTTTTCCAGCAAAACTGCTGGCTTATTAACTTTATCTGCAGATACATCCCACTTAAGCAGTGGGATTTTGAGGATGCACACTCACCTAAGTATCAAAAATTCAAAACAGACGATCTTCCTCTTATCACGAACTTTCAGCAGGATTTGACTTACAAAGAACTTATTCCTTACTTTGAAAAACGTTATGGTAAGAAAATACTCCCTGTCAGACGCCGCTCTGCATGTGATATTCCAGAAGAGTGCTGTTGCCCTCGCTGTGGTGCTCCCATGACCTCCTTATACAAAAATAATGGTTCCAAAGGACATTGCCTCTGTAAAGTCTGCGACGCAAAATTTTCTCCTGCTGAAAGTCGTTTCTCATCCGTCAAACTGCGCTGTCCTCATTGCGGAAATGCCCTTGTTCCAAAGAAAAACAGGAAACATTTCAGAATCCATAAATGTGTGAATCCGAAATGCCCTTACTATCTCCACAATCTTCGGAAAGTTGATAAAAAAGATCTCGATGAAGATTATGGGAAGAACAAATATAAACTCTACTACATCTACCGTGAATTCACGATAGATTTTTTTCGCATGGAGCTAAACTCTCTGCCAAAGAATGCTTCTTCCCTGAAATTCAGTAAATTTGATTCCAACACCATGGCTCTCTGCCTGACCCTCCACATCAATCTCGGATTATCCCTCAGGAAAACATCACAGGCTTTAAAGGATTTGTACAGCATTTCCATTTCCCATCAGCAGATTGCTAATTACTGCAAGACAGCCGCTATCTGTGTGAAACCGTTTGTGGACAACTATGATTACGGCTCTGGCAATGTTTTTACTGCTGATGAAACCTACATCAAAATCCGTGGTATCAAGACTTACATCTGGTTTATCATGGATGCTGCCAAACGTTCCATCATCGGCTATCAGGTATCGGATAACCGCGGAGTCGGTCCCTGTATTCTTGCCATGAGAATGGCTTTGCGTCACTTAATGGAACTCCCAAAAAATTTCCGTTTTATTGTTGACAGCTATAGCGCCTACCCTCTCGCTGCCCAGCAGTTCTTTCATGAATTTGGTGAAAAATTCAAGTTTGAAATCACCCAGGTGATTGGACTTACCAACGACGATGAAATATTCAAAGAATTTCGTCCGTTCAAGCAGATGATTGAACGGCTAAACCGTACATACAAGGCTTCTTACAGACCTACGAACGGTTTTGATAACATCGACGGTGCCAACTATGACCTTGCTCTCTGGGTTGCCTATTATAACTTTCTCCGGCCACATAAGCATGCTGGATATAAAGTTCTGAATGAAGTTGATATGTTGAAAGGTGCCGACAATATGCCCGGAAAATGGCAGCTTCTCATCTTTCTTGGACAACAGACAATCCTGAATCTTCAAAATCAGCCATCTGTATAACGGAGCGGAACTGTTGTCAGGTGAACCGTGGAATAATGGAGCAAAGCTGCTATATGCCGCGAAAGTCACTTGACATAAGGTTCCCGGATCATCCTGTTTATGCAGAAAAGGGGCAACTGCGCCCTTTTCCTGCCTTCCGGTGAGGATGGGTTCGGGCAACGCCCGATTATGGGTCAAGGGACAGGTCCCTTGCAGGTACATAGGGCAGAGCCCTATGCCCTCGGAGAGCTTTCAAACATCAGTATCTGCAATTTTCAAGGTTCTTTTGAGCTTATTTTTTTACTCAAGTTTTTCATACATCACTTGACACTACCTGTGTTCTCAAATTATTTATTATAGTCTATAGCAATCCAATAAATTACTGCACATAATTACACGAACGAAACCATCCCAAACAATCTGAGAAACGGACAGTTGAAAATGCCCTTTCGATTGCATCTGGAAGTTCTGGTGCTGTGCGGACTTTTACCTTTCTCAAATATGCCTTGATCTTTGACCACATCTTTTCAATCGGGTTTAAGTCCGGGCTGTAGGGCGGAAGATATAAATATTTAATTCCCGATGCGTTCAGAACCTCTTTTACCGCTTTTGCATGATGGGACCGCATATTATCCATGACGATAATGTCATCCTCGGATAACGTTGGCAGTAAAGTGTCCTTCAAATATTCTGCAAAACATTCTGCTGTTGTTTCTCCCTGATAAATAGTATAGGCTGTCTTCCCATCCAGCCGTATGGATGACAGTATTGTGGTATTGCACGGCGTATTTACAGGCGTACTGTCCACTGCGCGCTCATTTGTTTTCGAACGGGCGTAATGTCTTGTCATGTTTGTATTGACACAGCTTTCATCCAGGAACACCAGGTTATTTACGCCGTTCCTCGGTATATGTTTTTTCCATGCTTCCCTCTTGACCATGACATCGGGGACGCTCCCGTTGCGGAGCATGGAGGGACTTCTTTTTATAAACATACCCAAGTTTCAAGACAGCTTTGCGGATGGTTTCGTCGCATGCCCGCAGATGGAGCTTTTCTCGTATCTCATGGATCGTAATGTCCGGCTGTGCCTTTATTAACTGATCAATATTCTGAATCTCCGTCCGGGTCAGTGCAGGCTTGCGCCCACGCTGGGAAACCCTGGTTTCCACAGAACCGGTTTCACGCATTCTTTTTTCCAGGCGATAAACAGTACTGGTATTCACGGAAAAGCATTCTGCAATTTCCTTTGCGTTGTGTGTTTTATTCCAGGCTTCAATAAGCAGTTTTCGTGTTTCATTATGTAGCATAATAATCACCTCTTGACTTTATCATAACACTCATGTCAAGTAGGTGCAGTATTATTTGGGATTGCTATAAATCATTTGTCCTAACTATATTATAGTATGGATTCTCAATATCTCAATAGGGAAGATGCACGATATAGAAAAAGGTGCCCGATATGAACACCTCTCAGCTCTGATTAACCTGCTTCTTTCTGTTTTTCATTTGTTTCTTCAATGTCTTGATTTCCCTGAGAAGCTCATCACCGTATTTTTCAATCATACAGGTCAGAAAATCCACGCATCGTTCAAACGCAATATTCTGTTCCATGAGCTTCCCTCCCTTCAAGTCATCTGCTGCTCTTTCTCCTACTTGCAAGATGTGATATAATGCTTGGTAGAAAGATTTCTTTAATCTACGTTCATTTTAAGCTAATAAAAACGAAAGCGCATTGAGCGTAGATTGAGCATAAATTCACCAAGAGCGTGTTTGAAAATTATGAGTTTTTGATTATTTTATCCAAATCAGGATTGAAGCAAGGCATATGAACCCCATATATGTGAATGCCAACTTATCATAACGAGTGGCAATGCGCCGAAATCCTTTCAGTTTGAGAAAGTATTTTTCTACCAGATGCCGCTCTTTATACAGCCACCAGTCACAATGACGCTCAAATTTGGCTCCTTTTTTGGACGGAATGGTTGGTTCAGCTCCTTTTTCATAGATATAATCAATCAAATTTTGACTGTCATAACCGCGGTCTGCAAGTACTCTGCTTTTTTCTATATCAATATGCTCCAACAATGGGATGGCAAAATTAATGTCATTGCGCTGTCCCTCACTAAGCATCAGATAGACAGGATAGCCATAAGCATCTACGACTGCATGGATTTTGGAACTGGCTCCTCCACGACTGTGTCCAATCTCGTTAGGAGACCCCCTTTTTTTGCACCTGCACTGTGCTGGTGAGCCTGAACAATTGTAGCATCCAAAGAGAGTTCATCAAGTTCGGCTTCAAGGCTGAGTAGCCGGAAGATGTTATCAAGAATTCCGTCATCGATCCACTTGCGGAAGCGACTGTATACCGAATTCCAAGGACCGTAACGCTCCGGCAGGTCACGCCAGGGGGCACCGCTGCGTGCAATCCAGACCATCCCATTAAGCATGGTACGGTTATCTTTTGAAGGACGTCCGGGGTTCCCGGTTTTTTCTGGAGGGAGTAAAGATGCAATCTGTTCCCATTCCTGATCTGTTAGTTCGTAACGTCTTGACATAATATCAGCCCCTTTTTCTTTATTTTACCATGAAAAGGGGATATAAACAAACGTTTTGTGCACTTTTTAATTTTCAAACACGCTCTAGAATCAGATTTGCCTACCTGATTTTTGAGGTTGTCACGCCCAGTATTTCAGCGCTGTAAAATACAGTTGAATATGAGAAAACCACACGAAAAGATCAGGCAGTCAGCCTCCCGCAAAGGAGACTGGCTGCCTTGTTCCTATCATCTCATATACTTAGTTCAACGGCTCAATCACAGGAGCAGTCTCGGCTGCTGTGGTTGACTGTGCGGCTTTGGAGGTCTCAGAGGCTTTTGTAGAATCTGCCGCCTTTGTGGATTCTGTACTGTTTGAGGCCTTAGTGGATTTGGCTGCTTCTGTGCTCTCGGCAGCTTTAGTGGACTTGGTCGACTCAGCAGCTTTGGTGGATTTTGCAGCCTCTGTACTTTTGGAGGCCTTAGTGGATTTTGTTGTCTCTGTACTCTTAGAGGCTTTGGTGGATTTTGCAGCCTCGGTGGATTTGGAAGCTTTGGTGGATTTATCCGCTTCCGTACTCTTAGAGGTTTTAGAGGACTTTGTCGTTTCCGTACTCTTGGAATCCTTATCCGTCTTAGAGGAAGAGGAAGTGCTGGCTTTTTCATCCTCTTTCTCAGTGCTGCTGCCATTGGTTCCGTTGGTGCCGTCTTCCGGAAAGTCGCTGCTGCGGCCGTTGGTGTCGATGCCGGAACTGTTCAGGGAAAATTCAGCCTGATTTGCGTTGCCTGCCATGTCCTCCAGATAGACGGTGAGAGAACCTTTTTCCAATTCAAAGGTTATGCGGCCGGTTTCCTTGTCATAACTGAGCGGGGTGATCTTTTTGCCGGAATCGTCGGTAGCATAAACGGAATCATAATTGATGCCGGATACGTTGTCCTCTGCCATCAGCTCCAGTTTTCCGTCCTCCATGACGACGCTGTCCTCATCGATGGAGGGCGCAGTATCATCCAGTACGGCAATGTGTTCATTGTGCTGGGCGGGCATACCATTCCAGCTTTCAGCGTAAACCTCCAGTGCACCGTTGTTGGTCAGAGTCGCGTGATAAACGCCGTTTTCCTTCTGAAATTCAATGTCCTGAGATTCCAGAGTGGTGGTGAGCTTGCGGATAGGGAGCAGAGATTTTACCTTGAAGGAGACATCTACGGTTTTGTAATCGGAGGTGTCGCCTATGGTCATCTCGATTCTGGGGGAAGAAGTCACCAGAAAATATAAAATAACGTTAAAGACAATAAAGGGCAGTATGTAGCATAAAAAATTGTGAAGGAAACGATTTTCATTTCCGGGACGGCCGCTGTTGCCGCGTTTTGGACTGCGCCGTGTACTGCCGGAGGCCGGCATACGGCCGCTGCGGGGCGCTGTATAGGATGAATGACGATCCATTGTCCTATCCTCCTTTAAAATTCCTGTAACAATTCAGGAAAGAGCGTTCTTTTAACCGGGAAAGCGGTTGGAACACGGTACAACCGTGCGTTCTCCTGGCTGCTGATAGTAAGACCCGTTTATGGTAGGGACAGATTTCTTATGACCCTTGATCTGCGCTGCCTTGAATGGTTACGGTTTTATGAAAAATACCACTATAGCATAGCAGAAATCCTCCTTACTTACAAGGAAAAAATAGTCTTGTAAGAGTGTTGTAAGAAACGGGCGCAAAAAGGGGATGAAAACGGTGGCGGGATGTGATATGATGAAGATGATACACACATCTTTCCGAAATGGCTCAGGAAACAAAAGAAGGCCGGGAGAAGATGCAATGATCCCCAGGGATCCCATGAGAAAAGGGGCAGGAATATGATAGAGGAAGCAGCATCATTTGCAGCAAAGGCGCATCAGGGAGTATTCAGGAAAGGGACAGAGATTCCGTATATTACGCATCCTATGGAGACAGCTGTTATTGTTTCCGGTTTTACAGATGATTCGGAAATGATTGCCGCGGCTCTTCTGCATGATGTGATCGAGGATGCGGGAGTGACGAAGGAGGAACTGGAGGCGCGTTTTGGCCCCAGAGTGGCGCAGCTGGTGGCAAATGAGTCGGAGGACAAAACAAAGAGCTGGCAGGAGAGAAAAAGCGCTACGATCCGTCATCTGAAATGTGCCTCACGGGAGGTAAAGATTCTGGCCCTTGGGGACAAGCTCAGCAATATGCGGTGTACCTCCAAGGATTATCTGGTACTGGGGGATGCGATCTGGCAGCGGTTTAATGAAAAGGACAAGGCGAAACATTCCTGGTATTACTGGGGGATCGCGGATGCCTTAGAGGAACTTCAGGAACATCTGTATTATAAAGAATATATTATGCTCTGCCGGACGGTGTTTGGCAGAAAGCGAGGGTAATTTATAATTAAGGAGAATGATAGAATGGGCTGTTTTAGAAAGAAAGGCAGGTTTCTGGCAGCTGTGGCAGCGGCGGGAATCCTGCTGGGAATACAGGCAGTGACTGCGTATGCGGGAACAACGGGGATTGGATCTGCAAAGACAGAGACGGGCGGTCCCGGCGCAGGGGAGATGAGCCCGGAATCCGTGGATCAGAAGTCGGACGGGCAGACGGGAATGGATGCATCTGCAAGTCAGTCCGGTGCCGCAGAAGGCGGAGATCATGGACAGCAGTCCGGCAGTTCTGCGGGAACGGATTCATCCGCCCCCCTTCAGGTCAACTACAGCGCCTGTATCCCTGGACGCGGCTGGAGTGCCGTGACGGCAGATAATGAGGCCCTTAGGGCCAATGCCGGCGGCTGGGTTACGGCTATGCGGGCTAATTTGATCAATATTCCTGCAGACGCTCAGGTAGGAATCCGCTATCAGGTCAATTTAAGCGGCTCTGGATGGCTGGATCCGGCAGAGGATGGAGCGGAGACGGGAAATGCTTCCGCCGAAGCCCCTCTGGAGGCTATACGCATGGAGCTTTACGGTTCTTCAGCCTCATCGTATGACCTGTACTACACCGTTTATCAGAATGGTTCCTGGACTTCCTGGGCCATGAACGGGGAAACGGCCGGTACAGAGGGAGAAGGCCTGCGGGTAGACGGGATCTGCGCATCCATTACGGCAAAGGGAGCGCAAGCGCCTGCGGCGCCTTGGGTGACTGCCGCAGTGGATCCTTCCAGGCCCATGATCGCGCTTACCTTTGATGATGGCCCCAGGACAGCGGTCACCAGCCGTATTCTTGACAGTCTGCAGCAGAATGGCGGATGCGCCACGTTTTTTATGGTGGGCTCCAATGTGGAGGCAAATGCCGGAGTGGTTCGCCGAATGACAGAGCAGGGCTGTGAGGTAGCGAACCACACGTATAATCACAGGTATATCACGAAGATCGGGGCAGACGGCATCCGCAGTCAGGTCGGCTCCACCAATCAGAAAATTGCATCCGTCTGCGGCGTCTCTCCGGTGCTGATGCGTCCTCCGGGCGGTTATGTGGATGCGGCTTCCCTTTCTGTGTTAGGCTCAATGGGAATGCCGGCGATCATGTGGTCCATTGATACAAGAGACTGGCAGCACCGCAACACGCAAAAGACCATTGACATTGTGCTGAGCCAGGTGAAGGACGGCGACATTATCCTGATGCACGATATTTATGAGCCCACGGCCGCTGCTGCGGAGGTGCTGATTCCAGAACTTACAGCACGAGGGTATCAGCTGGTAACGGTCAGCGAGCTGGCTTCCTATCGTGGAGGGATCCAGCCGGGGCACAAATACAGCCAATTTCGCTGAAAAACTTGCAATTTTTAAAAGGGACATTTATAATATGCTTACCGGGCGGAATTCCATCCGCCCGGATTTTTTTCTAAGGGCTTCAGGGGTTCACACATCCGATAAATTCATTTCTTAATATTTCAAGGGCTCCCACACCAGGATTTATATTGAAAATGAAAAAATCATGCGGCTGTTTATGACAGCGGGAAAACAGGTGCAAAATCATTGTACATTGGCAGTTGAATAGGGGAAAGCTGTATCATTTTGCAGATATCAGGCTTACTGCAGGCTAAAAGGAAAGAAATGGGGGAATACAATGAAGGAAAGAAGAGGAATACGGCGGTTTCTGAGGCTGGCAGGCATGGCGGCTGTATTGACGGCAGGTATGGCGGGGGCAAAGCCGGATAAGGTCCAGGCAGAGCAGATGGTGCCTGAAATGTCTGTCCTGTCGGCGGAAGGGAATGGGCTGGATTCAAATACAGGGGCAGCCGGAAAAGTCATTTTAAAGCAAAGTCTGAAAGAAGAGGAACTGGCAGCCTTAAAGCAGCCGGAATTGTCCTATACAGACGAGAATGGAACGGAGTACCGTCTGGCAGACTGGGAGGTGCGGGAGGTACCGGGGCTTACAAAAAGCTGCACCCTGGAAAAGACGGCCCTGTATCAGGCGGTAGAAGGAGCGGAGACCTTGCCGCCTTACATAGACAGCCGTGAGAATGAGGACGGAACACAGCTGTCAGGCCGTTTATATATGAAGGAAAGCCGGATCCTGAAAGAAGAGTGGAGGGATGATTTTAGGGTTCCCGTGACATTTTACTCCTATGGGGCAGATGCCTACGAACTGGGAGAAATCACAGTTTCCGGGGAAAATGCCCTGGCATCGGTTCTTGAGGAACAGGAGCGGCTTTTAGGGGAAATGGGACTGTCGCCGGAGGACTACCGTATTACGTCTATAGACTGGGATGGAGAGAGCTTTATGGATGAGGAGGGACAGGTCTGCCGTCTTGCGTTGGCGGGCGGGGAGAGACGCCTGCGGGATTATGAGGCAGTATACAGCGGTCAGGTACAGGCAGAGGAACCCGTTTCTTATGAGGTTTCTGCCATTTATGAGGCGGCGCGGGAATCAGCAGGAGAGGACACAGTGCCGGATATACAAGAGGAAACAGGAGAGAACGAAAGGCCCTCTCCCCTGCCGGATCGATATTCAAGGTGGGTTCAGACCGGTGTGGTGATCACGATTGCAGCAGGTTTTTTCGGCCTGATTTTGGGAATTTTTCTCCTGGCCATGTCCAGGAGAAGGAGAAGAAAAGAAAGGGAGGAGGAGTTTGAGTACAGCTGAATTTTAATTATATTTTCATAGATTTTAAAGAAAAATTCAAAAAAAAGACATAGTAAAAACACAGGTTACGTAGTAAGATTAACGTACATACAGAGATGTACGGAGAGAGGAGATGTTATATTTATGAAAAAAAGATATCTTATGATTGCAGTGATGACAGTGGCTCTGGGAATGACAGCCTGCTCATCTAAGAAAACAGAGACAACAGCAGCTCCCACTACGACAGAGGCCCAGACAACCCAGGAAGAAGCGACTCCTGAGGATGCAGTAGAGGCGTCTGAGAGTTTTTATGGTTTCGTAAAGGCGGTAGAGGGGCAGACAGTGACCGTTGCTGATGATACCGGCGCTACGGCCAAATTTGATGTATCTGCGGCGGCAGTTACAGGAGCAGATGCCATCGGCGAAGGCGACGAGGTAGATGTCTACTATACCGGAGAGCTGGGCGATACGGCTGCAAAGGCAGTGGAGGTGGATATTATCACATCCGCGGCTGACATTGCAAAAGAGGAGGCTGCTCAGACGGATGATCTGACAATTACAGGAACCATTGAGAGCACAGAGGATGGAAGCCTGACCTTAAAGACAGAAGACGGATCCTATAAGCTGAATACGCTCATTGCCCAGAAGGTCACAAAGGACGGCATCAAGGCAGGAACCGAGGCAGACATTACTTACTATGGAGATCTGGAGGACGAGGAAACTCCGGCAGTAGCTACAAAGATCGTTACCGCTGATGCAAGAGATACCGCAGAGGCCAAGATCAAGACGCTTACAGGCACGGTAGCTCAGGTGGAGAGCAATTACATTGTTCTGGATACGGCGGATCCTGACAACACATTTTTCTCTTTTGTAGGGAAAGACGGTATGTTTGACGGCGTGAAAACCGGCGATAAGGTTACGGTTATCTATGAGGGAACTCTGACAGCTAAGACGATCACAGCAACAGGGCTTCAGAAATAATAACTCTGTCCGTCCAGAGACAGGAAGATAAGCTGCCCTGAATCTTTATAAAATATAGTAAAGGTACGCCTGTCAGCCAGGATTTCTTTGGCTGGCAGGCGTTTTTTGATAGACAAAATAGAATCTGCAAAAAAATTAGCACTCGACCCTTGACACTGCTAACAACGTGTGTTATAGTACGGCTATAACAAAAACACAGACACACGATTCCGCAGATAAAGAAAGGGGAATGGCGTATGAATATCAATAAATTTACACAGAAATCAATGGAAGCAGTGCAGAACTGTGAGAAGCTGGCTTACGAGTATGGCAACCAGCAGATCGATCAGCCCCATCTGCTGTACAGCCTTCTGACCCTGGAGGACAGCCTGATTATGAAGCTGATTACAAAAATGGGCATCCAGGGAGAACTCTTTAAAAATGAAGCAAAGCAGGCCCTTGAAAAGCTTACGAAGGTAAGCGGAGGGGGTCAGCTTTATATCAGCAATGACCTGAATAAGGTACTGATCAATGCCGAGGATGAGGCTAAGGCCATGGGCGATGAGTATGTGTCCGTAGAGCATTTGTTTCTGGCGCTGTTAAAGCAGCCGGGCCGGGAGATGAAGGAGCTGTTTAAGACTTACGGTATTACAAGAGAACGGTTCCTTCAGGCCCTGTCAACCGTTCGAGGCAATCAGAGGGTGGTAAGCGACAACCCTGAAGCCACCTACGACACACTGGAAAAATATGGTTATGATCTGGTGGAACGGGCCAGGAACCAGAAGCTGGATCCGGTGATTGGCCGTGACAGTGAGATCCGGAACGTAGTCCGTATCCTGTCCCGTAAAACGAAAAACAATCCGGTGCTTATTGGTGAACCTGGCGTCGGAAAGACCGCCGTTGTGGAGGGACTGGCTCAGAGGATCGTCCGGGGTGATGTGCCGGAGGGATTAAAGGATAAGAAGCTGTTTGCACTGGATATGGGTTCTCTGGTAGCAGGCGCCAAGTACAGGGGGGAGTTTGAGGAACGCTTAAAGGCGGTTCTGGAAGAGGTGAAAAAGAGTGAGGGCCAGATCATTCTCTTTATCGATGAGCTCCATACCATTGTAGGCGCAGGAAAGACAGAAGGGGCCATGGATGCAGGAAATATGTTAAAGCCCATGCTGGCAAGAGGCGAGCTTCACTGTATCGGCGCTACGACCTTAAACGAGTACCGCCAGTATATTGAAAAGGACGCGGCTCTGGAGCGCCGGTTCCAGCCGGTTATGGTGGCAGAGCCTACGGTGGAGGACACCATTTCCATTTTACGGGGGCTTAAGGAGCGGTATGAGGTGTACCATGGCGTGAAGATCACAGACTCTGCTCTGGTAAGCGCAGCCATGCTTTCCGACCGCTATATTTCCGACCGTTTCCTGCCTGATAAGGCCATTGACCTGGTAGATGAGGCCTGCGCCATGATTAAGACGGAGATGGACAGTATGCCGGCAGAGCTGGATGAGCTGTCCAGGAAAATCATGCAGATGGAGATAGAGGAGGCGGCTCTTAAGAAGGAGACAGACCGCTTAAGTCAGGATCGTCTGCAGGATCTGCAGCGGGAGCTGGCGGAGCTTCACGATGAATTTACAGCCAAAAAGGCTCAGTGGGAGAATGAGAAATCCAGTGTAGACCGTCTCTCGGCCCTCAGAGAGGAAATCGAGGCGGTAAACCGCCAGATCCAGGATGCGAAACAGAAATACGATCTGAATAAAGCGGCTGAACTGCAGTACGGTAAGCTGCCGCAGCTTCAGAAGGAACTGGAGGCAGAGGAGGAAAAGGTCAGGAGCGAGGATCTGAGCCTGGTTCGTGAGAGTGTGACGGAGGATGAGATCGCAAGAATCATTTCCCGATGGACCGGAATCCCGGTGGCAAAGCTGACGGAAAGCGAGAGAAGCAAGACACTCCATCTGGATGAAGTGCTTCACAGGAGGGTGGTAGGACAGGACGAAGGCGTTGAGAAGGTGACGGAGGCGATTATCCGCTCCAAGGCCGGTATCAAGGATCCTACAAAGCCCATTGGTTCCTTCCTGTTCTTAGGGCCCACAGGCGTAGGCAAAACAGAGCTTGCCAAGGCGCTGGCGGAGTCATTGTTTGATGATGAGTCGAATATGGTGCGTATTGATATGAGCGAGTACATGGAGAAGCATTCTGTGGCCCGTCTCATCGGAGCGCCTCCCGGCTATGTGGGCTATGACGAGGGAGGCCAGCTGACGGAGGCAGTGCGCAGAAAGCCTTACAGCGTAGTGCTGTTTGATGAGGTGGAAAAGGCCCACCCGGATGTATTTAACGTGCTGCTTCAGGTGCTGGATGACGGCCGGATTACGGATTCTCAGGGGCGGACGGTAGATTTCAAAAATACTATAATCATTCTGACCTCCAATATCGGTTCTCAGTATCTGTTAGAGGGCATCGATGAAACGGGCAGTATCCGTCCAGAGGCGGAAAGCGCCGTGATGAATGACCTGCGGGCACATTTCAGGCCGGAATTTTTGAATCGTTTGGACGAGATCATCCTCTTTAAACCCCTGACGCGGGAAAATATCGGCAGCATAGTGAAACTGTGCGTGGAGGATCTGAATAAGCGGCTGGCTGACCGGGAACTGAAGCTGGAGCTGACAGACGCTGCTGGGAAGTTCATCACGGAACACGGCTATGACCCCATATATGGTGCTCGGCCGTTAAAGAGGTATCTGCAGAAGCACGTAGAGACTCTGGCTGCCAGACTGATTCTGGGAGACGGACTGCGGGAAGGTTCTGTGATTGTGGTGGATGTATCTGAGGATGGAAAGCGGCTGACCGCTTATGCAAAATAAAAGACGCAGCAGGATATATGGGATGATATGTTTTCAGCAATAGACAGAAAATTTCGCTTTTAGAAATATAATTGCAAAAACTGAAAGCCCCGACTGGCAGATTCACATAAAAATTGGTACAAATAGGAAAAATATATTGAAAAGGCTATTTTTCGGTGATATAATCGGAACGGCTGAGCGTTTCAGGCAGGCTTTGACTGACTGAAAGAACGGATATTTGCCAGATGCGGATCAGGACGGTTTTCGAGCCGCAGAGGGCGGGAAAGGCAGGAAACAAAAGGTGAGTACGATTCCCAGGGATCCTATGATCCTGTTGAGTTATGTAAATACACAGCTTCGCGACCGTTACAGTTCTTTAGAAGAGATGTGCAGGGAGCTGGAGCTGGAGCAGGCATCGATTGAGCATACGCTGGCGGAGGCAGGATTTGCCTATGACCCGGAGAGAAACTGTTTCCGGTGACGGATTGCCAGGCAGTGGCTGAAGAGTTGATTAGATGTAGGCTTTGGCCGGTCTTTTCTGATCTGTTGGGATCAGAAAAGACCGGCTTTTGCATGGCTGAATCGTTATATTTTGTGAAATAACATGGAGAAAATGGGGGAAGAATCAGAGGAATGCCGCGTTACAGATATACAGCGAAAGGTATGAACGGCAGAGTCTGCAAAGGCAGCATGGAGGCATCAGACCCGGCAGATCTGACAGAGCGTTTAAAACAGAGGGAGCTTTACTGTTTCCGGTGGAGGGAAATAGAGGAGTCCCGTTCCAGCGGTCTGTCTCCTCTCAAAATCAGAATGCTCCCTCCCCTGTGCCGGCAGTTCAGTTCCATGATGGCGGCGGGAGTGCCTTTGGGGGATATTCTGACGGTGAGCATTCGGGCGGAGGGAGACAAAGGGATGAAGAAGGTGCTTCTGCGGATCCGCAAGGCGGTTTATGAAGGCAGCACGCTGTCTGAAGCCATGGAGGCAACGGAAGGGATTTTTCCTAACCTTCTTGTATACATGATACAAACCGGTGAGGCCAGTGGCCGTCTGGATGAGATACTGGACCGTCTGGCAGCCTATTACAGCCGTGAGGAAGAACTGGCGGGAAAGGTTCGGGCCGGACGTATCCGCTGATTCTTCTGTTCGTTACCATATGCTGTTCCATTTTTCTTCTGACAGCGGTCCTTCCCCAGTTTGCCGCCATGCTGCAGGGAGCCAGGCTGCCGGCGCTTACCCGGTTTATGCTGGGAGCGGGTGAGCAGCTGCGGCTTCATGGCGGTCTGTATGCTGCGGCAATGCTTATACTTATTCTCTTTATTCTTAGCGCATCTGCGGTTACCGGTGTGCGCCTGCGGATCGGACGGGCGCTGCTTCATATTCCGTTTGCAGGCAAACTGCTTAAAATTATATACACATCCCGGTTTGCGTCATCCTTCTCCGTGCTGTATGGAAGCGGAACCGGAATCCTTGAGGCTCTGGATATAGCGGGCCGCGTGATTGGAAATGAACATATTCGGCTGGAAATCAGAGAAGCCTGTTTTTGTATGGAACAGGGACAGAGTCTGTCAAAGGCCCTTGGCAGGCTGGAGATGTTTCCGCCGGTGTTTTTATCCATGACAGCAGCTGCGGAGGAGTCCGGTGATCTGGAACGGATCATGGAACAGACAGGCAGGTACTATGAGAAGGAGGCAGAACGGGCCATGAATCAGATGATTGCCCTTCTGGAACCGGCTATGATACTGGTAATGGCGGGGATGGTGGGAAGCATTGTGCTGGCTGTGATGCTGCCGATGTTTCAGATGTATTCCTCGATACTGTAGAAACAAATGTTTGACGAATGAGCTTTTGACAGCTGGGTGGATCAGGAATGAAATATTATCTCTATTTGACAGAACGCCGTCTGTTCTGTTTTGAAATAGAATGCGGGGCAGGCCTTTTGAGGGAAAGAAGGGAGCGCTTTCACTTGCTCTGCGTAAAGGCCTATGAAAATGGGGACAGCCTGGAAAAGGCGTTTAAGGAAACGGCCTGTCTTTGCGGACTGGAGGGACAAAGCGCCGTGCTGGCTCTGGAACCTTTGGCAGAGGCCCGGTCTATGAGACTTCCGCCGTCGGGAAAGAAAACAGCGGTTCGGATGGCAAAGGCACAGATGCTTCGCGCAGCTGCATATGAAAGAAAATGTGAAAAGGATTTCACAGACCCTTTTGATCGGGTTATGACGGTTCAGCTGCTTGCCGGTTCTGTGAGAGAGGAGGGGATACTTGCCGCTTTTGGGAAAATGCCGGTTAAAGCGATGGTATATACGGCAGATCGGAACGTATTAAAGGATACGCTGCGAATGGCCAGACAGGCGGGAATCCGTCTGAAGGCGGCGGTGCCGGGGCCGGATTTTCTGGCTCATGTGTATGAGGCGGAGAGATGGAGACGGGTAGAAGATAGAATCCGGCTGGGGAAGGAGGCCGGTTTTATCGTTATATGCCCGGAGAAGGACGGCATACGGGTATGCGGGATCTGGAAAGGAAAATGTGCCGCATGGATCCGGTCGGAGCTGAAACCGGAGGTCTTTTTGAGGCTGGGAGGCACAGAGCTTTTATATGAGGAGCTTGGGGATCTGGCCTGTCAGGCCAGAGAAGAGATGGAAACGCTGGACGGCAGATTTGCACCAGCCGGTATTTTTCTTACTGCCGGGTGTCTGGAGGATGCAAAGGGGGCGGCTGAGGCGGTGGAAGCAGCCGCAAAGCTCCCATGCATATGTTTGGAAAAGCCAGGGATATCAGGGATAAGGCATACCCGTTGGCTGTCGTTTCCCATATCGGCCGGATGGGGGAAACGCCAAACAGAAGAGGAGGCATCGTTGGCTTTAAGGGAAATGGATGTGGATTCTCTTGGCGCGTATGAGAGGAACCGGGGAAAATGGATTAAACTGCGCAGCGGGGGAAATGTGGGCGTGTTTTTACTGGCGGTCAGTCTGGCGCTGTTTATAGGACTTGGGAGCTTCTTTCAGGGAAAGCTGGAGAACGAACAGAAACGGCTGACGGAGGTTTCTGAACAGCTGGATCGGGGGGACAGGCAGGGGGAGGAGGAGCAGCTGGAAACGCTTAAGGATGAGCTGGAGGCGGTTCATCCCTCATCCTTTCTGGGAATATTAGATTCTGTTCTGGAGCCGGGGCTGGAGATCCGGCAGGTGGAATGGGATGGGGAAGAAGGCCTGCTGACCATTGCGCTGAGGGCTGTCCGCGCGGGCCAGATCCCCATGTATGGGAACCACGTGCAGGAAGCGCTCCCATTTTTGCGTATTACGGGAAGCAAGTGGGAAAAGTCCGGGGATGAAACCGTTTTCCTGGGAGTGATTACGGCCAGCGCTGGAAAGGAGGAGGCGGTTGAAACTGAGTAAGAGAGAACGGGCGCTGTTGTGGACGGTATTTCTGATGGCATTGTGGCTGATGTTTTACCGGTTTTATATGGAACCGATTCTGATACAGCTGGATGGCTGTGAGGAGGAGATTCGTGAAATACAAAGCCGGATGGAACGTATCAGTAGCAGAAAGAGTGGGGAACAGGAGGCGCTGTCCCCAGAGGAAGCAGGACAGGGCCAACTGTTTTATCGAAACCTGACGGCCGGGGATATGGACCGGATTCTCCGGGAACTGGCCGTGGCCTCTCAGATAGAGCTTTTAAGTTTTGAAACCGGAGAAACATCGCCTATGGGAACCGCTGGATTTTACCAGACGCCGGTAAAGCTGGAATTTCGCTGTGCCGGCCTAAACCAGTGGAGTGATTTGGCAGAACGGATCGGCAGCCGGGGTCTCGGGCTGCAGGTAAAAGAAGTGAGTCTCTGGGAAGAGGAAACAAAGGATGGGGCCGCAGGCGGCAGGAAGGGGACAATGACGGTGATGTTTTGCCATGAAAATGAATAAGGATCCGATACGGGGCCGGGAGGGCTTTTCACTGATAGAGGCCGTGTTGAGCGCGGCTCTGATCCTTCTTGGGGCCACTGCATTTCTCACCATGGCTGCCGCAAACGGAAAACTGCTTTTACAGAGCGGCCGGATTGCCAAAGACAGCTACGGATGGGAGGCTGCGGCAGCCGACGGAGAGGGAGAGAAAACAGGGGAAACCATGGAGGTTATATTCCAAAAAGACGGGGAAGAGGCTGTGGAGGTATTCGATCAGCATCGGATGCCGCAGGATGAGCAATCAGCGGGAGAGGGGGTACCGTTTTTCCGTTACAGAGAACCGTAGAGGAGAGCGCAGAATCGCAAAAACACGAAGGAAGCAGGAGCGCCTGGGGCGCAAGGAGAAATGGGATGTCCAAAAGATACGGCGCGAGGGGTAAGGGCATGGAAAGGGACACGGCTTACAGGGATAAATGGGGCTATACGCTTATAGAGCTTGTAACGGCTCTTTCTGTCAGCGTGATGATAGGAACATTCCTGGCCGGATTTCTGTTTCAGCAGACAAGCCTCTACCGCCGGCAGAGCGCTGCGGCCCAGGCTTTGAGCCTGGGCGGATTGATCTATGTACAACTGGAGGAGCAGCTGCGCTATGGGGAGCACTTTTACCCAGACCCTCAGGATCCGGGAAGGCTCTTTTATGCGGTAAGGCGGGAGAATTCGGGAACAAAGGATGCAAAAGTGTGGAAAAGTCTTGGCGCTGGGGAGCTTTTTGTGGATATCCCCCAGGGCTTTGAGACAAAAATAGACTTTAGCGGAACAACAGATAAGAGGGCAGAGGCTGAGATGACGATTTTATTTCAGGGAGACATAGTTTACACCCAGAAATATACCATCTGTTCTCTTTTGGGTGATATAGGGGAGAGTTTGGAGGATGAATGAAACAGGCATACCAGAAGAAGGGCAGGAAAGAGTTGTGTGATGTACGGGAAATAAAACACAGCATGGGAGACCGACGCTGCGGGGGCAGCTCCATGGTATATGTGATCCTTATGATTACGCTTATGGTCACGCTTTCCTGCGGGTATATGGTTATTTCCCACCGCAGTCTTCAGTCGGCGCTTCGGACCAGGAAATACCTGAAAGCCAGTCTGAGTGCAAAGTCCATGCACCGGGGATTCTGCGAAGCCGTCAGCCGCGGTGACAGCCCTTCCATGAATCTGATATGGGATGAATTTGATGCAGACTGCCTGGAACTGCGGGAAACCTATGAAGAAGAGATGGAAATGGCGCAGGACAGAGAGGGCGATTCCAGGAAACAGACGGATTGGGAGGAATACCTGAAAGAATACCTTGGAGATAAGGAGTATGTGATAGAAGGATATGGGGAGGATGTTTCAAACAGACTTAAGGTTCATATCACGGTTCGGGCAAAGCCTATGCATGAGCGGGCCTTTGTGGAAACGGCTGTTACAGAGGACGGATATCAGATGTCCCTTGAGAGTGAGATCCGTTTCGACGGGGCTTTGGCCAGCGGGGATTAACCAAATCAATTCTCTGGCCGTCGGGGATTGACTGGTTCCCCGGTCAGCTCCGAGGCCTCACAGGCTTTCTCCTTGTTTCTGTTTCTACAGGCCCCACAGTCCCATATACCACTGGCCGAGTTCATTTCCAAAGAGAACTGTCATGATGAGGGCAGCAGTGAAAAATGGCATCATAGGAAGCCGGTCTTTCGGATCCGCACGGCCTGAGAGGAGCAGCGGAAGGCAGAATACAGAGGCAAGCACATACCCTGCGGCCATAGCGCAGAACCCATGGGGCCAGCCAAGGAAAAAACCGCAGGCTGCCATCATTTTTACATCCCCAAGGCCTATGCCTCCTCCGGTTAAAATACGCAGCAGCCACAGCCCGCCTCCGCAGATCACAAGGCCGGCCATGCGGCGGAGAAATTCGGGCCAGAATCTGCCGTGATCTGCGAAAAATCCGACGATTCCCAGAATAAGCACCAGAAGGGAGAGGCCATCCGGTATATAAAAGTGCCGTCCGTCGATGAAGGCCGCTGTTATAATCAGAGAGAAGAAGGCGCACAGGATCACGGATCTGAACCCGGTTCCCCGAAAGAAACAGGTCAGAGAAAATAAAATCCCCATCCCCAGTTCGACGGCAGGGTACTGTATGGAAATGTTCGCCCTGCACCAGCGGCATTTTCCGCCCAGAAAGAGCCAGGAGAGAACCGGAACCAGTTCAAGGGCGCGCAGCGTGCGGCCGCAGACGGGGCAGGCCGAGCGGCCGGATATAAAACTGCGCCCCTCAGGGATCCGCAGGATGCACACATTTAAAAAACTGCCGGTTAAAATACCGGCAATACCATATAAAAGGATAAAAAGCTTCATCTATATCACCTCTATGCTGTTATGGGCAGATGGGATCGGTATATCACCGCATTTATCTGCTGAACCGTTATCAGTATATCATTACCGGAAGAAGGGAGCAACCAGTGGATCAGCCATATATTACAGCCATGAAACCAACGATAGAAGAGGTCCTTGTGGAAGAGGGCTATATTTCCAGACAGCAGTTAAGGCGTCTGCGCCTCTTCCATAAGAAATGTCCGGAGCGCTCCGTAACAGAGCTTTTGACAGAGCTGGGATATGCGGATGAAAACAGGATTCTGATGTGCGCGGCAGGCAGAGAGCATCTGGAGGTGGCGGATCTTAAGAAGCTGACTCCAGATCCGGACGTCCTTTCACTGATTCCGGCGGGATTTGCGGTACGAAACCGGCTGCTGCCGCTGTCCTGTCCGGATCAGATACTGACAATGGCCTGCGGATTTCCGCTGCCTTCGGAGGCTCTGGCGGAGGCGTCCCTTCTGACGGGGAGGGAGATCCGGCCTGTGCTGGTTCCTTCCGGGGAATTGGAAGATGCTGTGAGAGCGGCATATGCCGGTGCAAAGGAAGAGACCAGAAAGGAACATAGCGGGGAGACGCAGCCGCTTAAGGAGGAGTTTCTCACAGAGGAGGGGGGTGAGACGGCTCCTGCAGTGCGGATGGTCAACCGCCTGATCGAGACGGCTTACCGGGAAAATGCCAGCGATATCCATGTAGAACCTAGAAGAAAGACGTGTATCATCCGTCTGCGCATCAATGGGGATCTGGAGCGTCACGGAGAGATGGAACTGTCCTTTTACCATCCCATGGTCACGCGGCTAAAGCTGATGGGCGGTATGGATATCGCAGAAAAACGGCTTCCTCAGGATGGAAAATACCGCTACCAGAGGGGAGAGATTGCTACGGATCTGCGCATTTCCACCCTTCCGTCCGTTTACGGGGAAAAGGTGGTGCTGCGTCTGCTTGGGAACGACAGGGACCGCAGGCTGATGGATATCCGTCAGCTGGGGATGGAACCGGAACAGATGGGCGCATTTGAGCGGATGATAAAGTCTCCTTACGGCCTGGTGCTGGTAACAGGGCCTACAGGAAGCGGGAAATCCACCACGCTGTATGCGGTTTTAAGCCGTCTGGCAGAGGGGAAGATCAACGTAGTTACGGTGGAGGATCCAGTGGAAAAGGAGATAGAGGGAACGGTTCAGGTGCAGGTAAATACCAGGGCAGGGCTGAACTTTGCATCGGCTCTGCGGTCCATCCTAAGGCAGGATCCCGATGTGATTATGGTGGGAGAGATGAGGGATGAGGAAACGGCTGCCATGGGCGTCAGGGCCGCCATCACAGGCCATCTGGTACTGTCTACCCTGCATACCAACGATTGTCCCGCTGTGGTGAACCGCCTGCGCAATATGGGTGTTCCTTCCTATATGATAGCGGCAGCTCTTACGGGAGCGGTGGCCCAGAGGCTGGTAAAGGTGCTCTGTCCCTGCTGCAAGCGGAGGGTAAAGGCGAGGCAGGAGCAGAGACAGACATTGTGCCGCCTTGCCGGTAAGGCGGCGGAGGAGGTGTGGGAAGCGCCGGGGTGTGAAAGCTGCCGGGGAACCGGTTACATCCATCGCCGGGCCATCTACGAGATCATGGAAGTAGACGGGGAGATTAAGGAGATGATCCTTCAGGAAGAAAGTGCCGCCAGGATCCGCAAAGCCCTGAGGGAGCGGGGCTGTCCTTCCCTTAAGGATCAGGCGGCCAGACTGGTGGCTGAGGGAGAGATCGATTTGAAGGAAGCAGAGAGAATACTGTATTTTGGGGAATAAAGGAGATATGTCCCATCCGGTTCAAAACGGTCTTTTCCATGGACAATCCATACAAAGGAGAGAAATGATATGAAACAGAAACGCAGTACAAATTCACAGTCCGGCTTTACCCTGGTGGAGATGATCTGTGTCATCGCCATTCTGGGAATCCTGGCTGCGGTGGCAGTTCCGGCCTACAGTAAAATTCAGGAAAAATCCGCCAGCCAGGTGGCCATCACCAATGCTAAGAGCAATTACATCCAGGGACGGGCACAGCAGGAAATGGTGGAAGGCGGAGTGATGAAACCCTCAGAGACAGAAGATTTTCACTATGATGCCCAGGAGGACAGCGCCTACTGGGAGGGTGAGATCGGAGGAAAGACGTATCATGCCGTTTATCCCGGAGAGGACGGAGAAGGCACGGTGGAGGCTGGAAATAAATAGCGGAATATGATAGACTGGAGGAGAAAACGATGCCAGAAAGATCCAGCCGGAGAAATGACGGCTTTACGCTTGTGGAACTGACAGCTGTTTTGGCGATTCTGACGGTTCTGATGTATATTGCGGTTCCTGGTATGTTAAGCTATATAAAGAAAGCAGAAGAAACAGCCGCCTTTATCGAAGCACAGGTTGCCGCAGAGGCGGTTCAGCGCTATCTGAACGATGAAAAAGAGGCCGGCCGTCTGACACCGGGCCGCCTCCACCGCCTGATGAATGTGAGGTTAAATGATCCTTCCGGCCCGCTAAAGCCGTATATCAGCACCAGTTCCAGGAATGCAAGGGTAGTATCTGTGGATGTGGATCTGGCAGAGGGACGTTTGAAGAGCCTTACATATGAAAACAAAAAAGTCCGCGTGAAGGTAACAATAGAGGAGGACGGGACTAAGAAAGTGGAGGATGCCGGATCAGACAGCCCGTAAAAAGGCAGGAGGAAGCATATGACCCATCTGATTGTTATCAATCTGTTGTTTTCCGTTATTATTGTGTTTTTTCAGCGCAGGGATCCCAGGTCTGTGTGGACCTGGCTCCTTGCGCTGAATTTTATTCCTGTATTTGGCATTGTATTTTACCTGCTGTTTGGCCAGGATCTGAAAAAAAGCCGGATGTTTAAGGTAAAAGAGATCAGCGACCGTTTAAATATGCCGGTCAGGAATCAGGAGAAGCTTCTTCTTTCCAATGATATGCCGGAGGAAATGATGGATCCCATGTCAAGAGATTTCAGCAGCCTGATTCTCTATAATCTGGCAACATCCGGGGCGGTGCTGACCATGGATAACCATGTTAAGGTCTACACAGACGGACAGGTGAAATTTGAGGCCCTTAGAACCGCCCTTCGGAAAGCCAGGAGGTTTATTCATATTCAGTACTACATTATCAAAAATGATGAGGTTTTTGATTCAATTATTCCTATTTTAGAGGATAAGATCCGGGAAGGCGTGGAGGTGCGGATTCTCTATGACGGCATGGGCGGCCGTTTTATGCCAAAGAAAAAATGGGAGCAGCTGCGCCGGTCCGGGATTCGGGTGGGAGTATTCTTCCCGCCGTTTCTTGGGTGGCTGAACCTTCGCGTCAACTACAGAAACCACCGTAAAATCGTGATCATTGACGGAGCGGTGGGATTTGTAGGCGGGTTTAATATCGGACGGGAATATATTTCAAAGGATCCTGCGTTCGGTTACTGGCGGGACACCCACCTTCGGATCACGGGGGAAGCGGTAGTCAGCCTCCAGATCCGGTTTGCACTGGACTGGAATTATGCAACAGGGGAGAACCTCTTTAAAAATGAGGCTTACTTTCAGCCGTCGCAGTCTGGCGATGGGGACTCTCCACATAAGGCTGAATCTGCAAAATTGGATGAGCACGCCTGTCAGGACGGCAGCCAGGTATGTATGCAGATCATTGCCAGCGGGCCGGACACCCGAGAACCCCATATACGAAACAACTACCTGGCGCTGTTTCACAAGGCCAAGCGCCATATCTATATCCAGACCCCGTATTTTGTGCCGGATGATGCTATTTTGTCAGCCTTAAAAATAGCCGCTCTGTCTGGCGTGGATGTCCGCCTTATGATCCCCTGCAAGCCGGATCACCCCTTTGTATACCGCGCCACCTGTGCCTATGCGGGGGAGCTTTTGGACTATGGGGTTAAGGTCTATATTTACACCAACGGCTTTCTTCACTCCAAGGGAATCATGATCGACGGACGTGTCAGCTGTTACGGCACAGCCAATATGGATATACGCAGCTTTGAATTAAACTTCGAGGTAAATGCAACGATTTACGATGAAGATGTCACTGCTGAGCTGGAGCGGGCCTTTATGAACGATCTTCCCCACTGCCGTCAGGTCACTCGGGGGAATTACGAAAAACGGGGACTCTGGACACGGATCAGAGAGCAGGGAAGCCGACTGCTGTCGCCTTTGCTGTAGCTGGGAATCGGCGCGGGTGGAGCGTAAGAAAAACGCGGCGGAATAGTTTTTGTCCGGTCCGTCCATACTAGCCCTATGAAGAATCTGCAAAAAAAACTTTTTTACAATCACTGTTTGCTGAGGGAGTCTGGAGTCCTTTGCCGTATAGTACATTCCCGCTTTTTCATCGGCTTCTGCCGCTGCGGGGTAGCGGGCTGGTGCCTGGAGGTATTGTTTACCTCGGCAGAGTCCTGGATGCGGGGGGATCTGCGGCTTATGGGGCGTACCTCTCTTTGGATGTTTCCCATCTATGGCATGGGCGTCCTGCTGCCTGGAATCACCGGATTTGCCGACCGGTGGCTTACAGGGCTTTGCCTGTTTCCGCAGGCGGGAGAGCAGCATATATCTGCGTCTGCCCGTCTGGTGCGCCACGGACTGATGGACATGGTACTGATCTTTACCGCGGAATACCTGACAGGCGTGTTTTTAAATGCCTTTGGCGTCTGCCCCTGGGATTATTCCATGTGGCCGGACCATATTGGCGGCGTGATCCGCCTGGCCTTTGCGCCCTTGTGGTTTTGTACCGGCCTTCTCTTTGAACGGATCCTGGCCCCTTCGTAAGAAGGGGCTGCACACGCGTTGGCACCTGGCTGCAACAAAGTATTGTGTTTGCTCCGTTTCCTGTTATATAATGAGAACATACCGGATAAGGTATGTTTTTCTGTTTCCGGTATATCCTAAAATAAAAGGCAAAGGAGAATACATATGATACGCTTGATCCTGGCAGTCATTGCCATTGTCCTGTATCTGATCCTGACCATTCCGGTTTTATGGATCTTAAAGGTGCGGGAGAGGAAGAACCCAGAGGCCGCCAACTGGCGCAGCTTTTATATGGTTCGCTGGATTTTCCGGCTCATCAGTCGTCTTGCCGGAATCCGGTATGAGGTGCGGGGACTGGAAAATATACCCAGTGACCGTGCGGTGCTTTATGTGGGAAACCACAGAAGCTATTTTGATATTGTGATGGGATATATAACGGTTCCCGGCCTTACCGGCTTTATCGCAAAGAAGGAGATGGCTAAGATCCCTCTGTTAAATCGCTGGATGGATAGGATGAACTGCCTTTTTCTCGACCGTTCCAATATCAAGGAGGGGTTAAAGACCATCCTGACCGGTATTGAAAAGATCAAAGGCGGGATTTCCATGTGGATCTTCCCGGAAGGCACCCGCGGTGCCAGTGAGGATCCAAAGGAACTTCTGGAGTTTCATGAAGGGAGCTTAAAAATTGCGGAAAAAAGCGGCTGTCCCGTGATCCCTGTCGCCATGGTGGGAACGGCGGAGGTTTTGGAACGCCATTTCCCATGGATCAGCCCCAGCCATGTGATTATCCAGTACGGAAAGCCCATTTACATAAAGGAGCTTTCGGAAAAGGACCGTAAATTCCCCGGAGCATATACAAGACAGGTCATAAGTTCCATGGTGGAGGAATTGGAGGGACAGAGATGAAGGAACTGAATCTGCAGAACATCCGTCAGCAGCTGGATGTGATGGATGCCCAGCTGACGGAGCTGTTTGAGAAACGAATGGAACTGTGCAGAGAGGTAGCTGAATACAAAATACATACGGGCAAACCTGTTTATGACAGCACAAGGGAAAAACAGAAGCTGGAAGCCGTCACCGCCCTGGCGCACAGCGATTTTACCAGGAAAGGCACCTATGAATTGTTTTCCCAGATCATGACCATCAGCCGCAGACTCCAGTACGGCCTTCTGGCCGCTCACGGCCAGGCCATGGATATGGGTTTTACCATGGTCGAGGATCTGAAACGGGAAAATGTCCGCATCGCCTATCAGGGTGTGGAAGGCTCCTACGGCCACGGGGCGGCTCTTCAGTATTTCGGCCGGGAGGCGGATGTGTATTACGTAAAGACCATGGAGGATGCTATGGTCGAGGTGGAGGAAGGACGGGCGGATTACTGCATCCTTCCGATTGAAAACTCCTCCGCCGGAGCGGTCAGCGATAATTACGACCTGCTGGTAAAGCATGATGTATACATTGTGGCGGAGACAGAGCTTCCTGTAAGCCATGCACTTTTAGGTCTGCCGGAGGCATCCTTAGAGGATATCCGGACGGTGTATTCTCACCCTCAGGCGCTGATGCAGAGTTCCAGGTATCTCAATTCTCATCGGGACTGGAAGCAGATCAGTACAGTAAACACCGCTGTGGCGGCAAAGAAGGTGGCAGAGGAAAAGAACATCTCCCAGGCAGCCGTAGCCAGCCCCGCAGCGGGAGAGCTCTACGGCCTTAAAGCCCTTGAAACCTCCATAAACCACAATAAAAACAACGTGACCCGTTTTATCATTTTATCCAGGATTCCGGTGTACAAAAAAGGCTCCAGTAAAGTAAGCATCTGCTTCGAGGGCGCCCACAGGAGCGGTTCACTTTACAATATGCTGGGCAATCTTATTTATAACGATATCAATATGCTTATGATCGAGTCCCGGCCCATTCCCGGAAGAAGCTGGGAGTACCGTTTCTTTGTAGATGCCCAGGGATCTTTAAGCGACGCAGCTATTCAGAACGCTTTAAAGGGTATTTCCGAGGAGGCGGTTTCTTTAAGAATCCTTGGAAATTACTAATCTAACCACAGTCGAGGAAATGAATATGGATATCAGAGAACGCGTGATTTACCGTAATTTAAGGCATGAAGAACTCCTGGAACACATGGCCTGCCTTATGGGGATGGCAAAGTGTGACGGTGAGCCGGATCCGTTTTCCTGTGCCGGACAGCTGGTTGATCTGGCAGCCCGGTATGGATTTGAGGGAAACCTATGGCACTGTTTTCTGGCTCTGTGCCTTGGGGATAATGAAAATGCCTATACAACTGCCTGTGAAGTCCGGGGGGCGGCCGGTGGAACCTTAGATGAGCTTGCAAAGGGGGATTTCTCTATTTTTAAGGCATTGTTTGACTTTGACCTGACCTCTTTATCCCCCTCTTTTGTGTGGAAACAGCTGGCAGACTACCGCCCTGCGGTTCAGGAAAGCCGTGTTTTCAACCGCAGGATCAGGGATCGCCTGGTAAAGCTGGCGGTGATGCTGGGGCAGGCAGAGGACACAGAGACCTTCCAGAACCATATGGTGGAATTTTACAGGGAGTGCGGAGCTGGCAAATTCGGCCTCAACAAGGCTTTTCGGATCCTTGAAAAAGAGGAGGGCGCAGAGACCGTCATTGATCCCATTGTCAATGTGGAGCACATTTATTTTAAGGATATCGTAGGCTATGAGCTGCAGAAAAAGAAGCTGATTGAGAATACAGAGGCCTTTGTAAACGGGAAAGAGGCCAACAACGTGCTTCTCTTCGGTGATGCGGGAACAGGAAAATCCTCCAGCGTCAAGGCGGTTCTCAACGAATACTACAGCCGGGGCCTGCGCATGATCGAAGTATACAAGCACCAGTTTAAGGCGCTTTCCGATGTGCTGGAGCAGATCAAGGATCGGAATTACAAGTTCATTATCTATATGGATGACCTTTCTTTTGAGGAATATGAGCTGGAGTATAAATATCTGAAGGCTATTTTGGAGGGCGGTCTTGGGAAGCGGCCGGGCAATGTGCTGATCTATGCCACCTCCAACCGCCGCCATCTGATCCGGGAGAAATTCAGCGACAAGAGGGAGCTGGACGACGATCTTCACAACAACGATACAGTGCAGGAGAAATTATCTCTGGCTGCCCGTTTTGGCGTTACCATCTACTATGGTTCTCCTGATAAGCGTCAGTTCCAGACCATTGTCAAGGCGCTGGCAAAACGAAGCCATGTAGATATGGCGGAGGAAGAACTGTTTTTAAAGGCCAGTCAGTGGGAGCTAAGCCATGGCGGGCTTTCCGGCCGTACAGCCGCTCAGTTTATCACACATCTTCTGGGGCAGGATCAGGAGAAATAGGAGAGGAAAGCAGGGAGCGCAGTTACATAAGTACATGGTAAAAAGGAGGAGCAGCGTGGCAGTAAAAATGTTTGCGGCAATCGAGATAGGTTCATTTGCCCTGGAGCTGGGGATCTATGAGATCTCGGAAAAGACGGGGATCCGCTGTGTGGACAGTGTCCGCCATGTGATCTCCCTGGGAAATGATACTTTCAGTGAGGGAAAGATCAGCTATGGGCTGGCGGATGAAATGTGCTCCGTGCTGGAGGATTTTACAGGGATCATGAAAACCTACCGGGCGCGGGAATACCGCGCCTATGGCACAACTGCTTTAAGAGAGGCGAAAAACAGCCAGGTTATCCTGGAACAGATCCGGGTAAGAACCGGCCTTAAGGTGCGTATTATCAGCAACTCGGAACAGCGTTTTATCAGCTATAAGGCAATAGCCCTAAAGACGGGGGAGTTTAACCGGATCATCCAAAAAGGAACAGCCATTGTGGATGTGGGATTTGGAAGCGCTCAGATTTCCCTCTTTGACAAGGATACGCTGGTAACGACCCAGAGCCTGCCTCTGGGTACATTAAGGATCAGCAGCCAGCTGGCCAGGATTCCGGCCAGCGTAAAGGATCACTGCCTTCATATCGAAGAGATTGTGGACAATGAACTGCTCACCTTCCGGAAAATGTATCTGAAAGACCGTCATATTGACAATCTGATCGGTATTGGTACCAACATCGCCTATCTGATGCGCCAGCTGGGAATGAACACGGCGGCCGACAGGGCGGATGCTGCCGCTATGGAAGTGTTCTATAAGCGCCTGTCCCAGATGACGCTGGATCAGATTGAAGAAAATTTCAGCGTCAACAGCGAATACGCGCCGCTGCTATTGCCGGCTGCCGCCGTGTACCGCCGTGTGATGGAGGCTACAGGGGCCAGTCAGTTCTGGATCCCCGGCATAGGGCTCTGCGACGGGATTGCGGCGGAGTACGCCAGCTCGTCCCGTCTCATCCGCTTTAACCACAATTTCGAGAATGATATCCTGGCGGCAGCCAGAAATATGGCTAAGCGCTACAAATGCCATGCGGGCCATAATCAGACGCTGGAGCAGTATGCCCTGTCCATTTTTGATGCCACCCGGAAATTCCACGGCATGGGAGCCAGAGAACGGCTGCTGCTCCAGATCGCTGTAACCCTGCACAGCTGCGGCAAATTTATCAGCATCCGCAATTCCAACGAAAGCAGTTATAACCTGATTATGTCCACGGAAATCATAGGCCTCAGCCATCTGGAGCGGGAGATCATCGCAAATGTAGTCCGCTATAATATCCGCGACTTCGACTATGACATGATCCAGCTTGAGACCCATATCGGCGAGGAAAATACAGGAGATCTGAATGTGGGGGCTATTACCATCCTTATAGCCAAGCTGACTGCGATCCTGCGCCTTGCTAATTCTATGGACAAGACTCACAAGGCCAAGATGCAGGACTGCCGGATGGCCATACGGGAGGGCGAGCTTGTGATCACCACCGGATATACGGGAGACCTGGCGCTGGAGCGGGCTTCCTTTGAACAGAAAGCGGATTTCTTTGAAGAAATATTTGGAATACGGCCGGTATTAAAACAGAAAAGGAGAGTGTGACATGGCGGAAAAGGAAAAAAATGTAAAATCTGTCAAGGCGGATAAGACAGCAGAAAAAACGGCGCACAGGCCGGATGCCGCAGATTTCGGAGCCAACTCCTCCAACTATGTAAACCGTGAACTCAGCTGGCTGGAATTTAACTATCGTGTGTTAAGCGAGGCCAGAGATAAGACGCTGCCCCTTTTTGAGCGTCTGAAATTTTTAAGCATCACAGCCTCCAACCTGGATGAGTTCTATATGGTTCGCGTGGCTTCCTTAAAGGACATGGTGCACGCAAAATACACAAAGCCGGATATTGCAGGGCTGACGGCTCAGGAACAGCTGGACGCCATCAGCGTCAAGACCCATCAGCTGGTAGAACTGCAGTATTCCACCTATACCCGTTCCCTGGTGCCCGCCCTGCGTCAGAATGGCCTGCGGATCATCATGGGGCATGAGGAACTGACACCAGAGGAGGCTTCCTATGTGGACTCCTATTTCCAGACCAATGTATATCCGGTGCTGACGCCCATGGCCTTTGACTCTTCCCGGCCTTTTCCGCTGATCCGCAATAAAACCCTGAACATAGCGGCTCTGTTAAAGAAGAAGAACGGGGACGGGGAAATGGAATTTGCCATGGTTCAGGTGCCTTCTGTGCTTCAGAGGATCGTGGAACTGCCGGAGCAGATCAATGAGGATGGGACAAAGCAGCGGGTGGTGATGCTTTTGGAGGAGATTATAGAGCGGAATATGCCGTCGCTGTTCCTGAACTACGATATCATCGCTTCCCATCCCTTCCGCATCATGCGCAACGCCGATCTCTCCATTGACGAGGAGGAGGCGGTGGATCTGCTGGAGGAGATTCAGAAACAGCTCAAAAAGCGCCAGTGGGGCGAAGCGATCCGTCTGGAAATCGAATCGGACGTAGATAAGCGCCTTCTTAAGATCATAAAGAAAGAACTGCTGATCAGCAGCCAGGATATCTTCTCTATCGCCGGCCCTCTGGATCTCACCTTTTTGATGAAAATGTATGGTCTGGACGGCTTTGAGCACTTCAAGACGCGAAAATATAGGCCTCAGCCAGTGCCAGCTCTGATGAATGAGGACGATATCTTCACCAATATCCGCAGGGGAGACATCCTGCTCCACCATCCATACCAGAGTTTTGATCCGGTGGTGGATTTTGTGCGCAGTGCTGCCAGGGATCCCGAAGTGCTGGCCATCAAGCAGACCTTGTACCGGGTCAGCGGAAATTCGCCTATCATCGCGGCGCTGGCAGAGGCGGCGGACAATGGCAAACAGGTATCCGTGCTGGTGGAGCTTAAGGCTCGTTTTGATGAGGAAAATAACATTAACTGGGCTAAGATGCTGGAGAAGGCAGGCTGTCATGTGATCTATGGTCTGGTTGGACTTAAAACACACAGCAAAATTACCCTTGTGGTCCGTATGGAGGAGGATGGTATCCGCCGCTACGTTCATCTGGGCACCGGAAACTACAACGACTCTACGGCAAAGCTGTACACGGACTGCGGGATACTGACCTGTGATCCGCAGATCGGAGAGGATGCTACAGCTGTATTTAATATGCTGTCGGGCTACTCGGAACCAAAGGCGTGGAACAAACTTGCCGTGGCCCCTCTGTGGCTGAGAACCCGGTTTCTGCGTATGATCCGCCGGGAGACGGCTCACGCCAGGGAGGGCCGTCAGGGACGAATCATGGCGAAAATGAATTCTCTCTGCGATAAGGAGATCATTACTGCCCTGTATGAGGCTTCCTGCGCCGGCGTCGAGATCGAACTTGTGATCCGGGGAATCTGCTGTCTGCGGGCAGGGGTTCCGGGACTCAGCGAGCATATCTCAGTCCGGTCCATCGTAGGAAACTTCCTGGAGCACAGCCGTATCTTTTATTTCCTCAACGATGGAAGCCCGGAGGTCTATATGGGAAGCGCCGACTGGATGCCCAGAAACTTAGACCGCCGGGTGGAGATCATGTTCCCGGTCGAGGACGAAGGCTTAAAGGAAAAGGTGATCCACATCCTGGAGGTGGAGCTGGAGGATAATGTAAAAGCCCACATCCTGCAGCCAGACGGCACCTATGAGAAGGAGGACAAGCGGGGGAAGGTTCTTATAAATTCTCAGGAGCAGTTCTGCCAGGAGGCCGTGCAGCTGGCAAAGGAAGGCAAGGGAAAGGACGACCCGGCTGTGACCCGGATCTTCCAGCCTATTGAGAGCGGAAATGTATAAATGTGAAAAACGGATGCGTTAGCGGCCTGGGATTCTCCGGACAGACAGGAGAGCCCCTGTAAATGGAACGGGGCGCCTGTCAGGTTCGGAGAATATTTTTTAACCTGTTGACGAACATATGTTCATGTGATATATTGGGATTGTAACATAATTCCCATAATTTTTCAAGAAAAAAGTAAGGAAATACGAGAGTTCTTATGTTAGAATAGACATAAAGAGCCGGAACGTCGGCACGGCAGAGGCAGAAATCAGACAAAGCCGTTCTGGATCGTTCTGAATGAACATAAATGATAACATATGAGGAGGGGATCGTATGCCCGATATTAATATTCTGGTAGTAGATGATGAAAAGGAGATCGCAGATCTGATTGAGATCTATCTGGTCAGCGACGGCTATAAGGTCTTTAAGGCGGAAAACGCGGCCATGGGTCTTGAGATCCTGAACAGGGAAGATATCCATCTGGTGCTTCTTGACATTATGATGCCGGGGATGAACGGCCTGGAGATGTGCAAGAAGATCCGGAAAACCAACAATATTCCGATTATTATGCTGAGCGCCAAGTCAACGGATCTTGACAAGATTCTGGGACTGGGGACGGGAGCAGACGACTATGTGGTAAAGCCCTTTAATCCGCTGGAACTGACGGCCAGAGTCAAGTCCCAGCTCCGCCGCTATACCCAGTTAAACCCCAACAGCATGGCCCGCGAGGCAGTCAGCAGCGAGATCACTATTAAGGGAATGACCATTAACAGGGACAATCACAAGGTAGTGGTGGATGGAGAGGAAATCAAACTGACTCCTATTGAGTTTGATATTCTTTATCTTCTGGCATCCAATCCGGGTAAGGTATTCAGCACTGACGAGATCTTCGAGCGGGTTTGGAATGAAAAGGTATATGAGGCCAATAATACGGTTATGGTACATATCAGGCGATTAAGAGGAAAGATGAAGGAAGATACCAGGCAGAGCAAGATCATCACTACCGTGTGGGGCGTAGGATATAAGATTGAAAAATAATATGGGCGGCAGTTACCGTGCCCGCGTACTGACTCATATTGTATACAGCGCCATCATCACCTGCCTGGTAGAGGTATTTCTCATTACGAACCTCTCGATGGTGGCAAAGTATATGCAGCAGAAAGGACAGATCTCGGCACTGTCCCAGTTTATTCTGGAGCAGCATACGGCGGTGGTGATCCTTTATGTACTCTTTGGGATTCTGATCTTTTCTGTCACTTTTATGCTCTTAGAGGAACCGGGGATCCGCTATATGGGGCGTATCTCAGACGCGGTGGAGAGCATCTCTCAGGGAAATCTGGGGACAGAGGTAGATGTGACGGGAGATGATGAGTTCTCTGCCATGGCAGCCAATTTAAATAAAATGGCCTCTGACATCCGAACCCTTATGGACAAGGAGCGGGAGGCAGAGCGGACGAAAAATGAACTGATTACCAATGTGGCCCACGATCTAAGAACGCCTCTGACCTCCATCATCGGCTATCTGGAATTGCTGGCGGGCAATACAAAGGTTCCGGCAGAGATGGAGCACAAGTACATAGAAATCGCTTACAGCAAGGCCAGACGGCTGGAAAAACTGATCGAGGATCTTTTTGGATTTACGAAGCTAAACTATGGAAAGATTGCCATGCACGTGGGTCAGCTGGATATTGTTAAGCTGTTAAGCCAGCTGCTGGAGGAGGCCTATCCGAATTTTGTGGAAAAGAACCTGTCCTATGACCTTCAGAGCAATGTTCCGGCAAAGACCATCAGTGCCGATGGAAACCTGCTGGCCAGGCTGTTTGATAACCTCATTGGGAATGCCATTAAATACGGGGCTGACGGCAAGCGGGTGCTGGTTAAGATCCATGCGGAGGATGATACTGTTACCGTGTCGGTCACTAATTACGGCTATGTCATCCCGGCCGACGAGCTGCCTCTTCTGTTTAATAAATTCTACCGGGTAGAGCAGTCGCGTTCCACCACCACCGGAGGCACCGGTCTGGGACTTGCCATTGCCAAGGAAATTGTGGATATGCACGGCGGCACCATCAGCGTATCCAGCGACTTAAACGGCACTGTGTTTACTGTAAAGCTCCAGGTTTATTTCGATGTAAATAAGGAAAATTTCGCATCCCAGTCATGATTTGGCAGATTGAACAGAAAAGAGAGGAAATACAGATGTACAGATACAGATGGGTGCTGAAAAGCACCCTTTTTGCCCTTTTGCTATCCCTTTTTGCCGTTGTAACCGTTTCGGCAGCTATGACGGCAGACGGGCCTGGAAACGCAGGTTCTTCCTTACCGGGCAGTGCTGCCGGGCCACGGACGGCAGACGGTATATCCCAGGAGGGGATGATGGACGGCCCCGTGACAATGGAGGTGGTATACGGCTATGACAATGTAGCCAGAAGCGGAAGGATCCTTCCGATGACCCTTACCTTTAAAAACTCCATGGATCAGGATTTTACAGGGATTCTGCGCGTTGCCACTCTGGAGCCGGAATACCAGTCTTACTCAGGCAGAAGCCAGTGGAATTACAGCACCTATTCCTACGAATATCCGATAGAGGTCGGAGCGGGAGAGACAGCAGAACAAAAGATTCAGATCTCTTTAAGCGACAGGGTAGATCAGGTGCATCTGTCTCTGGTGGATGAGAACGGGAAGGAGACAGCCAGCCGAAGGGTGAAACTGGATCTGAATCTGAATACAGCCGAGCTTTATATCGGTGTCTTAAGCGACCGGCCGGAGCGGCTGTCCTATCTGGATAATATGGGGATCAATTACAGCACGCTGCGCACCAGGGTTATTGAATTGGATCTGGACACGCTGCCGGAAACTCAACGGGGACTGGATCAGCTGGATGTGCTGCTGATCAATGATTTTGATACAAAGAGGCTGTCGGAAACCCAGAAGGAGGCTGTGTGGGAGTGGGCCCAGAGAGGCGGAGTCCTGCTTTTTGGCACGGGAGAACATGGAAGGGAAACCATGAGCGCTTTCTCACAGGAGCTTTTGGCGTATCCTTTGCCGGAGGCAGGTGTGTTTGACATTGATATGGCGATGGAAAAGGATTCTGCAGCCAGGGACGAAGGCGTCCTTTCTCTCAGCTGTTCGGAGGTGGAGCTGAAGGGAGGAACCGAGCTTATCACAAAAGGGCCGCTGGTGATCCTGTCCGAAACCTCGGTGGGAAATGGGGCAGCGGCTGCGGCGATCTATGATTTCGGCGATCTGAAGGAATACTGCAGCTCTAACCCGTCTTATGTGGATCATTTTTTTACAGAGCTTTTGGGGGAGGAGCGGCTGAACCTTTTAAGCAGCGGGAACGGAGGCGCAAGTTCCGGCCGTTACTGGGAGGTTCAGAGCCTGATCAATACGGGGAATGTAAACCGCCTGCCGCGGGTGGGCCTGTATGTGGTGCTGGGAACGGCTTATGTGGCGCTTGCAGGGCCGGGGCTTTACTTCTTTTTAAAACAGAGGGAGTTGCGCCAGTATTATCAGCCAGCCGTAGCGGTGCTTTCGCTGTGCTGTACCGGCATGGTCATTTTAATGGGCGTGCCCACGCGGTTTGACGGCCCGTTTTTAACCTATGCTTCGATCCAGGATGCAGGGGACAAGGATACCACGGAGACTCTGTTTATTAATATGAGGTCTCCCTATAACCGCACCTATTCCGTGGGCCTGGATCCCTCCTACCAGCTGTTTCCTGTGTCAGATTCCTCCTACTATGATCCGGCTCAGGCCCCGGCTCTTACAGGGGCTGAGGACCCGGATATGGTGATCCGGTACGGACAGAAGGCTACCCGGATTGAGGCGAGGGATACCGGAGCATTCAACTCCAAGTATTTCCAGATGGAGCGGACGCAGACCAATGAGACCGGGGAGGGATTCTCCGGAGAGATCCGCGCCGTTGACGGCAGGGTAACAGGAACAATCACCAACAATTATTCGCAGACTGTGGAAAATGCTGCCCTGCTGCTCTATAATCAGATGATCGTCATCGGAGCGATGGAGCCGGGACAGACGATTTCTCTGGACGGTCTGGAGGGGGTCTACTGCGCTACGGATCTTGGATATGCCATGGCGGCCCAGATAACAGGAGCCTCCCAGTACGGCCAGAAGGTGGATATCGAGGATCAGGAGTATGTGAAGGCTTTGGAGCGGGCCAATCTTCTGTCATTTTATATTGACAATTATTTCTCCGGCTACCATACCCAGGGACGGGTGGTGGCTTTTGGCCAGGATCAGAGCGGGCAGGACTTTCTGACAGATCAGGGCATAGAGACCTATGGCTGTACCCTCCTTACATCCCAGATCAATGTAAATTATGAGCAGGGAGGCCTGGTGTACCGCTCTGCCATGCAGAAGCACCCGAATGTGCTGTCGGGGGAATATGACGCTGTCAGAAATACCATATATGGCATGAATCCGGTGATTCTGGAGTATTACCTTGGAAATGACCTGGATGTGGAAACCCTGGATTTTCACCGTTTAAGCGATGAGGTAGTGGCAAATCTGCGGTATTACTATACCGTTCCCTTTGCAGGGGATATGTACTTTTACAATTATAATACAGGCAGCTATGATCTGATGGACAGCTCAAGGAGCCGCTATAATAAAGAGGATCTGGAGGCCTATCTGTCTCCGGGCAATACAGTTACGGTAAAATACGTTTACGATACAGCCGGGGAATATACCTGGAACATTATGCTTCCGGTTCTTACGGTTACAGGAAGGAGGCAGTCCTGATGCTTACCATACGAAACCTTCATAAGATATACGGAAAGTACCATGCCCTGAGCGGTCTGGACATGAATGTGGCGGATGGGGCGCTCTACGGCTTTGTGGGGCCAAACGGGGCGGGAAAAACCACCACCATAAAGATTATGACCGGACTTTTGGGGGCGGAAGAAGGCTCTGTTGAGATTGACGGAACGGACGCCCTGGGGGAACCGGATGCTTTAAAGGGGCAGATTGGATATGTGCCGGATTTCTTTGGTGTGTACGATAACCTGACGGTGGGAGAGTATATGAGTTTCTTTGCTTCCTGTTACAGGATCGATGGTCTGGTGGCCAGAAAACGGTATACCGCGCTTCTGGAACAGGTAGGTCTGGAGGATAAGCTGGATTTCTATGTGGACGGCCTCTCCAGAGGGATGAAACAGCGCCTCTGTCTGGCAAGGGCGCTGATTCATGACCCGGCGATCCTGATCCTGGATGAGCCTACCTCGGGTCTGGATCCAAGGACAAGATTTGAGTTTAAGGAGATTTTGGAAGAGCTTAAATGCGCAGGGAAAACCATTATTATCAGCTCTCATGTTCTTTCGGAGCTTTCGGAGATGTGTACGGATATCGGCATCATTGACCAGGGCCGTATGGTTCTGGAGGGAAATATCGGAGATATTCTTTCCCGCGTCAATGCATCCAATCCTCTGGTGATCTCGGTGTACAGCAATATGGAGCAGGCCATGGCAGTGCTGCGGCGTCATCCCTGTGTACAGACCATTTCCATGCGGGAAAAGGATATCTGTGTCCGCTTTGCGGGGGACAGCGCCGATGAGGCCATGCTTCTCCAGCAGCTCATTGACGCCGGGGTTCTGGTAAATGGCTTTGTCCGTGAGAAAGGCAGTCTGGAATCCGTCTTTATGCAGCTGACGGATCATGAAGAAGAAAGGGTGGTGACGTCATATGAGGCCGAATCCGGTCTATATTCGTGAGATGAGAGTCAGCGCCAGAAGCCCGCGGTTTCCGTTTATCGTGGCTCTTTTTAACGGAATCCTGTGCCTGGTGGCGCTGATCAATATGTATTCGGTGGTGCTTCGGGTTCGCACCAACGCAACCATCCAGTACAGCAGTTTTATGGATATCTATGAGTTTGTAACAGCCATCGAGTTTGTCCTTCTCCTGTTTATTGTTCCGGCGGTGACAGCCGCCAGCATCAGTGGGGAACGGGAGCGGCAGACGCTGGATCTGATGCTGACTACCCGGATGACGGCCGCTCAGATCGTGACTGGAAAGCTTCTTGGGGCGTTAAGCTCCCTGTTTGTATTGATCTTGTCCAGCCTTCCCGCAGTGGCAATGGTGTTTGTCTACGGCGGCATTACCTGGAAAGACGCCTTCTCCCTGCTTCTGTGCTATGTGGCAGTTGCCTTTATGGCAGGCAGTCTTGGGCTGTTTTACTCTGCCGTGTTCCGGCGGTCCGCCGTTTCAACGGCAGTGACCTACGGGACGATCATAGCTGTAGCGGCGGGAACCTATTTTCTCAACCGTCTGGCCTTGTCTCTTTCCTCCACAAACCTGAACCGGACGGTAGCGGCTTATACAATGGGTGAAAATGCAGTGCGCGCTTCTTCAGGAGGTATGTTCTATCTGTTCCTGATGAATCCGGCCTTTACGTTTATGGCGGTGATTGGAAATCAGGCGGGCCGGAGCACCTCATTTTCCAAGCTCTGTAATTACTTCGGAGTGGAAGGCACCGGCTTTGTGATGGAGCATTGGGTCGCCCTCAGCATCTGTCTGCAGCTGGCAGTCGGAGCCATCCTGTTAGCGGGGGCCGTGCGGTGCCTGGAGCCGGTGAAGAGGAAGAGAAAACGGAAGAAGTAGGAAAAACAGACCATTTCAGAGAGGAGAGTTAAAAATGGGACTGATTAAAGCGATTGAGTCAGCAATAGGAACAGCCCTGGGAGATCAGTGGCTGGAGGCCATAGAGCCGGACGATATGGGAGGACAGACGGTCTTTGTGAGGGGGATTCAGGTACGAAACGGCCGGGGATCCAACACAAAGGGAGCGGGTGACATTGTTTCCAACGGTTCTGTGATCCATGTATATCCAGACCAGTTTATGATGCTGGTTGACGGGGGGAAGATAGTGGATTATACGGCGGAGCCTGGATATTATAAGGTGAGCCAGTCCTCCCAGCCCTCGCTTTTTTCCGGGTCTTTTGGCGGGGCATTAAAAGAATCCTTTGACCGTATCCGCTTTGGAGGCGTGCCCTCAGGGGCTCAGAAGGTATTTTATGTGAACCTTCAGGAGATCAAGGGGCTGAAGTTTGGCACCCGCAGCCCGGTAAACTATTTTGACAGCTTCTACCAGGCGGAACTTTTTCTTCGGGCGCACGGAACCTATTCGGTGAAGATTACGGATCCGCTGAAGTTCTATGCGGAGGTGATTCCCAGGAATGCAGATCGGGTAGAGATGGATGAGATCAATGAGCAGTATCTCAATGAGTTCTTAGCGGCCCTTCAGACCTCCATCAATCAGATGTCCGCTGATGGGATCCGAATCTCCTACGTACCCTCCAGGAGCCGGGAGTTGGGGCGGTATATGGCGGATACCCTGGATGAGGAGTGGAGCAAGCTCCGGGGCATGGAGATCCAGGCAGTGGGCATCGCCAGCATTTCCTATGATGAGGAATCCCAGAATCTGATCAATATGAGAAACAAGGGAGCTATGATGGGCAATCCCATGGTGAGGGAAGGATATGTGCAGAGCACCATTGCGGAAGGCCTTAAAAGCGCCGGGGAAAATCCCGCAGGTTCTATGGCCGGATTTATGGGAATGGGTTTTGGAATGCAGACCGGGGGAGGTTTTATGGGAACGGCTTCGGCAGCCAATGCAGAGCAGATGCGGATGATGGGGCAAAACGGAGGTTTGGGCGCAGGAATGGGATCCTGCGGAGCAGGCGGAGGTTTGGGAGCAGGCGGCAGCTTCGGAGCCGAAACCGCGGTTGGAAACGGGGCCGCAGTGGGCAATGGAACTGCAGTCGGAAACGGGGCCGCCGGAACCTGGATATGCCCGCAGTGCAGAACGCAGAATGAGGGGAAATTCTGCAGCGAATGCGGAAAGCCCAGGCCTGCAGGCCCCTGGACCTGTACCTGCGGCACGGTAAATACAGGTAAATTCTGCAGTGAATGCGGGAAACCAAGGGGAGACAGATAAGATGGCGGCGATCACCTACAAATGCCCAAACTGCGGAGGCGGCCTGATATTTGAGCCAAAATCCCAGAAGTATCACTGTGAATTCTGCCTCTCTGACTTTACAGAGGAGGAGATGGAGAAAATTCAGGAGAAGGAGCAGGAAAAGGAAGAAAAGGGGGAGAAACAGGAAGCGCCGGTGCTGTATACCTGTCCCAGCTGCGGCGCACAGATTGTTACCGACGCTACGACAGCGGCCACCTTCTGCTATTACTGTCACAATCCCGTGGTACTGGCAGGGCGTCTGACCGGCAGCTTTGAGCCGGATTATGTCATTCCCTTTCAGATCGACCGAAAAAAGGCAGAAGAGATATTCGGCCAGTGGATTCGCAGAAAGCGGTTTGTCCCTGATTCCTTCTATTCTCCAAAGCAGATCCAGACCATGACAGGGGTTTATTTCCCTTATTGGCTCTACCGCTGCCAGCTCCACGGAAATCTTACAGCAGAGGGAAGGAACAACCGGGTCTGGACGGCAGGAAATATTCGCTATACAGAGACAAAGGTCTACGACGTCCGAAGGGAAGGAGATCTGGACATTGATTCGGTTGCAAGAAACGCCCTTAAAAAGGCCAACCGAAAACTGGTAGACGGCGTCCTGCCGTACCGGATGGAGGAAAAAAAGCCGTTTTCAATGGGATATCTCTCCGGCTTTGTGGCTGAAAACCGGGATATGGAACGGGAGTCGTTCGTATCAGAGGTTCAGTCCGAGGTGCGTCAGTTTGCGCTGGAAAACCTGAAGGCCAGCGCAGGTGATTTCAGCAGCCTGGAGGTGAAAAACAGCGAGGTGGATGTGACAGAGGAGGGATGGAATTATGCCCTTTTGCCGGTGTGGACTCTGACCTACAATGATAAAGCCAGGGGAAAGATCTACTATTTTGCCCTTAACGGACAGACTGGAAAGGTATGGGGGGAACTGCCGGTGGACAATAAAAAGCTGGCAGTGCTGTTTCTTGGGGTCGTTCTGCCGCTGCTTATACTGTTCTTGACGGGAGGATATTTTCTGGGATGAGAAGAGAAGAAAGAAAAAGGCGGAACATACATTTCAGGACAGTGAGGCAGAGGTTTGGAGGATACCTTCTGTTTATCGGAGTTCTGTGGTTTTTCTTCGTATGCCCGTTTATGTCATATGGCGCTCAAGGCCGTGTGTTCGATCAGGCGGGAATCTTTACAGACAGTGAGATAATACAGCTGGAACGTGGGGTAAATGACTTTACCCAGACTACAAAACAGGATGCCGTGATCGTCACCGCCTGGGCGCAGACCGGGAAAACTGCAGAAGAGTATGCCGATGATTTTTATGACGAAAATGACTTTGGCACAGGAAAGACAAAAAGCGGGGTTCTCCTTCTGTATTATATGGATGGGCCGGGAAGCCAGGAGGGAACCTACTGGATCTCTACCTGCGGAAATATGATACAGATCATGACCGATGCAAAACTCGACCGTGTGAAAAACCATTTGTCAGCATATCTGAAAAAAAGGGATTTTGCAGGCGGAGCAGAGGCATTTTTGGAAGATACTGCCATGGTTGTGAAACAGGGAGTTCAGTCCGGGCAGTATACATACGATCGGGATACCGGCGAGATTCACCGCTATCGAAGCATCCGCTGGTATGAGGCAGCCTTTGCGGCAGGTATTTCCCTCTTTGCGGGAGCTGCGGTGTGTCTTGATGTAAAACGCAGATATGCCATGAAGCTGAGCGGCCGCCAGCAGGAAAACGGCCTTCTGGCTTACCGGGCCCAGGCAGGTTTTCATTTTACAGACACCGATGACCGTCTGATTCATCAGTTTACTACCCACGTGCGGATTGCAAAACAGAATGATATCTGGAGAGGGGGATTTCCGGGCGGAGGAAATACTTCCGGGCGCAGTACCACCCACCATTCCAGCAGCGGCCGCAGCCATGGGGGCGGCGGAGGAAGATTTTAAGCCGCCGTTTTTGCGAACCTTTTTTGCTGGTATGCGTATAGTATACTATAGATATCGGAAAACTCTCTGGCAGCACCCATATGGCGCATCCAGCTGGTGCTTTATCATAGATACAGACCTTCGGGTCCGGGCGGTGATGGCGTTTTGGCGTGATCGCCGTTTACATAGAAACCGGATAAGACAAATGAACGAAAATTACACCTATATTCTGCGATGTGCAGACGGAACCTACTACTGCGGCTGGACCAACAATCTGGACAGGCGCTTAAAGGCCCACAATGAGGGAAAAGGAGCAAAATACACCAGGCCCCGCAGACCGGTGGTTCTGGTTTATTATGAGGCCTTTTCCACGAAGGAAGAGGCCATGAAACGGGAATATCAAATAAAACAGCTCCCCCGAAAGAAAAAGGAGGAGCTGATCTTTATGCGACAAACTGATACATCATCATATAATGGCAGAGGCTGCCGCCCATAACAAAGAGATGGAAAATCTCGTGGGAACCGAAGTACCGGTGCCTGGAATTGAAAACAGGCAGCTTCAGGGCGTAAATGATGCCGCCCAGGGTATAGATGATGCCTCCTGCCAGCAGCCATATAAATCCTTCCCTAGGAAGGGCAGTGAGGATCTTTGAAAATGCCAGGACACATACCCAGCCCATGGCAATGTACACCATGGAGGAAAACCATTTGGGACAGGTGATCCAGAAGGCGTTGATCAGGATTCCCAAAAAGGCAATGATCCATACCAGCCCCAAAAGGAACCAGCCTGTTTCATCCCCCAGCACAATAAGGCATACCGGAGTGTAGGTGCCGGCGATCAGCACAAAAATCATCATGTGATCGATTTTGCGCAGCAGGCGGTTCACCTTTGGGGAAATGTCCAGCGTATGATAGATGGTGCTGGCTGCATAAAGTCCTACCATACTCAGGATGAAAACTGCCAGAGCTGCCAGATGGAACTGCGCCGGAGAACGGGAACCCTTGATGAGAAGGGGAACCGCCGCTGCCGCTGCCAGAATCATGGCTGTGAAATGAGTCAGGGCGCTGCCGGGATCTTTTATTTTGAGAATATTGCGTTTTATTTTCTGTGCCATTGCAGATACCTCCTTTTTAATCGTAGAATTTAACATAAAGTTATAACAACTAATTTATGTAGCTGTCTCTTATACACATCTGACGCTGCCGACGACT
>ERZ1026973.89-NODE-89-length-40157-cov-15.487083_pt1 | contig 40157 bp, 30 predicted proteins | sample MGYA00519562_ERZ1026973 | MGnify/ENA primary metagenome ERZ1026973 (study PRJEB26926, sample SAMN06164670) | human gut metagenome | biome: ENVO:00009003; feature: ENVO:2100002; material: ENVO:00002003 | host: Homo sapiens | place: USA | collected 2012 ...
GCGCCGATGGTACTGCAATGCAATGCGGGAGAGTAGGCAGCCGCCTCCTTTTTTTTCGGGTCGTTCCGGCCCCGGCCTCCCCGGCAGCCCGTAGGGCATCCGGGGAGGCTTTTTTCGTGTGTGTGCCCCGGGCCGGGGCCCCGCCCTTCCTGACATCACCGGCACGCCTTCCTGTCATCCGCCGTCATGTCGGGTGACAGGCTGTTGCAGGTGGAAATGACGGCATGACAGGAAAAACGGGAAAAACTTGATAACAGGTATTTGTGTGTTGACTTTCATCAGATGGCTGTCTGATTTTCCGCTTCTTTTTGTACCTTTGCAAATGCAATATGAAATATCACATTAAGACAGTTGTTGTTTGGATGCGGCGCATAAGACACTCCCGTGGCTTTGGAGTCCAATCGCCGTGGGCGTATCGTTTTATCCGCTACGTTGTCAATGAGCATTATCCATATTATGCTTTTGTGGAGTTAGAGCAGGAAATGGGATATGCCGGCAAATTGGCCAATAAGATGGGACGCCTTTATTTTCGGTTAGCTAATTATCTCCAGCCGAGAGTTGTTTTCTCCTTTTATAGTAATAGGATATTTTGTGGAGAAAGAGAGATTTTGATTGTTGATAAGAAAATCAAGGAGGATGGAACTCGAGATTTTTCGGGGATCTACGAGAAATATTTAAAGAGAGGTTGTCGAAATACAGAAATCATTTCTTTGGCTTCCACTTCCGATGCCGATGTCTCAGACGCAAAAGATATTCTCGGTGCATATACCGGTTTGCCGTTAGTGCGGATGGCTTATTCAAACCATAGCGATGCACTTTTTGAAGAGGTGGCGAGTGCTGCGAATGAAGACACGGTTTTGATCATAGAAGGGATTATGAAGAGCAGAATGGCGCGGAATTTTTGGAAGAAGGTGAAGCGGGATATGCGCACTGGGATAACTTTCGATCTCTATTATTGTGGTATTGTCTTCTTTGACCATACACGGTTTAAGCAGCATTATCTTGTAAATTTTTAATATAGCTGTCATTTTTAAGTTTTATTGATGTTACAATATTTAAAATAATCATCAAAAAACTTGCAGATAGGATTTATTTTATTACCTTTGCGCCCACTAAAATGAGTAAACTTTAAGACTATGTATTGGACACTGGAATTGGCTTCAAAGCTGGAAGATGCACCATGGCCTGCAACTAAAGACGAGTTGATAGACTATGCTACTCGTTCGGGTGCACCTCTGGAAGTTCTGGAGAATTTGCAGGAGATAGAAGATGAAGGTGATGTCTATGAGAGTATCGAAGACATTTGGCCTGACTATCCAACCAAAGAGGATTTCCTCTTCAACGAAGACGAATATTGATATTCGAATACGCACAAGGTCGTTTCTCTTAAGGAAGCGGCCTTGTCGTTTATGCAATAATTTCTTAAAGCGGCCGTTATATCAACGTGTTTAAACGCTTTATCACCATATTGTTCTTGTCCGGCATCATCTCTATTGAGGTGGAAGCCCAATATGATCCGTTGTTCAGTCACTATTTTGACATGGAGACGGCCTACAATCCTGCTGCAGCCGGCAAGGAGCCCAAACTTAATTTTACCGCTGCATACGCACTTGATTTGGCTGGTTTTGAACATAATCCCAGGAGTATGTATTTTGCAGTAGACAGACCCTTTTACTTCCTAAAATCATACCACGGTGTGGGGCTTCAATTTTTGAACGATCAGATAGGTCTTTTCAAGCATACCCGTGTCAGTTTGCAGTATGCTTATAAGCATGGCCTCTTTGGTGGCACCTTGAGTGCCGGTGTTCAGGTCGGACTGTTAAGCGAAAATTTTGACGGCAGTAAATTGGATGTGGGAGACAGCAACGATCCGGCTTTGAGCGGAGCAACACTAAAGGGCAACGGGCTCGATCTGGCTTTCGGCCTTCACTATATACATGGGGCATGGTATGTGGGGGTGGCCGGTCAGCATCTCAATGCTCCCTTGATAGAACTCGGTACTACCAACGAATTGCAAATAGACCGAACCTATTATTTGACAGGCGGATACAATATAAAATTAAGAAATCCGTTTCTAACAATAAAGCCATCGGTGCTCGTGCGCACTGACGGCACATCGTGGCGAGAGGATATAACCACCCGGTTGGTCTACACCAATGATAAGAAAATAATGTATATCGGTGCCGGTTACAGCCCTTCCACCTCGGTCACATTTTTGGTCGGGGGCACTTTCCACGGATTTGTTGTGGAATATAGTTATGAAATGTACACTTCATCCATCACCCCCGGTAATGGCAGCCACGAACTTTTCGTCGGTTATCAGCATGATATCAACCTTGTGAAGAAAGGACGGAACAAACATAAGAGTGTCAGAATCCTTTAGGGATGTGTGCTGTCTTTCAGATGGAATGAATAACTTGGTGTGTAGATGGAAATGTAAAGAATGTGCATTGATGAGCACCGTATATTAAAATAGATAAATGAAAAGGAATTAAAACCAAATATGAAAAAAGGTATCATGATATTGGGCCTTGGCCTTATCGCTTTGACCCTTTCCGGATGTTTCAGTGCTAAGTCAGCTTCTGTCTCCGGACGGGGTGGAGAGGTTGTGGGGATCAGTGGCAGGAGTTTCAACGAACCGGCCCCTTATGGTATGGTAAGAATCAACAGAGGCTATCTCAAGATGGGACTTGCCAACCAAGACTCGCTTTGGGGCAAGGATACACCGGTAAAAGATATATCCGTAGACGGTTTTTGGATGGATGAAACAGAGGTGACAAATTCCAAATACAAGCAGTTTCTCAACTATGTGAAAGATTCCATCATCCGCACCCGATTGGCCGATCCGGCCTATGGAGGCGATGAGACCTATATGATTACGGAAGACAAGAATGGTGATCCTGTGACTCCCCATCTTAACTGGAAGAAGGCTTTGCCACGCAAGCCTAATGAAGACGAGTTGCGTGCATTTGAGAGCTTGTACACCACCAATCCTGTGACCGGAGAGAAACTTATCGACTGGCGGCAGATGAACTACCGCTATGAGATATATGATTACGCGAAAGCTGCCTTGAGACGCAATCGGATTCGCCCCGAGGAGCGTAATCTGAATACCGACCTCACGGTTGATCCCAATGAGGTGGTGATGATTTCCAAAGATACGGCCTATATCGATGATGACGGGCGTATCGTAACCGAAACCATCAACCGTCCGCTTTCCGGCCCGTGGGATTTCCTCAACACCTACATCGTTAACGTTTATCCCGATACCACATGTTGGGTGAATGATTTCCAGAACTCGGACAATGAGGTCTATCTGCGTAGCTATTTCAGTAATCCTGCTTATAACGATTATCCTGTGGTCGGGGTTACATGGGAGCAGGCCAACGCTTTCTGTGCTTGGCGCACCGACTATTTGTTGAAAGGATTGGGGCCTGAAGCCCGTTTTGTGCAGCGCTACCGTTTGCCGACGGAGGCTGAATGGGAGTATGCTGCCCGAGGAAAGGACGGTACTGAGTTCCCATGGGAGAATCAAGATGTGAAAAATGGTGACGGCTGTTTCTATGCCAACTTCAAGCCTGACCGCGGAAACTATACTAAAGACGGAAATCTGATAACGAGTAAGGTAGGTATCTTCTCTGCCAATAGCAACGGGCTGTATGATATGGCCGGTAATGTAGCGGAGTGGACAAGTACCATTTTTACTGAAGCCGGTGTAGATGCGATGAACGACCTCAATCCGCAGTTGCAATACAACGCTGCCAAAGAGGATCCCTACCGTCTGAAGAAAAAGAGCGTGCGTGGCGGTTCGTGGAAAGACCCTGAGTCGTATATCCGTTCGGCCTGGCGCTCATGGGAATATCAGAACCAACCCCGATCGTATGTGGGATTCCGCTGCGTGCGCAGTCTGGCAACCACTTCGAGCACTAAGCAAAAAGCAACAAAGATAAAGAAAAGAAGATAAATATCATGGGAGAGTACAGTAAATTCAATATAGTCTATCGTCTGCAAAAGTGGATGGATAGCGTTCCCGGTCAGACATTCCTCAACTACGCCTATAGCTGGGGAGCCTCTATCGTTATCTTCGGTACGCTGTGTAAACTGACCCACATTCCCGGTGCCAACTTTTGGCTGTTCCTCGGAATGGGCACCGAAGTGCTTGTGTTTTTTCTCTCGGCCTTTGACCGGCCTTTCGATAAGACCGCCGATGGCCGTGATATTCCCACCCATGTCACTGAAGAGTATTTGGAGACCGGCAAGGTGACGTATGGACATGGAGACAATGTTTCGGAACCCAATGCTGTTTTGACATCCGCTCCCGGCCGACCTGTCGCCTTTAGTGGAGCAGAAGGAGCAAACTCTGTGGAAAGTGTTGCCGTAGCTGCATCTAACCAAGGGGCGTGGCTTGCCTCCCAACAGGAGATTTCCCCCGATATGGCCACGGCCCAAAACAGTTATGTGGAAGAACTGAAAAAGCTTGTAGAAACACTTGAGAAAGTGAATGAGCAGAGCAGCCGCCTCACTCGTGACAGCGAGGAAATGGAAAATCTCAACCGTACCCTTACAGGCATCAGCAAGGTTTATGAGATGCAACTCAAGGGAGCCAGTCAGCAAATCGGAACCATTGATCAGATAAACGAACAGAGTCGGAAGATGGCCCGACAAATAGAGCAACTCAATAAAATATACACCCGTATGATAGAGGCTATGACCGTCAACATGAAAGTGGCCGCCCCGGGTGTCGCCTCTAACGCAGAAGAATAATGGCAATCAAGAAAAGACCCGTTTCTCCGCGCCAGAAGATGATCAATCTGATGTATGTCGTCTTGATGGCTATGCTGGCGTTGAATATCTCTACAGAGGTGCTCAACGGCTTCTCCATTGTGGAAGAAAGTCTGAATCGGACCACTGCCAACTCATCCGCGGAGAACAAGATGCTATATGGAAATTTTGCCGACCAGATGAAAACCAATCCGCAGAAGGTGAAAATGTGGTTTGAAAAGGCTACGCAGGTGAAGAATATGAGTGACTCGCTCTATAATTTCGCACAAGAATTGAAAGAGGCGATAGTCAAGGAGGCGGACGGAAACGACGGTGATGTGCGCAACATAGATAACAAGGACGATTTGGAAGCGGCGGCAATCGTGATGTTGGCTCCCGGAAGTGGTAAGGGCAAGCGGCTTTTCAACGCCATCAACTCCTATCGTGAACGCATCCTGAAAATGGTGACCGACCCTCGTCATCAGCAAACCATCAAGAGTAACCTGTCGACAACGGTGCCCCGGAACAGCAACACATTGGGCAAGAATTGGCAGGAATACATGTTTGAAAATATGCCCGTGGCTGCGGCAGTCACCCTTCTCTCCAAGTTGCAGAGTGATGTGCGGCAGGCCGAAGGGGAGGTGCTGCACACACTGGTGTCGAATATTGACCTCAAAGATATTCGCGTCAACAAGCTGGATGCTTTTGTCATTCCTGAAAAAACGACACTCTATCCCGGTGAACAGTTTGCCGCCAACATAGTGATGGCCGCTGTGGACACCACACAGCAACCAGAAATCTATATCAACGGCAGCAGGGTGAACACCCGTGGCGGGCGTTACGCCTTTACAGCCGGTGGTGTGGGCGAACATTCGTTCAGTGGATATATGCTCATGCGCAATGGCAACGGAGATATCCTGCGTCGCAACTTCCTACAGAAATACGAAGTGATCACGCCCCCGAGTGGTGCTACCATAGCTGCCGACTTGATGAATGTGCTCTATGCCGGTTATCAGAATCCTATGAGTATCAGTGTGCCGGGTATTCCTCAGAATGCCGTGCGGGTTTCAATGAGTGGTGGTTCGCTCACCTCTACCGGCAACGGTCATTACGTGGCAGTTCCCGCCGCCGTGGGTCACGATGTCACTTTCACCGTCTCGGCCACCGACAAGGGAAAGTCCCGCACGATGGGCAGCTATACCTTTAAGGTGCGCAAACTGCCCGATCCGACAGCTTATATCGCTCTTGGCACCGACCGTTTCAAAGGCGGTTTCTTGGCCAAGGCCTCCCTGATGGGTGTCGGAGGCATCCATGCCGCCATCGACGATGGATTGCTTGACATCGAGTTCCGGGTGGTGGGCTTTGAAGCTGTGTTCTTCGACAACATGGGCAATGCTGTGCCTATGGCCGGCAACGGTTCACAATTCTCACAAAGCCAGCGTGAGGCTTTCAGAAAACTGTCGCACAACCGCCGTTTCTACATTTCCAAGGTGACGGCCATAGGACCTGACGGCATCACCAGAAAATTGCCGCAAGCCATGGAGGTGGTGGTCAAATGATAGTGGCTGAAAATCCCTTTCGGTCATAGAACTCCCACGAGACATTGATAAGCAAATTAAATCAGAACAGATAATGAAACGAATCCTATTCATATTGATGGCTGCCTGCATGGTTCAGGCTGTTTCTGCCCAGGCTCCGAAGCGCCGTGCCGAGCAGCAGGCAGCGCAGCGTTCTAATGCAAACACCCTCACTCCCCGTGCTCAGATAGAGTTTCCCACGATGGCTCCTATGCCCGAAGATGTGGTGTGGCGTCGCGACATCTACCGAGTGCTCGACCTCACCGAGGATGCCAACGCCGGCCTTTACTATCCTGTAGAGCCGTTGGGCAATCAGATGAACCTTTTCACCTACCTCTTCAAGTTGATGATGGTGGGCCCCTCACGCGGCGGCATCAATGCCTATGAGTATCGGCTCGACGGCAATGAAATCTTTAACGACTCTGCTCGCATCAAGCCTTTGCAGTTTCTTGATAACTATCACATCTTCTATGAGCGCGAGAATGGGCGTGTGCATCTTGACAACAGCGATATTCCATCTCGCGAGGTGAAGTCCTATTACATCAAGGAAAGTTCTTACTACGATCAGGCTACGGCCACTTTCCACACCAAAGTGATTGCCCTTTGCCCCATAATGGAGCGTGAAGACGATTTCGGAGACGGTGTCACGAAGTATCCACTGTTCTGGGTCAAGTATGACGACCTCGCCCCTTATCTCGCCAAACAGCAAATTATGACGAGCAATCTCAACAATGCGGCCATGATGAGCATTGACGACTATTTCACTCGCAATCTGTATAAGGGTAAGATTTACAAGACAACGAATATGCTCGGCCGCACATTGGCGCAATATTGTTCCAGCGACAGTGCCATGAACAAGGAGCAGAAGCGCATTGAACGCGAACTCGCCGAGTTTGAAAAGAATATTTGGGGCAATCAAGCTCGTAAGGATTCTCTCGATTCTATCGCCAAAGCCGGTGTCACGGAAAAAGGCGCCAAGGCCGTGAAGCGCAACCGCCGGAGCGGCGGCACGGCTACGGTGAAGAACCGGCGTGCCCGGAGCAGTTCCTCTTCGGGCAGTTCTTCGGCCCGTGTCACCGTGCGTCGTGAGCGTCATTAGCCAATTTTACGCAGACTGACTGAGGGATGCGTGCCGGCCCACGGAATGTCTGTTTCCAATAGTAAAGGTTTAATTTAAGGAGAACAGATTATGAAAAAGTTATTTTCTTTAGTCTTGGTTGTCTCAGCGATGCTGTTTGCGACTGAGGCCGGCGCACAGATTAAGTTTGGTGTGAAAGGCGGTTTGAACGTGACCGATATGAGTTTCAACAGCAAGGTTTTGAGTGCATCCAACCGTACCGGATTTTATATCGGCCCCACGATGAAGTTCACGCTCCCCGTCATCGGCCTGGGTGTTGATGCCTCTGCTCTCTACGACTATCGTTCTGCCAAGGTGTCAGCCTTTGCCGATGACAAGACTGTGGTGTCTGATGCAACCGTCAAGCAGGAGCAAATTGCCGTTCCCGTCAATCTCCGTTATGGCTTCGGCTTGGGACAAACGGCCGAACTCTATTTCTTTGCCGGTCCCCAGTTTGGTTTCAATATGGGAAACGACACGGAGAAGCCTATCAACTGGAAATGGAAGGAGTCCAATTTCAGTGTCAATCTTGGTGCAGGTCTGATGCTTCTCAACCATTTGCAGCTTAATGCCAACTACAACATCGCCTGCGGAAAAACTGCTGAAGCCACCTTCGACAAGGTGAAGACCGGCATTAAAGGCAAGTCCAACTCCTGGCAGATAGGTTTAGCCTATTACTTCTGATTTTCCTCTGCCAGCCATGAGGCAGGCGCAAAGTGAGACATATCGGGCAGATGCTCCTTCATGGTGTATCTGCCTTTTTTTGTTTTAGGTTTTGCTTTGAAAACCGGATATGAAAGTACCGGACTAAATATCCATGATGGAAATTGCGCTTCTATCTTGAATGCCTACCGACAAAATACATTAAAAGCAGACAGTCGCTTGCCGATGTCTGCTTTTTTTTGATTATCTTTGTACCTCATGAACTTTGTCGATGTCATATTGCCGCTGCCTTTAGAAGGCACTTTCACTTACTCTCTGCCCCCCGACATGAAGCGGCAGGTGGCTGTGGGTGTGCGGGTGCTCGTGCCCTTGGGCAAGAGCAAGCGTTATATCGGCATAGTCGATGCAGTGCACGACCGCCGACCGGAGTTTGCCAGCAAACCGGTTATAGAGATACTCGATAAAGCCCCGGTGCTTTTTCCCCAGCAACTTCGGCTTTGGCACTGGATAGCCGACTATTACATGTCGCCCCTCGGTGAAGTCTACAATGCTGCCATGCCAGCCGGTTTGAAGTCGCAAGACAAGTACAAGCCCAAGATGGAGCTCTATGTCGGCTTGTCACAGAACTATCGCAGCGAGCAGGCCCTGCATGTCGCCTTGGGGCTGTTGGCCCGTTCGGCCCGGCAGCAGAAAGTGCTCACAGGCTATCTGGCCCTTTCCCATTGGGACAGTCTGGAAGGCAACGTGCCCCGCGAGGGCATTGTCAACATCACGCGCGACGAGCTTCTCAATGCCTCCCACTGTACGCTGGCCAACATCAAGGCACTCATAGACCGTGGCATCCTCTTCACCTACGAGTTGGAAGTGGGGCGGCTGAACAATGGAGGAGAACCGCATCTCGACCATGTTCATCCGCTCAATGAGGCACAGCAGGAAGCTTACAATCTCATTTTGCTGAAGATGATGGCCAAGCCGGTGGTGCTCTTGCATGGAGTCACTTCGGGTGGAAAGACCGAGATCTACATCCACCTCATCCAAAAAGCCCTTGCCGATGGCCGGCAGGTGCTCTATCTTCTGCCCGAGATAGCCCTCACGGTGCAAATCATGAATCGCCTGCGACGCGTGTTCGGCAACCGGCTGGGTATCTACCACTCCAAATACAGTGATGCCGAGCGGGTGGAGATATGGCAGAAACAGCTTTCGGCCAATCCCTACGATGTGGTGCTTGGTGCCCGCAGTGCTGTGTTTCTGCCGTTCAAGCGGCTCGGACTTGTCATCATCGACGAGGAGCACGAGACCTCTTTCAAGCAGCAGGAACCCGCTCCGCGCTATCATGCCCGTTCGGCAGCCATCATGCTGGCACAGATGTATGGGGCCAAGACGCTCCTCGGTACAGCCACTCCCTCTATGGAAAGCTACTACAATGCCCGTAGGGGGAAATACGGACTGGTGGAACTCACCACTCGTTTCAAGGGGATAGAGTTGCCCGAAATAGAAGTGGTAGACACCAAAGACCTGAAGAGGCGCAAGATGATGACCGGGCCGTTTTCCCCCCGTTTGCTAACGGCTGTGCGCTCGGCCCTTGAAAGCGGTCGGCAGGCCATCCTTTTCCAAAACCGCCGTGGCTTCGCGCCGATGATAGAGTGCCGTGTGTGTGGTTGGGTGCCGAAGTGTAAGAACTGTGACGTGTCGCTCACGCTGCACAAAAATCTCAACCTGCTCACCTGCCACTATTGCGGTTATTCCTACCCGGTGCCCACGGAGTGTCCCAACTGCGGTTCGACCGAGCTCCATGGCCGGGGATACGGCACCGAAAAGATAGAAGACCGGATACGCGACCTCTTTCCCGAAGCGCGTGTGGCCCGTATGGATCTCGACACCACCCGCACACGGAACGCCTACGAGCGCATCATCGACGACTTCTCGGCCGGCCGCACCAATCTGCTCATCGGCACGCAGATGATTTCCAAGGGGCTGGATTTTGACAAGGTGAGTGTCGTGGGCATTCTCAATGCCGACTCCATGTTGAACTATCCTGACTTCCGTGCATACGAGCACGCCTTCATGATGATGGCGCAGGTGAGTGGCAGGGCAGGACGCAAAGGGCAGCGCGGACTGGTGATTTTGCAGACGGGAAGCCCGCAGTTGCCGGTCATCCGGCAGGTGGTGCATAACGACTATGAGGGCTTCTTCGCTGACCTGTTGGAGGAGCGCAGGATGTTCCGCTACCCCCCTTTCTACCATCTCGTCAATGTCTTTCTGAAGCATCGTCACGACGGTGTGGTGGAGACGGCCGCTACAGAACTCGGAAGTCGGCTGCGCCAGTGGTTCGGCACTCGGGTGTTGGGACCGGACAAGCCCGTCATTGCCCGTGTCAAGACGATGCACATCCGCAAGATAGTCATTAAATTAGAGGCCGGAATTGACCTGAAAAAAGTCCGTGACTACCTCAAACTCGCCCAAAGTCAGATGTTGAAAGACTCGCGATATGGTGCTTTGCAAATCTATTATGATGTAGACCCTTTTTAGACGGATAGATACACCGAGGCGTCAGACGAAGGCGAGAGGTGTGTCATGGCATCCGATATTGGAAGCAATAACAATCGCATCACTCTTTAAGCAGGTGATTTTGTTTACAAAAAACCTTCTGTGAAAATGCTCCGGATAGGTTGAAAAAATGGTGTTGAAACACTGTGTTGGGGCTTCTGAAGGGGCATTCAAGTCACCTTGATTTTCCATTTGGGCCGTTTCGCCCGACAGAAGGGCCACAGTTGGAAGCCAAAAGGGCCACAGTCGCATCGCAACTGTGGCCCTTTTGCAAGCTTGTTTGGCCTATTTCAGGCCTGTTTTCAGCCCCCAAATCGTGTCAATAAGATTCAAAGTGCTGATAGTCTGTACTTTAAAAATTTTGCTCAAAATCGCGTATTTGAAACCCAACGAGTTGTTCGGTGAGAATATCGCACGTATGAAGGCTGAAAAAGCATAATTTGTTTGACAAAACCATTCATTGATTTGGATACCGGTTTTTGGCAAGAGGAAAGAGTGCCTGCTTCCGGCACTCCTTCGTTTTCCCCTGTAAATGCTATGGGCAGAACGCCCCGAGCCATTTTTTTCCTACTATTAGATGTTGACATCCAGTCCCACGCCGAACACCTTGTTGGTTCGGGTGAAGTCGTCGGTATTTTCGGCCTTGATGGTCTTCCCGGCGGCTGTATAGTCCTGCGAGTAGCTTTTGTGGAATGTCTCGTAGTTGGTCCAGAAGTAGGCGATGTTGACTTTCACTTTCTTTGAAATCTGTGCGCCTACGCCCAAGCCCACGGAATAGCTGCTCACCACGAAACTCATGTCGTTCAGGAAGGCACCGTTGCCGAGCCCGTATTTCGTGCGTTGCATACCCGCACTCACCTGTATGCGTTTGGTGATGTCGTATTCGGCACCGGCATTGAACTCCTGCGTGTTGCCTGCGAGAAGTTTCTGCTTCTCCTTGTCCATGCGCGCGTCCTTGTCGAAGAAGTAGTGGTAGCCCGCCATCACGCGCAGCCGGGGCAGGATGTCATACTGTGCGCCGATGGTGAAGATGCCCGGCATGTCGCCCGGAGTGTTCACACCGTCGGCAAACAGACCGGTGTCGTCTCGCTTGGTGTCATTTTGTATGTTGAAGTGGGTGGTGAACTCAAGACGCGCACCGATGTTGAGCTTGTTCCAACGGTAGTCCACACCGATGATGGGAGCGATGGCCCAGCCTTTTTGCGTGCAGTCGAGATACTTGTCGGCCACCTGATTTCTCACGCTCTCCATCGTCTGTGCGCCGCCTGCACTCAAGGCTGCGCCCTGCTTCAGCTTGTCGGCCCCGGCTTGATATTGGGCTGCTGCAGCTGTGTTGCCGGCTGCCTTGGCCTGGTCGGCCAGCATCTGATAGTTTTCGGCCTGCTGCTTGTAAAGATCAGCCTGCTCGCTCAGGGCTTTGGCTTTTGTGCCGAGATAGTCGAAGAGGTTTTGGTTGGTTTCACCGATGTTCACGCTGATGTTCTTGATGTTTCCTTCATATTTGTTGTAAACGAAGTTGAACCTGAAACCGCCGTAGACGGAAAGATGCTCGTTGAACTTGTAGGTGGTGCCCAACTGTAAGCCGAACACATACTGCTGTCCGTGGATATAGCTCTCCACACTGTAGCCCGGTTTGTTGGAGCCAAGGCCCAAGTCGATGCCGTATTTCTTTTGATAGCCGGCATTGGTTTGCGCCAAGAGGGCAGGCAGGAGCGATATTTGTCGCTCGAAAGAACCCAGTCCGTGGTTGAAGGTGCATTTTCCGCCACCGCCTACAAGACCGAAACCGGCCTGAAAGCCCCATTTGTCATAGTTGATGGCAGCATGGATGGAGGGCAGGATGGGGGCTGAAGCCTCACCTTTAAATTCCTTGATGCCATATTCGTCGCCCCCATTCAGTTTGAAAGGTTGGTGGAAAGGAGTGCCTTGGAGTGCCGGTATGGTGATGCCGCTACGGATGGTGCGGGTCTGGAAAGCCGACTGGTTGTTGAAAGAAAGGTGTATGCCCTTGGGCAGAAAGGCTACACCGGCCGGGTTGCTGTATACACCGTCGATGGCTATCACGCCGTCGCGGGCCGGATTGCGGAGGAAAGACACGCTTTGGTTGGTGTTGGTAAGGATGCCTCCGGCGTTAACGGCCATTGCGGTGGAAAGCAATGTGCCTGACAAAACAAATTTTAATTTATTCATCTTAAATACCTATAATAAATTGTTCGCAAAGTTACACATATTGTTCTTTTTGTCTAAAAGCAACCATTAGTATTTAAGTTATGTTAACTTCTTGGGCGTATTTTGATGCACAAATCGACGTGTGTGTGCAGCCCGGAGGCGTTGTTGGGAGGTGACGGGCAGACGAAGAAACTGTGTTTTCGAAGCCCAGCCCGTTGATGTATTCTTTCGGCCATGCCATGATGGGGGCGATGAGACTGCCGGTTGTCTGTCCTCACGTTTAATTTTCCACCAGTTCTTCCTGTTCGGCGGCCTGCGCCTCCGGCTTCACCTCCTTTTTCAGTTCGGGATATTGGACACGCGTGTGATAGATAGATTTCAATCTGTCGATGAGCACCTGCTTGGCCTGTGATATGTCGCGGAAGGTGATGGGGCACTCGGTGAACATTCCGTCGGCCACTTCGCCGTCGATCATCTTGTTGACAAGATTGCTGATGCTCTCCTCGGTGTACTCGCCAAGCGAGCGCGAAGCCGCCTCCACACCGTCGCTCATCATGAGAATGGCCTGCTCGCGGGTGAACGGATTGGGACCGGGATACTGGAAATCTTCCTTGTTGACGATCTCGTTGGGGTGCTCGTTCTGGTATTTCACATAGAAGAATTTGGCCAACCCCGTGCCGTGGTGGGTCTTGATGAAGTCTTTGATGATATTGGGCAGGTTCGCCTTTTCGGCCAGCCGCAGCCCCTCGTTCACGTGGCTGATGATGATTTGTGCACTCTCCTTGTACGACATCCGCTCGTGCGGATTGACTCCCACTTGGTTTTCGGTGAAGAAGACGGGGTTGGTCATCTTTCCGATGTCGTGGTAGAGTGCCCCTGTGCGCACCAGCAGACTGTTGGCCCCAATCTTGTTGGCTATCTCGGCAGCCAGATTGCCCACGGTGATGGAGTGCTGGAATGTTCCCGGGGCTATCTCGCTCAGATTGCGCAGCAGTCCCTTATTGGTGTTGGAAAGTTCGAAGAGCGTCACATTGGAAATGAAACCGAACATCTTCTCGATGAGGTACATCAGTGGGTAGGCTAGCAGCAGGAAGATGCCGTTGACGATGAAGTGGATGTTCATGCTGCGGTCGAAGCCAAAGAAATCGTTTTCCTGCATGAGCTGGAGTGCATAGTAGACAACTATGCTGGCCAGCGTGACCAGCAAGGCGGTCTTGAAGAGTTGCGCCCGCTGCGACAGTTCGCGCAATGAGTAGATGGCCACGAGGCCCGCCACGAGCTGCACGATGATGAACTCATACTGGTATTTCACCGCCGCCGCGCATATCAGCACCATCGTGGCATGGGAGATGAAGGCCGTGCGAGTGTCCATGAACACGCGGATGAAGATGGGCACCATCGTAAACGGGATGATGTAGACACTGAAGAGGTTGTGTTTCATCATCAGTGATACCAGTATCGGGAAGAGCGTAATCATGGAGTAGAGCATTGTGATGCTACGGGGCTTCTCGAAATAGTCCTTGCGGAAAAGACCCAGGTAGAGGGTGAAGAGCATCACGAGGATGAAGACGAAGATGGTCTGGCCGATGATGGTGGTGGTGATTTCTTCCTCCGTGGCACTGCGCCGCTTCATTTCTTTCTCGAAAGAATTAAGCACCCTGTAAGTGTAGTCGTCGACGATCTCTCCCCGGTCTATCACCTTCTGTCCGCTCATCACCATTCCGCTGGCCAGTGGAATGCTGCCCAACAAGTCGTTCTGTTCGGTCTGGCTTTTCTCTTTGTCATAGGTGAGGTTGGGCTCTATGTAGTTGTTGAGGTCGCAGCGTTGCAGTATCTGCCGTTGCGATGCCAGTTTTTCATCGAGAAACAACTGTTCGTAAGCTCCGATGGTGGAGTAGATACAGTTGATGGGGAAGCTCTGGGCTGTCTTACCGCTCACCACACGCAGCATGTTGGTTGTGTCGTTGTAGATGCGGTTGTATTCGGGCGTACTCATGATGCCCGCCTGATAGAGTCGGTGCAGGCGGTCGACGACCGTGCTCAGATAGGTGTGGGGCAGTCCGGGGATGCCCTCTTTGAAGTCGTTTTTGAACCGTGCAATCTGCTCTTTCTCCACCTTAGGGTTGTAATTATAATAAGGTTGGAAGGTGCGCATGAGCGAGTCGCGCTCGTTGCGGATGGCAGCGTCGGTCTTGTAGATGGGAAAGTCGAACTTGGCGATGAACGAGCCGTACATCCACGGTTTCCCCACATCGTAGCGGAACTGTTGACCCTCGTTGCGGGGCAGGAACCACACGATGATGGTTACGGTGACAAGGATGAGTGCCGTGCGTGTGAAGAAATCTCGCCAGTAGTGTTCGGGATATGTCTTGAATATGTTCATGAATGCCTGTTTTATGTGGTTTACTCTGCGAATTTACGAAAAAAATACCCTAACCTACAAAAAAAATATGTAAATTTGCACAAAAATGTTTTCATAGCTATATTATCTTGAGCATGGCAGAAAGAAAAGTAAGAGTGCGTTTTGCGCCCAGCCCCACCGGCGCATTGCATATCGGCGGCGTGCGTACCGCCCTTTACAATTATCTTTTCGCCCGTCAGCACGGCGGCGAATTTGTATTCAGAATAGAAGACACCGACTCCCACCGCTTTGTGCCCGGCGCTGAAGAATATATTATTGAGTCGTTTCGCTGGCTCGGCATACCGTTCGACGAAGGTGTTTCCTTCGGAGGCGACCACGGGCCTTACCGCCAGAGCGAGCGCCGGGAAATCTATAAGCAATATGTCAGGCAGTTGCTTGATAGTGGAAAAGCCTACATAGCCTTTGACACTCCGGAAGAACTGGAGGCCAAACGCAACGAGATAGAGAACTTTCAGTATGATGCCCGTACCCGTATGCAGATGCGCAATTCGCTCACGCTGCCTAAAGAGGAGGTCGACCGGCTCATGGCCGACGGCGAACAGTTTACTGTGCGCTTCAAGATAGAACCGGGACAGGAGGTGCATGTGGACGACATGATTCGTGGCGACGTGCGCGTCAAGAGCGACATATTGGACGATAAGGTGCTCTACAAGAGTGCCGACGAACTGCCTACCTATCATCTGGCCAACATCGTCGACGACCACCTGATGGAGATTACCCATGTGATTCGTGGTGAAGAGTGGCTTCCTAGTGCGCCGCTCCATGTGCTTCTCTACCGGGCTTTCGGCTGGGAAGACACGATGCCCCGTTTCGCCCATCTTCCCCTGCTGCTTAAACCTGAGGGCAAGGGCAAGCTCAGCAAGCGCGACGGCGACCGTCTCGGATTTCCGGTCTTCCCGCTGGAGTGGCACGACCCCAAGACCGGAGAGGTGAGTTCGGGCTATCGCGAGAGCGGATATTTCCCCGAGGCGGTGGTTAACTTCCTCGCCATGCTTGGCTGGAATCCCGGAACAGAGCAGGAAATTTTCTCGCTCGACGAACTGGTCGAGGCATTCGACATCACGAAATGCTCCAAGGCCGGTGCCAAGTTCGACTTCAAGAAAGGCATCTGGTTCAATCACGAATACATCCTCCGCAAGAGCAACGAGGAGATAGCAGGCCTCTTTGCCCCCATTGTGGCCAATAATGGGGTGGACGAGAGCATGGAGCGCATTACGGAAGTGGTGGCCATGATGAAAGACCGCGTGGATTTTGTGAAGGAGCTGTGGCCCCTTTGTTCTTTCTTCTTCATCGCTCCGACCGAGTATGACGAGAAAACGCGCAAGAAGCGGTGGAAAGACTACTCGGCCCGGCAGATGACCGAACTGGCAGAAGTGCTCGAAGGCATCGACGACTTCTCTATCGAAGGACAGGAACCCGTAGTCAAGCAGTGGGTGGAAAGCAAGGACTACAAGCTCGGCGACATCATGAATGCCTTCCGCTTGGCACTCGTCGGTGAGGGCAAAGGCCCCGGCATGTTCGATATTTCGGCTTTCTTGGGCAAGGAAGAGACGCTCCGTCGGCTGCGCAGGGCTATCGAAGTTCTAAACTAAAACTTATGTACAATCTCATCATTTACATTTATCTGTTGGGCGTGGCCGTTGCCAGCCTGTTCAGTAAGAAGGTCCGCAAGATGTGGCGTGGGGAGCGCCGGGCCTTCGATGTATTGAGAAGCAAGGTGGAGTCGGAAGCCCGTTATGTATGGTTTCATGCCGCCTCGCTCGGTGAGTTTGAACAAGGGCGTCCGTTGATGGAGCGCATTCGCAGGGAACATCCCGAATACAAGATACTCCTCACCTTTTTTTCTCCGTCGGGCTATGAAGTGCGCAAGGACTATTCCGGGGCCGACATCATCTGCTATCTGCCCCTCGACACGCCCCTCAACGCCATCCGTTTCCTGCGCTTGGTTCGTCCGGTGATGGCGTTTTTTATCAAATATGAGTTTTGGTACAATTATCTCCACATCTTGAAGCACCGTCAAGTGCCGGCCTACAGCGTGTCGAGCATCTTCCGTCCCGACCAAGTGTTCTTCAAATGGTATGGCCGCCAATATGCCGCTGTGTTGCGTTGCTTCACCCGTTTTTTTGTGCAGAACGAGGAGAGTCGCCGTCTGCTGTCCTCTATCGGTATAGACAATGTTGTCGTGAGCGGTGACACGCGCTTCGACCGGGTGCTGCAAATCAAGGAAGCCAGCAAGCAGCTCCCCATTGTGGAGCGTTTTGTACAGGGCGGCTTGTCTGATACGCCCCCTGTCGCAGCTTCCTCCCAATTATCTGCCCCGGAGAACTTAACACCCACTACCCATCACCCATCACCTGTTTTTGTCGCCGGCTCTTCTTGGCTTCCCGATGAAGAAATCTTTTTAAAGTATTTCAACCTGCATCCCGAGTGGAAACTCATCATCGCGCCCCACGTCATCGGGGAGGAGCATCTCAGACAGATTGTGGCACTCATCGGCGAAGGACGCAAAGTGGTGCGCTACACCCACACCACCGAGGAGGAAGCCGCCACGGCCGATGTGCTCATCATCGACTGCTTTGGTCTGCTGTCATCCATCTATCGCTATGGCTGCGTGGCATACGTGGGTGGCGGCTTCGGCGTGGGCATTCACAATGTGCTTGAAGCTGCCGTGTGGGACATACCTGTGGTGTTCGGTCCCAACAACAAGCATTTTCAGGAGGCCCAAGGGCTGTTGGCAGTAAAAGGAGGCTTTGAAATCATCGGCGATGAGGACTTTGCCGCTCTTATAGACCGCTTTTGTGCCGACCGTGAGGCGCTTCGCCGGGCGGGCGAAGAAGCCGGCAGGTTTGTCAAGAGTCGCTCCGGCGCTTCCGACATCATCCTTTCCGGCATATCATTGTAGGTCTTCTGCGCCTTGACCGATCGGTTGGCTTCCGCATTCTTCATATCTTGAACAATCTCATTACCAACTTTAAAACTTATAACTATGATTTCTTTCGAGTGCGATTACAACAATGGCGCCCATCCGTTGGTGCTTCAGCATTTGGCTGAGACCAACAGAGAGCAGAGTCTCACCTATGGTTTTGATGAATGGACGCTGTCTGCCAAAGAGAAAATCCGTGAGGCTTGCTGTGCTCCCGATGCCGACATCTTTTTCCTCTATGGCGGCACGCAGACCAATCTGACGGTCATCAACGGCTACATCCCGAGTTACAAGTCGGTCGTCTCGGCCGATACGGGGCACATCAACGTGCTTGAGTGTGCGGCCATCGAGCATACCGGACACAGGGTGGAGGCCATCCCCGGCATCAATGGAAAGATCACCGTCAACGAGTTGGACTGCTACATGGAGTGGTTTCTCAACAACGGAAACCGCATCCACATGGCACAGCCCGGCATGGTCTATATCACCTTCCCCACCGAGTTTGGCACGATTTACAGTGCAGGCGAACTGGAAGACCTCTATGCCGCCTGCCGCAAATACGAGTTGCCCCTCTTCATCGACGGTGCCCGCATGGGCTATGGCGTGATGTCCCACGAGAGCGATGTCGACCTTCCGTTTATCGCCTCCCACTGTGATGTGTTCTATATCGGCGGCACCAAGGTGGGGGCCCTGTGTGGCGAGGCGGTTGTCTTCCCTCATGGCAACGCTCCGCGCGACTTCTTCTCCATCATCAAGCAGCATGGCGCACTCAGTGCCAAAGGCCGTCTTATGGGAGTGCAGTTTGACGCCCTTTTCACCGACGGGCTGTACCTGCGCATCTCCCGTCATGCCATCGACATGGCAGAGCGCATGAAGCAGATGTTCAAGGACAAGGGGTATGAACTCTTCATCGATTCGCCCACCAACCAGCAGTTTGTAGTCATCGACAACGAGAAAGTGAAAGAACTTGAGCGCAATGTGATATTCACCCATTGGGAACCGCGTGGCGACACCCAGATGGTGTGCCGTTTTGTCACTTCTTGGGCCACCACTCCTGAAGATCTCGATCGGTTGGAGCAGTTGATTTAAGACACATAGACTGGCTTAAATGCCAAGTGCGACCCTATAAGACGGTTGGATATGCCGCTTATAGGGTCGCACTTTTGTTGGTATATGGGTGTCTTTTACTCTCTGATCTTGATTTCGCAGTTGTCGAGTGAGTCGATGATGGCCAGTGACTCGCAGCGCACACCCTCCTTTTCTATTGCCTCCCTGCCGTGCTGGAAGGCTTTTTCGATGATGAATCCCATGCACACCAGTTCGCATCCGGCCTGCCGGCAGAGGTCGATGATGCCTTTGGCGGCATTGCCGTAGGCAAGGAAGTCGTCCACAAACAGCACCTTGTCGTCCTTGGTCAGGTATTCCTTGCTGATCACCACATGATATTCACGCTGCTTGGTGAAAGAGAAAACGGTCGTAGAGAGCATATTCTCCATCGTCGACGGCTTTTTCTTTTTGGCAAACACCACCGGCAGGTCGAGCAGGAACCCCATCATGATGGCCGGTGCAATGCCCGAAGCCTCCACGGTGATTATCTTATTGATTTCCGTCGAAGCGTATCGGCGTATCAGTTCCACGGAAATCTGCTTCATCAGATTGGGATCCATTTGATGGTTGATAAACTTGTCCACCTTGAGGATACCTCCCTCAAAGCATTTCCCTTCGCGCTTGATGCGTTCTATCAGTGCTCTCATATCTACAGTTGTTTTGCCTTATAATAATTCTGCAAAGTTACGATTTTTTTGTGATGTAGCTGTTTTTCGGACCTGAAAAGATTGTGGAGTGCAGGGAGTAAGGTGGAAAGTCTATCGTGCCGGAACCGGATTTTGTGCGAGAGACATCTGTAACTTGAAGGGAGTGAGGTCGGTGAAAACTTTAATAACCTTTACAAAAACACTTCCATGAAAATGCTTGAAATAGATTGGAAAATCCGTCTTTGAGCACCGAAATGCCACCTCAATTTTCCCATTTGGGCTCTTTGTTCATGCGAAAGGGCCACAGTTGGAAGCCAAAAGGGCCACAGTTAGGTTGCAACTGTGGCCCTTTGGCATACTGATTCGACCTCTTTCAAGTGCATTTTCGGGCCGGAATAGGTGTTCGGAAAATTCAAAAGACTGATAATCAGCGGTTTAAAAGTATCACTCAAATTTGCGTATTTTCGTCCAATCATCCGCTCTACGAAAATACGGTAAACTGAGAGCCCGAAAAGTGACAAATGGTTTGACAAAACAGGTGGCTCTATCTTCTTCCGCCATCTATAGACTCTTGTTATCACGAAGCGCGGGCGATATGTTAAATGTATAAGGTGCTGGCCGTTTTTGTAGACCTATGCAGTGACTTTTATTGATTTTTTTAGTAGCTTTGCAACGTAGCTTTAATAGAGATGAAAAAGACAAAAATGGGAAAGTCTGTGGGACAGACAGAGGTTTTTTATGATGTAAGAAGGTGGATGATGGCAGGTTTGCATGTACTGAGGTGCATGGCCTTGGCTGTGTGTTGCCTTGTCGGTAGTTCTGTCGTCGGGGCTTCTGCGCCCGATTATCGTGAGCTCATAGCTGCGGGCGACAGTTGCATGGAGGTCTTTAACGTGTTCGAGGCCATGCGTTTCTACGGGCAGGCCCGGCAGTTGAATGACGATAACGCCGTGAAAATGCGGTTGGCCGACTGCTACTATCAGCGGGCCGACTACCGGCGATGCGCCGACCTGCTGAAGGCGGTGGGTGAGGATTCGCTCACCCACGATGCCTTCCGCGAGTTGTTCTACTGCTATTATTTCAGGAAAGACTATGCTTCGGCGACGTTTTGGGGCAGTCAACTTGTGGGGCGCTTTCCGCTCGACGGACAGATGGTGGCCGAACTGGCGGCTGCCTGCAACATGGAAGACCAGCCCGATTTGGCCATCCGGTATGCCATGCCCTACTACCGGCGTGACTCCGCCAACTATCTCGTCAATCGCCAGTTGGCCTATGCCCATTTCTACAACCGCAACTATCCCGAGGCAGCCCGGCTTTACGATCGTCTCCTCTCCTTGGGCGACTCTGCCGCCAACACGCTCTATTTAGGCGGTATGTGCCATGAACAACTCGAAGACTATCCGCAAGCTCGCACGCTTTTTCTTGCTTCCACCCGCCTTGCAGACTTCAAGCAGCCCACCATGCTCTATCATCTCGGTTCCACTTGTCATGCGCTCAAACGCTATGAGGAGGCCTACGACTATCTTGTCAAGGCCGAAAATCTGTTGAAGCCCGACAGTGCTGTGGTGCGCAATATCCGGCTGTTGCTTGCCGAAATGGACAAGCGGGACACGAAGTATAAGGACGCGGTCATCCACGCAATGGATTCCCTCTACCTCATCGGGCGTTATGCCGAGGCCAACAAAGCCTTTGCAAGTCTCCCGGCCGGTGCCCGGCGGCAGTTGAACCAAGGGGAATGGTACAACGGGGCCTGTGTGGCATCCAAGGCCGGTGACCGCAATGCCGCTTTTGCCCGGCTCCACCGTGTGTTGGAGAAGAACCCGGTGTGGCAGGGCGGATTGGAAGACAAAGACCTTGTTTCGCTCCATACTGATGACCGCTGGACGGCGTTTGCCGCCGAGGTGAATAAGCGTAAGGCCGCTGCCGAGCGGTTTTTCGACATCCCGCTGCGCAACCGTTTGCTTCGTATAGGCAGGGCCGATCAGGAGCCGCGTGCAGAGTGGCGGCAAGCCGTGGCCTCTGCGCCTGCCGACACGGCCCGCATCTCCCGCCTGCTCCACCAAATGGCCGTTGCCGATGCACAAAACGAGCGTGAGGTCTGTGCCATCTTGGACTCTTGTGGATGGGTGGGCAGAGGCCGGGTGGGCGATGCCTGCCGCGTGTTGTGGACTGTCATTCAGCATTCGTCGGTGGAGAATATGAAGAAATATTTCCCGCTCTTTGCCGTGGCTGCAGCCGGTGGCGATCTCGAGTTGGAGTATCTGGCATTGATGCAAGACCGCATTGATATGTTTGAAGGCCGGCCTCAACGCTATGGAACGCAAATCGAGCAACGTGCAGACGGCAAAGCGCACATCTACAAGTTGCTCGATAAGTCGTTGGTTGACACGTGGCGCCGCCAGATGGGGCTCTCCTCGCTCGCGCTCTATGCCGAGCACATGAAGGCACTCGTGGATTAGCCTGCCGCGTGATGTGTCATTCCTGGAAGTCGTTTGTCAGGAGAGATACTGTCTCAGTACACCTCCCATGCGCTTCATTCCCTCCAGCAGCGTGGCCCGCGGGCAGGCAAGGTTGATGCGTAAATATCCCTCTCCGGCCCGGCGGCCATACATCGTGCCGCTGTTCACATATACCCGCCCTTCTTTCATCAGCTTTCCGTAGGCTTCATCGCTGGTGAGTCCGGTGGCCTTGATGTCCACCCAGGCAAGGTAAGTGCCCTCCAGCCTGGTGACCTCCAAACGGGGTAGCTCTTTGGCAATAAACTCTTTAAGGGCCAAATAGTTGCCCCAAATGTAGTGGTTGAGACTGTCGAGCCACTCCTCACTTTCGTTGTAGGCGGCTTGTAGGGCTGCCACGCCGAAAGGATTCACGTCGCACACCTCGTTGATGTTCACCGCCCGGTCTATGCGCCGGCGCATGGCCGGGTCGGCACAGATGATGTTGGCTATCTGTAGTCCGGCAATGTTGAAGGCCTTGGTGGGCGAGTTGAGCACCACGCTGTTGTCCCGGCAGGCATCGCTGATGGCTGCAAAGGGCGTGAAGCGGTGGCCCGGCATCACCAGTTCGCAGTGTATTTCGTCGCTGATGACCCTCACGCCATGCGCCAGGCAGATGTCGTTCATGCGCTCCAGTTCCTCTTTAGTCCATACGCGTCCGGCCGGATTGTGAGGGTTGCAGAGCAAGAACACTGTCGTTTTCTCGTCAGCGCATTGGCGTTCGAAGTCCTCGAAGTCCACCTCGTAGCTGTCGCCACGACGCACGAGTTCGTTTTCGGCCACCTCGCAACCATTGTTTTTGATGCTTGAGAAGAAGCAGTTGTAGTCGGGTGTCTGTATGAGCACTTTCTCGCCCGGCAGCGTGAGGGCCTTGATGGCACACGACACGGCCGGCACCACGCCTGTGGTGTAGATGATCCACGAGAGGTCTATCTGCCAGTTGTGGCGGCGGGCAAACCAGTTGATGATAGCCTCATAGTAGCTGTCGGGCACCAGTGTGTAGCCGAACACGCCATGCTCCACCCGCTTTTTCAGTGCCTCAAGAATGGCGGGGGCCGTCTTGAAGTCCATGTCGGCCACCCACAAAGGTATCACATCCTCCTCTTTCACAATGTCCCACTTATAGGAATTTGTGCCGCGGCGGTTGATGACGGTATCAAAATCGAATGTAGACATACTATCTCTGTTGCTTTTTATTTTCGACAGAGTAACAGAATGACACGTTTTTTCTGTTTTCTTTGTTACACTGTCTCTTTTATTTTATTTAGACATAGTAACAAAAATAACAAATTTTCTCTGTTCCCTTTGTTACTCTATCTTTAAAAAATACGTTTACTATGTCTTGCTTTCAATCACGCAGTCGTGACCTTTGGCAAACTCATCGTAGGTGATACGCTCCACTTTATCGGCCACGATACGGCCACTGATGGGATTCTTGATTTCGGTGATGCTGCCCTTGATGGTGGCATTGATGTTACGGCTGTCCTCGAAAGCGCGGTCGGAGGCAGCATCGAACGTGCAGTCTTTGAGGGTGATGCCGTCAAGATAGCACAACGGTTGTTCGCCGCTGATGTGGCAGCGCACCAATTTCACATTCTTGCTGTGCCATGCGAGGTATTCGCCATCGAGTTCCGAGTCGTAGACTGTCACATTCTCACACTCCCAAAAACTGTCTTTGGTGGTGATTTTGGCGTTGTGTATCTCCACGTTCCGGCAATATTGGAACACGTATTTGGCATCACTCACCAGTCCGTCCACGTAGATGTTCCGCGAGAACATGAAAGGATAGGTGCCTTCGTGCAGCTCCACGTTTTTCAGTTTGAGACCGTCCACTTTCCAAAACGTTTCGTCGGCATCGTTGATTTTCACGTTTTCGAGTTCCAGATTCTTCATCTCCCGGAAGAATTTCGGGCCGTCGATCACGCAGTCTTTCATCACCATGTCGTTGCTGTACCAGATGGCCGAGCGCGACTCGGGGGCGAAATAGCAGTTGGTGATGAGGCTTTTGTCAACGTGCCACCAAGGATATTTGCCGTAGAATTTGGAATTGTCGCATTCCAGATTCCGGCAACATTTGATGCCGGATTCGCCATCCACAATGGTGATGGCTTCGAGGCGCACATCGTGGACGCCAAACAGAGGACGCTCGCCTCCATATTCCTTATTTTTAATTACTTCCATAATCTTTGATAATACCTATTTTATTAGTTTCGGGTTGGACAATCTTTACTACCGGAAGCTAATGGACTTAGCTTCCTTTGTGGTTGTAAAGGTACAAAAACCATGCCAAACGCGGCCTACCTGAATTACGGAAATGATAATAGTTTTTACGGATGGTGTGTGTCAGGAGTCTTCGCCTCTTTTCTTATCTTGATGTTCAGCGTCTGTTCAATGATGTTCAGCACGTGGTCAAGTGCTTCGGCGTCAAAGTCGCCCGACAGCCGTTTGGTGTGGTTGGTGCACGAGAGCGGTATGTCATAGTGGCGGGTGAGGTCGGCGAGCACTTCATCGATGGGTGTGTTGTCGAAATGGAAGCGGTGGGTAGCCCAGCTCACCCCATTGGGCGACTGGCGGTTGATGACAGGTATATGGCTGTTTTTGGTGAGCACGGCTCCCATGCCCGGGGTCAGGTATACCCCCTCGCCACTCCCCCGGGCGGCGAAAAGCACCCGCCCGCCGGTCACATACACCTCGGTGAGCATATCGCTTTCGGCCACTTGAAACTTCGTGCCCAACACCCGCACGTGGCCCATCCGGCTCCTCACGTTGAAAGGGTGTGCTTGGTTATGGTGCACCTCGAAATAGATTTTACCGCTCATCTCCACTTCCCGGCTGTTGTCGGGGGCGTAACTAAGGGTAGAGCCCGGCGAGAGGGTGACGCGTGTTCCGTCGGCAAGAGTGTAGACTGCCGTCTGTGCATCAGCGCGATAGACGGTGCGACCGGCAAACAGTCTGCCTTCTGTGAGCAACACCACGACGAGCGGAATGATGATGGCTGCTGCCACAGCCACGCGGAAGAGTACTGTCCGCTGAGGCGGAAACCGGCGTTGGGGGCTATGGCCCGTTCGCCGGTGGAAGGCAGCAAGGGCTTTTCGAGAGTCGAGTCGCCCGCTTTGATAATGGCGTAACACAAAATCGAGGCTTTTATCTTTTCTTCGTTTCATGATAGATCGGGTTGTTGTTATCGTTGTTTTGAGAGATATTCACCGAGTCGCTCTTGGCCACGGTGCAGGCCCCGAGCAGTCCCAGTCCGCCTCTGATATTGGTGGGTGTAGGCTTGATGTAGGAGAGTCCGGCCTTGGCCAGCTCATTGTTGGCCACATCGTTTATGTTGGTGACGAACCGGTAGAATTCGGGTGTGAGGCGGTAGAGCCGCACCTGATAGCTTTGTTTGCCATAGTGGCTGTAGTCCGCGGGCGTGTCAAGGTGCAGGGTGTAGGTCTTGCCATTGATGGTGGCATCGTCGAAAACGTAGAAGTTGTTGTAGGTCTCGTCCTCGAAACCGAAGTCTTTGTCCACCTCGCTGAGCCCCCGCAGCAACGGTTCCGATTTACGGTTGAGCCCCATGTTGTCGGTCGCCGTGAAGCTGTCGCCATATCCGGAATAATCCCTTACTGTGGTTTTGGTGATACATACGCCGTAGAAGTCGTTGCTCCGGCCGTCGTCGGTGAAGGTGACGGCAAAGCGGTGGAAGTTGCGCACGCTTTGATAGTCATCGTCATAGAGCCGTATGTCGGTCATCCTCATGCTGTCGATGACGACCGTCGGTGGAATGACGGCTTCGGCGTGTGTGTTCTCCAGACCGTCGGCAGCCACTTCGAGCATGATACAGTCGCCCGCCTTTTGTGGTGCATAGACCATGTATTGGCCGTAGGCAGTGTGGCGGGCGGGATATTCGTGCCCGTTCACCCGATAGCTGATGCGGGCATCGGTGATTGCCTTGACATTGCCTCTTGACGGTACGGGCAGACTGCGGTAGACTGCAATCCGGGTGGAGTCGCCCGGAGCCGGCAGACAGTACACCGTGAGCCGGGCGGGTTCGAGCGTGTCGGCGATGTTGAGATTGTCCTTGCAGGCCGTGAGCAGCAGGGTGGGGAGGAGGAATAAAAGGTATGAATGTCTCATGTTTCAGAATTTAAACGTGTAACTGAACGACGGCACGATGGGAATGTAGGCATGGTTTTTAAGTCGTATGCACTTCTGTTCGGTGTCATAGTTGGCCGTCACCCAAAGCGAGTTGAGGTGGCAATAGGCATTGTAGAGGCTCACGTTCCATATCCGTTCGTGCCCGCGGCGTGTGGTGTGGTGGAAGTCGCAACCTATGTCAAGCCGATGGTAGGCCGGCAACCGAAAGTTGTTGGGCTGCGTGTACTGCAGGGCTTCTCCTGCCATCGCCTCTCCCAGTGAAGGCAGAGCCGTGTAGTGGGTGGGCAGAGTCATGCGGTTGCCACTGTGGCAGGTCCATCCGGCGTATGCGTAGATGCCTTTGCCCATCCGGTATTGGGCATTGATGCTGAGTTTGTGGCGGTTGTCGAACTTGTCGTAAAACCAGCGGTCGAGCAGTTGGCCGTAGTATCGTTTGTTCCACGAGAGCGTGTAGGCGAAATCCATTGTGAGACGAGCCCCCCGGTAGTGGGCATCGAACTCGGTCCCGTAGAACCGTCCCCAACCGTCCATCACATGTCGGTCCCACTCTTCGGCCGGCGGTTCGATGCCCGTCCAACTGCTGTATTGCAGCAAATGCCGCGACTCCTTGTAGTAACCTTCCAGCGAGAACGTCCAGCGGCGGACCGGTTGCGCATAGATGCCGGCAGCCAACTGCCACGAGCGCATGGGCCTGAGCCGTTCCGTGGTGGGCACCCAGTAGTCGGTGGGCAAGTCGAGTATCGAATTGCTTATCTTATGTACGTTTTGTGTCATCATCGTGAACGACCCTTTCACCGACCATTGCCGCCCGGCCTGATACTTCACAGCCATGCGCGGATCAGCACTCGGGAAGGCCTTGCGCCCGATGCCGAAGAGATTGGCGTTGACCCCGATGTTCACCGACAGGCGGTCGGTCGCGGTCATTTCGTCTTCCACGTAGAGGTTGATTTCGTGCGAGGTGTGGCGGTTGCTGCCTTTCGAGGAGAGGGTGTCGAGCGACGAGCCCACCCCGAAGGAGTTGAACATGCTCGAAGTCTGTGGGCGAAAGCGGTGCAGCGTATAGTCGTGTCCGAAGCTGATATGGTGGCGGGGGATGGGACGGAAGTCGAAAGTGGCCCGATAGCCCACATCGCTGATGGTCGACCGGTAGCTGTGTTGCAGATGGTGGGAGTAGCCTTTGCTGCCGTCGTTGTGGTGGTAAGCCGACTCTTCCTGTGACTCATAGTGGGCGCGGTTGTGGGTGTAGACTGCTGTAAAGTTGGCAAACAACCGTGGCGAAAAGAGGTAGTTCCAGTTGAGGGCGGCATTGAAGTTGCCCCATTTGAAGCGTGTGAGATCGTTGTCCTCGGTGGAGATGCCGGCAGTCTCGTTGCTCCACTTGAAGTTCTCGGTCACCTGCAGCTTGTCTTCTCCCGAATAGAGACTCAGGTAGATGCGCGAACGGTCATTGAAAATGTGCGTCACCTTGGCGTTGAGGTCGTGGAAGAAGTAGTTCAGCGTGTATCGCTCGTCATCCTTGCCGTGGTTGACGAGCGCAAAGATAGGGCGGGTGAGCAGGTCTATCCACGACCGCCGCAGTCCGATGTTGTAGCTGGTGGTGCCCCGCTTGATGGGGCCTTCGAGATGCAGGCTGCCGTCGAGCAGCCCGATGCGGTAGCTGCCATGCGAGCGTTGCATGTCACCGTCGTTGGTTCGCACATCCACCACACTCGACAGCCGGCCGCTGTAGCGGGCGGGAAAACCGCTCTTGTAGAAGTCGATGTTCTTCACCATGTCGGTGTTGAACGCCGAGAACAGTCCCATCGTGTGGTTGATCTGATAGAGCGGACTGCCGTCCATGAGAAAGAGGTTTTCATCGTTGTCGCCTCCGTGTACATACATGCCGCTCATCAGTTCCATGCCCTCGCATACGCCCGATGTGCGTTGCAGCGTCTTCACCACGTCGGGTGACGAGAGCAGGGCATAGCCCGTGTTAAGCTCCCGGGCCGTGAGCGAGTGCTTGCCCGTCTGTGTGGTGAGCAGGGGCGAGTTGAGGTCGCCCGTCACCACCACCTCCGCCAGCCGGGCGTTGGGCGTGAGTCTCACGTCGCGGTGGATGTTGCCCTCCAGCGTGAGTTCCTCCTCGTGGTCTTCAAAACCGATGTAGGAGAAGCGCAGACGGTGGGGACCTTCAGGCAGGGTGAGCGAGAAGAAGCCATATTCGTTGGTCGTGGTGCCTGCGCCGCCGGTGCGGTCGTAGACAGTGGCGTTGATGAGCGTTTCGCCTGCGCTGTCTCTCACGTAGCCGCTCACCGTGTGTCGCCGCCTCGTGGCGGCTTTCGGTTCGGGAGGGGCGGCTTTCTCTTTCAGCATCACGTAGTTTCCCTCGCGCCTGTATTCGATGCCGGTGCCGTCAAAAAGGGTCTGCAAGGCCTGCTCCACCGTCATCCGGTCGATGCGTGGCCCACGGTAGGGGCGGTTCACGTTGAGCCGGGCATCGTAGACGAAGTTCAGCCCCCGTTCCCGGTGCAGCCACTCCATTTGCTGCTTCACCGTGGGGGCCGACTTGCCCGTTGCCGCCGTGGCCCACAGTGCCGGGAGCAGCATGAGGAGCGCAAGGAGGATATATCGCAGTGCGGCTTTCATGTCTCGATGCGATTAGAAGGCCCAACCGAAGCTGACATAGGGAGCCACCCACCAGTTGACTTTCTTGCTGTCGTTGTTTTTCCACGACGGGGCGGCAGCGTCTACATAGTACCTTTGCGTGATGTTGAAGCCGGGCGTGAGGCCTGCTCTGAACATGAAGCCTCGTTTGGAGATATGACGGTAGCCGATGTTGGCAAACACGAAGTTGCCCACTTTGTTGATGGTCTTCTGCCCCAGATAGTCTATGGTGTATCCGTTGAGGTTGCACCCGCTCTCGGTGGATAGTTCGGTGTAGTGGAAGGCATACTGCGGTTCGTGCATGTTGACCCAAAAGATGTTCACGCCCAAGCCCAGTTCCAGTTTGGAGCGGTTGCGCCCCACGAGATATTTGGCTTCGAGCGGGATGCCGTAAAAGCGTGTCGACGAACCGGAGTAGATGTCCGATGCCCGCTGATAGCCGAAACCGAGTCCGGCGCGGAAGGCGATGGGCAGGTCTTTCAGCTTCAGGTCGTAGCTCACGCCCACACCGTTCGAGGCCCCTCCTATTTCGAGGTAGACACTGTTTCGGCGTTCCTGTCCGCCCGTCTGTTCCTGTGCTTGTAGACTCTGAAAAGCCGGCAGTCCTGCCAGCAACAGCCATAGAAGTTGTTTTTTCATTGTTCACTCTTTTTATTTTGGTATTTATCTCTATGACGGGAAAAAGCAAAATCCCCCTATTCTGATGCAGATGTTTTTTCATTGGCAACCAAAATAGAGGAGAAAACTCCATAGCCATGCCCCTATATAATTAAGGTGGAAGAGCCTCCCGCAGTATTTTCTTTCATGCAGAGGCGTAGAGGTGGGGAGGTCTACAGATACTCTCCAAGTCAGCGTGACCAAAGGCGCGGAGGGCATATACTCACAAGCAAGCATAAAGTGCTGCCCCTACAAGCAGAACAAGTGCGCCCATGCCACGACAGGCAATCCATTAACACTTAACACCTAACACCTAACACCCATTCCCTTGTCCCTCCTCAAAAAGTCAACACTTTTCACATCCCATTTGCATTTCCCCCTTTTCCGTAGTATCTTTGCACCAGCAAAGGGAACGCCATCGCGTTCCCTTTTTTTGATTATCAGTCCACCAACGGCTTTTCACCCTTGCTATGGCGAGGTCATTCGGCCCAAATGGCTTTGCAAAAGAGCCCGAACGAGCTTCCAACTGTGCTTCTTTTGCATCGTCGTTTGGGCTTAGTGAGAATATTAATGGGTCGAAAGAGGCAAATAAGACAAGTGAAATCGGTCGACATGATAGGCGCGAGAAAGATCCATGTAAGCCTTTTTCTAAAGTTTTAATAGTTCGTGCTATAGTCTTTTTCTGACCCTTCTACAGGATGGTGGTAGCCAAAGAGGCAAAAACAAAAAGTAGTCATGAGCATCTCTATAAATGGTGTAGTCGAATTTTTAAAAACAAGTATTCCTGTCTTAAAAAAGATAGGGGATAATCTTTGCCGTCTTACATATTTTAACTATCTTTGCATTGTTTTTCTTGAGGAACACAAAACTGTATGGAGAACAGAAGAAGCGTTATGTTTATTTGTGTGTTTGAGAACCCGAGAAGCTTTTAAAATAGCACAAAGATCGATTGGATAGCTCACGCATAGAGAGCCATTGCAGTATTGGTGCTAAATAGTTTTTTGATCCTTTAATTCAGAAGTGGACATAGTCAGTTCCACGCTTCCGTATAATAAACTTTTTTAAAGCCGAGAGGAATTGGATAGGCAAATGGATAAAATTATGAAGATAAGAGAATTTAAGACATTTATGTTTGCTGGCTTGGTAGCTGCAATGCTTTCTTCTTGCTACAGTGCGACAACTTGTGTGGGGACAATGAGAGCTGATGCTCCTGCTGTAAAGGTGAATTCGGTAAAGAATCATCATTTTATTTATGGCCTTGTCAATGCTGGAAATACAAAGATTGAAGACTCCAAGTACATTGGAGAACACAAAAATTATAAGGTGAAGAAAAGTACGACTTTTGTGGATGGACTTCTTGAAGCCATAACTTTCGGTATCTATTCTCCTACCACAACTACGTATTATTTACCTGTGGACGAGATTTCCAGATAGGCCAAAGTGACAATGTTATAATGGGCGAATGCTGTAAAGCTTATTCTTGCAGCATTCGTTTATTCCCTTCACGCCATCCACGACAGGCAGTAGAAGATGTCTTTTTCCTTTCCCCGAAGTGTTTTCAGAGCTTTTGAAATATGATGTTCCACGGTCTTTTCGGAAATGCCGAGGCCCTGGGCTATCTCCTGATACTTCATGTTGTCGCGCTTGCTCATGAGAAAGACTTGCCGGCATTTGTCGGGCAGGCTATCTTTTTTTATGTCAATATCTTTCAATTTTTCTTGTTTCGGTTGAACTTGAAAGCAAATGATAAAATAGCATAGCGAGGAATGCTATTATACCAAATCTCTGTTCTTCCTTGTGCGTTTACTGAATAACTCTTATTTGATAATTGGTGCAAAATGTCGAATGCTTGAAGTTTAGCGATGATTTTCCCTTTAGCTAAAGGGTATGTCAACTGTGCATTCCAGACTAAATCATCCGTATTCATCATTTTATTGTTGTAGCCCTTGCAGCCATATATGTTAATATCGGTGGTGAGAGTTAGTCTTATGGTAGGAATCGTGTACTGTAGATTGACCCCATATTGATAATCGGCAGCATGTATGTTTTCAAAATCAGTGCGATTGCCATGCGAAAATCTTCCTGACAACTTGCTTATGGCGCCTATGATAAATGTTGCCATGCGATATTTCAAGCTTGCTTTAATTCCGGCACTTAATGTATTTACACGACTTAATGATGAATATTCCGGTTTGTAGGAAATGTCAAAGTCTACATTGTGTTCAAATTTGATGTTACCGTCTATGTCCAAATTTAAACGGCGCTTATGGTCAAGCGGGCATTGGAGCCCTGCTTGTAGATTGGCATTCCAATTCCCTTCCTTTACATTATCATTTATATATGTAAAAGCTCCTGTCCCAGAGTTATATATGGTGCGAGTTCCCCAAGCATTATAGATATACTTGGCAACGAAACTCACCCAATAATTTTGCTCTGTAGAGTCAGGATGAAAAGTAGCATTGGTAGAAAATTCATGTTGAATCTTTTTGCTCAAATGAGAGTTGTTGATACGTATAATTAGCGGATTTGTGTCATCTTTAAATGGCATCAATAGTGCATAATTAGGTTTTTCCATTCTCATTCTATAAGAAAGATGACGTTTGTTCCTACCATATCGATTATATGAAATGTTTGGTTCGAATAATACAATAGAGCGATGGGCTATCGTGTCTAAGGAGATGTGGGTATAAGAGATGCGCTCTTTCTCAATATTGACAGGGAGCCCTATATTGAAGAAGCTGTTCTCTGTGCCTGTTGTAATGTTGATCCCTCCTGTGTAAATTTTCGTTACGTCATTGTAGTGATAGCTGTTTCTGTTATCAAAGACTTGTGTTAACATGGCATCATAGGAAGGTAGGATATCTGCTTCGTCTATATTGAGGTAATCCTCTAATAGATAATTGTGGTTCACACGTGCTTCGAAGAATTGATGAAACCCTATATATGGACTAATCTGCCAATATTGTGGTAAGGAGAAAATGTAGTTTAATTCAGCTTTGTAATGGTAACCATGTTGCTGGCTGTCATTGAGATAATTACGGTTGTCTGTCTCGTTGGGGTTGACATACTTAGTTATGTTTTGATAGTTTGTGTTATTAGGTTTTTGAGAATTATATCCCCCGTCTATGCTTAATGACACCAAGTCACCCCATGACAATCTCTTTGCGATATTTAAATGAAGATTCGTATTAAAATCATCTATTTGTGAATCGGTGTAATTTGATATTTGATTTATTAAATGCTCTCTGAATGTGGAATCCCGTTTGGATGATTGCAATTTTGTGTTGTTGTAATTCAGTGAATACTGAGAAATCAGCATGATAGGCTGGAATAAACGAAAGGTGTTGGTGAGATTTGCTTTGAACTTTTTGTTTCTTACACTGGAAGTCCCATTTTTTGTGATATTACCATCGGAAGAGAATATCTCGTTGTATGTGTGCTTCTCAATGTCATCATCACTCCATTCGACAAGGGCATCTAATTCTTCGTTTTGTGTTTTGTCTTTATCTTCTGTCTGAAGGTAAAGGCCCGCTTGGTTGGTCGTCCTAATTCCCCTGCGAATTGTGGAAGGGCTCCAATTTCCGCTATGTCCGGGAATACGGTTTTCATTTATATTGTTGGTGTTGCCGAATATAGCCATGTCTGTATGCTCCCCCGTCAATAGTCCGAAGAGACGGGCTAACCAACGGTTGTCAGTACCGGCCCCAATCTCTGCATTGCCCAAATAGCCTTTGGCGTATTTACGTTTGAGTTTGACATCCATGACAAAATCTTTTCTCTTAATATTTGACGTATATCTTTCTACTTCCGACCTTTCTTTGTTATATACCTTTATGTTCTTGATAATATAATAAGGTAAGTTTTCAAGCATAATTTGGTTCTTGCCACGAAAAAAATCCTTACCATTTAGGGTGAGATAATCTACTTTTTGGCCATTGATGTATACTTCCCCATTATCTTTGAGCTCTGCTCCAGGCATCTGCCTGATAAGGGCATCTAACATAGAACCTTCAGGCAAGACAAAAGCTGAAGCGTCGTAAATGATGGTATCCCCATGATAAGTGACTTGTATTTTTGTGGCTTTTACTTGGATCTCGTCTAAATCGACATTCTTGTAAATATCATTATTTTTTTCATTAAATGCTGTGGGACAGAATAATAATGATTTCGTCCGAAAGCCCTTATATCTAAATTTTGGTAACAGTTTTCGTATCCTTGATACACCGCTTTGATGATATACGACCTTGTTCCTTGATTAAAAGAGAAAGTATAGTTGGAGTGTCTTTTTTGAATTACGCATATTGTCGAATCTAATATCATGGAGTCTTTATCAAGAAGAAAAACTTTGGCTTCTAATGGCATGCGTGTAAATGAATCATACACTTCACCATAGAGAATATTATTTTTCTTATCATTCTTGCTTTCGTTATTGTATAATCCACTGTTAGGAAATGCGACAGCCCGCATTCCTAATAATTGTAGTATTACAACGAGTGAGATGAGAGTTTTGAAATTTAATCTAATCATGAATCTACCTTTGAGCAGAATGGAAGCAATTTATCATGGTTGCTAATGATAGTAACACAACTACAAATTAATGTTGTTTGATTCCAAAAGGGATAAAGTGGGTGTGTTTACTCATACTATAGGTAAATGTCTTCATCTTTTATATGGTTTATATGGTTTTTAAGATTTGTTTTGTAGATTTGATAACAAATATAGGCAAAATTTTATATAGGCATTGTTTTTGTGTTGTTTTTTTTGTTTTTTTATAAAATTTAAGTTCCCAAAACGGATGTACTGAAGAGGGAAAGAATCATAATGTAAAGGTAAGGAAGCTCTATCATTTGGGTAGAGCACCCCGAACGTGGATTTTGCGTATCACGCCATCCACGACAGGCAGTAGAAGATGTCTTTTTCCTTTCCCCGAAGGGTTTTCAAAGCCTTTGAGATATGATGTTCCACGGTCTTTTCGGAAATGCCGAGTCCCTGGGCTATCTCCTGATACTTCATGTTGTCGCGCTTGCTCATGAGAAAGACTTGCCGGCATTTGTTGGGCAGGCTGTCGATGGCAGCCCAGAGTTTGGCCTCGTGGAACGAACGGTCGGCGGCCTCCTCGTCGCTGATGTGCCCTTCAAGGTCGGTGGGAGAGAGGTCGGTAATGAAAGGATTCTCCTTGCGCAGGCGGTCCAGACAGGCGTTACGGACCATGGTGTAAAGATAGGATTTCGGGTTGTCGAGTTGCTTTCCGGCCTTCGTGTGTTCCAACAGACTGACAAAACAGTCGCCCACGATGTCTTCAGCCGCGTCGATGTCTTGCAGATAGTGGACGGCATAGAGGCACAAGGGACGGTAAAAACCTTTGAAAAGCAAATCGATGTTGAGCATCGTTTGAGGATTGAAAGAAAAAGGGGGCAGGCGAGAAAGGCCTGCCCCCAAATGTTATTTGGGTAATCAGTGGATTACAAGTTGGGATTCATTTCTTTCCACTGGTTCACGGGAGGAACAATGCCGAGACCGACAATCTCGTCGCGCATTTTGCAGAGGTGCTCGTAGGAGGCCTTCAGGGAAGCGAGTTCGTCGGCTGTGCCCTTCGGTTCAACGAAATGAACACCGGTGGCATCAATGGTGGTAGGCATGGCCATCATCACATTCTTGAAGCCGAGTTTGTCATCGTTGACATAGCAGCCTGCGGGAAGGGTGAACTTCTCACCGCCCATAGCGGCTTCGATCATCTTTACGGCATTGTAGGCAGGGCTCTGGAAAGAGCTGCGGCCACGGAGCTTGATGATGTTGGAGCCGCCCTGCACGGTGTGGTGCTTGATTTCTTCCCAACGCTCGTTGGAGAGGCCCATCTCGGAGAGGGGCTTGCCGTCGACTTTCACCTGAGAAGCGAATACGGCCATCTGCTCACCATGTCCACCGTAGGTGTGGGCACCGGTCACCTTGTCTTGCTGCACGCCGAACTCGAGTGCGAGTGCCTGCTGCAGGCGGGTGGAGTCGAGAGCGGCAAGAGAAGTCAGCTGATTGGGCTTCAGGCCGGAGTGGATGAGGGCAGTGAGGGCCGTCACATCGGCGGGATTGAAAATCACCACTACATGCTCCACTTCGGGGCAGTACTTCTTGATGTTGTCACCAAACTCGGCGGCAATCTTGCAGTTGCCTTTCAGCAGGTCTTCACGGGTCATGCCTTCCTTGCGGGGAGCGCCACCGGAAGAAATGATATACTTGGCACCGGTGAAAGCCTCTTTGGCATCAACGGTGTAGGTGACATTGGCACCGGGGAAGGCGCACTGCTGAATCTCGTCGAAGACACCGTGTACTCCCGGCTCGAAAATGTCGTAAAGGCAAATGTTAGGAGTGAGACCGAGCATGAGGGCGCTCTGCACCATGTTGGAACCAATCATACCGCCGGCACCGACGATGACCAGTTTTTCATTAGTTAAAAATTCCATAACTACAATATCTGTTTAAATGTTCTAAAAAGTCTCTTTACTTATTGGTTATGAGGAAGAAACTATTGTCTTTCCATTTCGGGGTGAGCGGGGGAGACTTCCTTCCCCTCGCGCTTGCAAATTTAATAAAAAAGCATGTAAGTCTTGCATTTTATTTGTTTTTAATTTGTGATTAAATCTTAAAACAATTATCTTTGTAATGTCGATTTTACAAAACGGTTTATGAAAGAGGATATTGAAAAAAGATTGACTTCGTTGCGCGACGTGATGCGCCGTGAACGGCTGGCTGCTTTTATCTTTCCGAGCATGGATGCGCACCAAAGCGAATATGTGCCCGACCATTGGAAAGGGCGCGAGTGGATATCGGGTTTCAACGGCTCGGCCGGTACGGCTGTGGTGACGATGGAGGCTGCCGCACTGTGGACGGATTCGCGCTACTTTCTGGCTGCTGAAAAGCAGTTGGAAGGGACAGAATTCCAACTGATGAAGTTGCGCGTGGCCGGGACGCCGACCATTGCACAGTGGTTGGGTGGACAGCTGGCCGACTCCGACTCAAAGGAAGTGGGCATCGATGGCAAAGTGGTCTCGGTGGCTTATGCGCGACAGCTTGTTGATGAATTGCGGGGAGAGGGGGGACTTACGCTCCGTACCAATTTCGATCCGTTGGCTGTGGTGTGGACGGACCGGCCGTCACTTCCCTATAATAATAAGGTGGAGATACAGCCCGTAGAATTGGCCGGCGAGTCTGCCGAAAAGAAACTCGCGCTCATCCGCAAGGCTTTGCGCGGTCTCCATACCGACGGTATGCTCATGTCGGCACTTGATGATGTCGCATGGACACTCAACCTGCGTGGAAGGGATGTGCATTGCAATCCCGTTTTTCTGAGTTATCTGCTCATAGCTCCCGAACGGGCTACGCTTTTCATAGACCGACGTAAACTTACCCCGGAAGTAGAGCGTTATCTCTCGTCGGTGGGAGTAGGAGTGGAAGAATATGCCGCTGTGGGCAAGGGGTTGAAAGATTATTTCTCCTATAATATCCTCATGGATCCCAAGGAGACGGGAGAGGTGATGCCCGGATATGTTGACAAGCACGTGAAAGTGGTTTATGCCGACTCGCCCGTTCCGGCCATGAAGGCTGTCAAAACCGATGCAGAGATAAAAGGTTTCAAGGCTGCCATGTTGCGCGACGGAGTGGCTATGGTGAAATTTCTGCGTTGGTTGCAGCCTGCCGTTGAGGCCGGCGGACAAACGGAGATGAGCGTGGATCGCAAGTTGACGGAATTGCGGGCTGAACAGAAACGTTTTCGCGACATTTCCTTTGATACTATAGCCGGCTATGGGCCACATGGGGCCATCGTCCACTATGAGGCTTCGCCCGAGACCGATGTGGAGCTCCGGCCGGAAGGCTTTTTGTTGCTTGACTCGGGAGCGCAGTACCAAGATGGCACGACCGACATCACACGCACCATCCCGCTTGGTCCGCTCACAGATGAACAGTGCCGTATCTACACCCTCGTACTGAAAGGGCATATCAGACTGGCTATGGCTAAGTTCCCCGACGGGGCTTGTGGTACACAGCTCGACGCACTGGCTCGCGAGCCGATGTGGCGTGAGGGGCTGAACTATCTTCACGGTACAGGACACGGTGTAGGCTCTTATCTCAATGTGCATGAAGGTCCTCATCAAATACGCATGGAGTATATACCCGCCCCGCTCAGAGCCGGTATGACAGTCACCGACGAACCGGGTCTCTATCTGCAAGGAAAGTTTGGTGTGCGCATAGAAAATACCATGCTTGTCACACACTACACGAAAGGCGAATTTGGAGACTTCTTGCAGTTGGCCCCCCTTACACTTTGTCCCATTTCCACGACACCGATCGTGCTTTCCATGATGACGCAGGAGGAGTTGGACTGGATGAATGACTATCATCGCATGGTGTACGACCGTCTGTCCCCCCTTCTTGATGAGAACGAGCGGCAATGGCTGGCAGATGCGACGGCAGCGGTGTGAAGGAAGTGGAAGCTTGTTGGGCGGAAATCATCCTGAAATCATCCTGAAAGGCTCTGGCGGAATAAAAAAGATGGTGGAAATCTTGGCCGTTTGCCAAATAAAATGTAACTTTGCAGCCGCAAATTGTGGTGTCATACCGCGAACGCTATGTGTAACATTTAATATTTAAAATCAAAAAGCATGATTATTGTACCAGTTAAGGACGGTGAGAACATCGAGAGAGCTCTCAAAAAGTTCAAGAGAAAATTCGAAAAGACAGGTGTTGTTAAGGAGCTTCGTGCCCGTCAGCAGTATGACAAGCCTTCTGTTTTGAAAAGACTCAAGATGGAACACGCCGTTTACGTACAGAAACTCCGTGCAAGCGAGGAGTAAAAAAGTCTTTGAAAATTTGGTAGTTTGAATTAAATTCCGTATATTCGTTGCCGATAAGATACACAATTGTTGGCAGTGTTTATGATGATAGAGAAGTTTTTGAACTACTTGAAGTTTGAGCTCAATCGCTCCGAACGGACAGTAAAAAGCTATGGAGAAGACTTGAGAGCCTTCGAAGAGTTTTTCAAAAATTTGGACGGTCATCCCTCTTGGGAGTCGGTAGACTCTGATATTATCCGTGACTGGATGGAGAGTATGATGGATAAAGGAAACAATGCTACATCAATCAATAGGAGATTGAGCGCGTTGCGTTCCTTTTATCGTTTTGCCCTTGCCAGAGAACTGGTCGTGAAGGATCCGGCCCATGATGTGGTCGGCCCGAAGAAAAAGAAGCCGTTGCCGCAATTCTTGAAGGAAAATGAAATCAATGCGCTTCTTGATTCCGATATGTGGGAAGACACCTATGATGATATGCGTGCGCGTACCATTGTAATGACTTTCTATGAGACGGGAATGCGGTTGTCGGAATTGACCGGCCTGCGAGACGCAGATGTCGATTTCGTGAATCACGAACTGAAGGTTACGGGAAAGAGAAACAAACAGCGGATTATTCCTTTTGGTGCAGAATTGGCACATACTCTCGCCGACTATAAGAGTCTTCGTGACGCTACGGAGAGGGGAAACTGCGGGAAGTTTTTTCTGACAGATAAAGGCTTGGCCATGCAAAATGCACAGGTAAGGGAAATCGTGAAGAAACATCTGTCAAGGGTTTGCACGCTCAAAAAGCGTACGCCGCATGTACTGAGACATACCTTTGCCACAGCAATGCTCAACCATGAGGCTGGATTGGAAAGTTTGAAACGGCTGTTGGGGCATGCGCGGCTCTCTACAACGGAGATTTACACGCACACCACTTTCGAACAGCTGAAGCGAGTATATACCAATGCCCATCCAAGGGCTTAACCCTTAAAAACAGGAGGTTACTATGGAAGTTAAAATTCAGTCGATTCATTTCGACGCTACCGAAAAGTTGTTGGCATTCATCGAAAAGAAGGTTGCCAAGTTGGAGAAGTCTTACGAAGATATTCAGAAAGTAGAGGTGCAATTAAAGGTTGTCAAGCCTGCCACCGCATTAAATAAAGAGACCAGTATCACGGTTACAGCCCCGGGGAATACCCTGTTCGTGGAGAAGACTTGCGACACGTTTGAAGAAGGGGTTGACCAATGTGTGGACTCGATGAAGGTACAGCTGACCAAGTTCAAGGAAAAAATAAGAAACCGCTAAAAAAAAACTAAGGAAAAGTTTTGGCGATTCGGAAAATAGTCGTATCTTTGCAGCCGTTTTACAACACGTCCGGAATGCGATGCCTAACGGCTGCAAGGATTTGCCTCTTTAGCTCAGTTGGCCAGAGCACGTGATTTGTAATCTCGGGGTCGTTG
>ERZ1026973.102-NODE-102-length-37405-cov-6.720964_pt1 | contig 37405 bp, 32 predicted proteins | sample MGYA00519562_ERZ1026973 | MGnify/ENA primary metagenome ERZ1026973 (study PRJEB26926, sample SAMN06164670) | human gut metagenome | biome: ENVO:00009003; feature: ENVO:2100002; material: ENVO:00002003 | host: Homo sapiens | place: USA | collected 2012 ...
CACGTAAGGAGTCGTCGGCAGCGTCAGATGTGTATAAGAGACAGCTCCGGTACGTCCCGTGTTTCCTGCGCTCCCCCGGCCAGAACCGGTATTGCGGCGGGATCTTCCTGCCCCCGCATCCGCTCCCTGTCGGGCTGCAGCGCGGCCCTGGAGGCCCTCATCCTTAAGGGCACGGCCCGAACCGGCCTGGACTCTCCGGGAACTGCCCGGCTGCCTCTCCACGGCACGGCTCATATCCGCATCCTCATAGTCTCCGTCGAAATCCCCGTCAAAACCAGGTTCATCCCCCTGATCTCTGTGAAAGGCCGTATTGCGCCTCTGGCGGTTTCCCTCGTTTGCGGCCTGACGGAAGGCAGGTACAAAGGTGTGGCCTGTGTTCCCTGCCTGCTGCCCGCGGCCTGCCTTTTCCTCTTCCGGTTCAAATCCGTAATCAAATTCATCGCGATTCATACGTTCATCCTCACTGCATCAGTATGCGTTTTTATTGATAAAGCCTTTAAAGATCGTTAAAAACATGATCTTAAAGTCAAAGCCAAGGCTCCAGTTTTCAATGTAATACAGATCGTGCTCGATCCGCTTGGTAATGGAAGTGTCTCCCCGGTAACCGTTGACCTGCGCCCAGCCGGTCAGTCCCGGCCGCACCTGATGCTTGATCATATAGCGAGGAATCTCCTCCTTAAACTTTTCTACAAACAGCGGCCGCTCCGGCCTTGGCCCCACAAGGCTCATATCCCCAATGAGGATATTGAAAAACTGGGGCATCTCATCAATACTTGTCTTTCGTATAAAACGGCCTACCGGCGTCACCCTTGGATCATGGGGTGTAGTCCAGCGGGACTTTTCCTTGCCTGGATCCTGCACCTCCATGGAACGGAACTTGTACATCTTAAAAGGCCGGTTGTGAAGACCGATCCGCTCCTGACTGAAAAAAACAGGCCCTGGCGAGGTGAGCTTTATCAGCCCGGCAGTCAAAAGCATAAGCGGCGAAAAAAGAAGCAGTCCCACCAGCGCGCCCAATATGTCTACCATCCGTTTTACTGTAGCATTGAACACATTTGTCAGCGGCACATGGCGGATATGGATCACCGGCAGCCCCTGAAGATCCTCCATATAGGGGATTGTGGGGATAATATTGTTGTAATCCGGAATAAACTTGGTGTGGACGCCTGATTTCTCACAGACGGCAACAATCTGCTCCAGATTGGCGTATTCGCCAAGCCCCAGGGTAATGGCAATCTCATCCAGCATATTCTCCTCAAGAAAGCTTTCCAGCTGTGCGATCTTCCCCAGAACCCGAACGTTCTTATAGGTATAGCCTTCCCGTTTATGGTCATCCAGTATACCCTGGATGTGATAGCCCCATTCGGGATTTAAGGCTACCCGGTCGATAAACCCTTCTGCCGCCCGGCTGTAGCCCACCAGAAGAATGTGCTTCTGGTTGTAGCCGTTGGTGCGCAGAGAGCGCAAAAACAGGCGGATCGCCATCCGCTCCGCTTCTAACAGGAGGGTGTTCAGGGCAAAGAAGCAAAGCAGCATCCTGGTAGAGAAATAACCGAAATAGGTACTGATATTTCTTCCTCCAAACAGGATCAGCGTAAAGAACATAAGGCCAATCACATTGGCCTTACAGATATTTGCAAATTCAGACCTCCTGCCCTGGATGCGCTTGGGCACATAGAGGTGGAATATGGCGTTGAGTACCAGATAGACCGGTACAATAAATATTAGGGCCGCAAAGTAGACCGGCGGATTCAGGGTTTTGACATTGTGTCCCAGGGGGATCACCTGACCGCTGACTACGATGAACCACGCAAGTGAATAGGCAAGCACCGTCATCACAGCGTCCAGAAGGACGTGGATATGGTTCAGCCTCTTCTGATTGTCTTTTATCATGGATAATCACCTGATATTGATTTTCACCATACGGAATCCCCTTTTCAGGATTTCCGCAGGTGTTCCTATTCTCTCACAGTCCGCACCTTCGGTGCTGGTCACTGCCGACGCAGCTGCCGTGCCCCTTCTTCGCCGCCTGCTCCAGGCAGGCCCTGCAGGCCCCGGCTCGCTAACGCTCATTATATCTTATTTAATCTCAATATTCTATAACATTTATCTTAAAATATGATAAAGTTCGCCTTTTATTTCCGCTTTTCCAGTTGTCTTAAGGCAAATTCGTAGATATAAAGGAAGGTTCCTGTCAAAAGTTCCCATTCAATGGCCAGATAGTTTTTGAAATGCTCCGGCTTATATTCCACTTTTTTACATTTCTTCACTGTGGAAAGTCCTTCCTTCACACCAGCAATATAATCCGGCCCAAAGCCCCGCTTCTTAAAGAACATATACTTTACCGCCATTCCCGCAGCGATGGGCAGAACATTCAGGGCCAGCTGGGGAAGAGGCATATTTTTGTAGTTTAAGTAGATGTTGTTCCGGGCAGCCAGACGTACCTTAAAGGAATTATATTTAGAGCCGCTGGTGCCGCTTCCTACATGGTACACCACTGCGTGGGGGCAGTAGATATTGTCATACCCCGCAATCATGGCCCGGTAGCCCACGTCGATATCCTCCAGATACGCGAAGTGCATTTCATCGAAATACCCGATCTCTTCAAATACCTCCCTGCGGTAGATGGCCGCTCCGGCGCAGGCTGAAAAGATCCGGCAGGGATGATTATATCCCTTGGAGGGCCGCCCTACGCCTCTTTGGTAGGCCCAGCCAAGAAGGCTGTACATATCTCCGGCATCGTCCATCCTGTCCTTGCGGTAGAGCTGGATCATCTTGCTGCTGACGGAAAATATTTTCGGGGAACGCTCAATGGCCTTTATCATCTCTCCGATATAGTGGCAGTCCGGCTCTGTATCGTTATTTAAAAGGATCACATAAGGGGTTTTTGCAGCCCGGATTCCCACGTTCACCGCCCCGGAAAAGCCGGTATTGGAATCCAGGAAAATCGTGGGAATCCCCCGCTCTTTTAACCACTCCACACTTCCGTCGGTGGAGCCGTTATCCACTACCAGGATCTGGAATTTGTGGCAGATCTGCAGTTCCAGCGCCCGAAAACAGGGCTCCATGAATTTAAGGCCATTATAATTGGGTATGATCACAGTGACTTTACTTCGGTCGCTCATTTTCCTTCCTTTTCCTCCGGCGCGTAGGCGTCATAGACAGACAAATCGTAAGGCTCTCCTATTTTCTCCTTCAAAAGATCCCTCAGGGCAAAATTTGACTTGCGAAGGGTCAGATTAGGATTGTAATAGGGATCGCCGTTCTTCAAAATATCAGGCCATTTCCGGTGGAATATGGCGACCTCACGGTTGAAGCGCGCTACCTTTTCCGGCGTATCCTCCAGCCCTCTGGACTTGGACTCATAGTGGTAAAGGCAGGCATAGGGAGCATATACTACCAGTTTTCCCAGAGCCCGCACTTTCATGCAGTAATCAATATCATTAAAGGCCACCGCAAGCTCCGGGCTTAATCCGCCCACAGCGTCAAAGACGGACTTCTTTGTCATCAGGCAGGCGGCCGTGACGGCGCTGTAATCCTGGGCGCACATAGCCCGGTGGAAATAACTGTTTTCCGCCTTGTGAAGGCCGATAAAGGTATGGCCTGCAATTCCTCCAAAGCCGACCACTACACCGGCGTGCTGGATGGTGTCGTCGCCGTAGAGCAGTCTAGCCCCCGCAATCCCCACATCCTCTCTCTGACAGAACCCCAGCAGTTCCCTGATGCTGTCCGGCTCTAAAAGCTCTGTGTCATTATTTAACAGAAGCAGGTACTCTCCCTTTGCAAAGGACGCGCCGAAATTGTTGATAGCTGAGTAATTAAAGCCTTCCTTCCAGGTCACTACCCGAAAACATGGATGGGCCTCTTCCATTTTCCTATAATAGTCAAAGGTCTCCTGCTGGGTACTGTTATTTTCCACAATGATAAATTCCAGATTCCGGTAGGAGGACCGCTCTAAAATAGAACGGACGCAGGTGTCCAGATCCCTGCTGTGATCCTTGTTGGGTATGATCACAGATACCAACGGCTCTCCCTTGATCTTAAAACGGGTATGGTAAATGCCGTAATCCACGCCCTTTTCCACACCCTCAGCCTGGATACCCATGCGCTCATAGTGAGCCATAATGGCGCGGGATCCGGCCTCAAAAGCGTACAGCTTGCTCTCAGGGTTGCTGGCCGTGGAATTCTGATGACAGCGCCAGTGATACAATACCTTTGGTATATGGACGATCTCTTTTGCCTTTTCGGTGCACCGGAAGATAAAATCATAGTCCTGAGCGCCGTCAAACTCCTGGCGGAAACCGCCCACCTGATCCAGAATACTCTTCTTCACCACAAACAGATGGCAGATATAATTAACGCTGGTAAGGAGATCCGGGTTAAAATCCGGCTTAAAATGAGGATCAAACAGCGCCTTTCCATCCATATCCAGCTTATCCTCATCGGAATAGAGGACGTCGCAGTCCCGATGCTCGTTGAGTGCCTTCACCACCTCGTAAAAAGCGTGCTCCGGCAGCGTATCATCATGGTCAGCCAAGAGCACAAAATCACCGGCAGCCATTTCCAAAGCCGCGTTTGTGTTGCCGGAAATGCCCCGGTTGCCTCCCAGAATCACATAGCGCACCCTGGGATCCTTCTGGGCGTAGCGCTTTAAGACGCGCTCCACGCTCTGGCCTCTGGGGCTTCCGTCTGCAATGCAAAGCTCCCAGTTGGTGTAGGTCTGGTTTACAATGGAACCGATCATCTCCTGCAGATAATGCTCCGGTGTCCGGTATACGGGGATTACCACGGACAGCAGCGGCTCATAGGGAAAATGCGTCTCTCTCTGTGCCTTTAACTCCTCCTGGGTCGGCTTTGTCAGCTCATACCACTCGCTGTAATCGTAGTCATTATCAATGCCCTGAAGCTTGTGGCAGGACTTCTTTATCAGGGCTCTCAGCCCGTTTTCCTTCCAGAAATCAGCCGCCACCCGAACGGTTTCCATGTTCATCAGATCTTTGATCTTTTCCATCCGCTTGTGGGCTACGCTGGAGCGTTTGGCAATCAGTTCCTCGTTGTACTTGATCTTTGCCTGACGGCCCTCGCAGCGGATCAAAAGCCAGTAGGTCTTTCCCCGCTCATAGGGGAACTGGATATCAAAGCCAAAGTCCTTATCATAGGTCTGTTTAAAGTAAATCTGGCTTACATCATCTCTTCTTGTAGTTACCAGCTTATATTTCACCGGGTTATGGCGTTCATCCTCCACCCGGAAGGTAGCCCTGCTCTCCGGGGATTTTCCAAGAACCCAGCCGTTTAATGTAATGGAATTTTCACGGATCCGCACAATGTCTATCTTATACTTCATCCTTTTTATCCTTCCTTTTTTGCTTCCGGCGCTTCATCAAAATTCAGCCGCTCTTCCTCAATAACCAGAGGACGCTTCATTACCCTCTGGTTGATGCTCATGATATACTCGCCCAGAAAACCGATAAAAAACAGCTGGATAGAACCAAGAAACAGCATACCAATGAGCATAGGAGCCATGCCTGCGGGAAAACGCTCCCACCAGATCAGCTTCATCACCAGGTAAACCAGGGCGATGACCATGCTCACAGCGGCGCAGATGCCGCCAAAGATGGTGGCAAGGCGCAGACCCTCTTTCGTATAGGAGGTAACGCTTAACATGGCCGCGTCATACAGACGGTAAAAGTTATTGTGGGTCTTTCCCGCCCGGCGCTTTGGCTGCTCGTAGGGGATTTCCTTTCGCTTGTAGCCCAGCTCCGCCACGATCCCCCGTAAAAAGGGCGTGGGATCGTCCAGCCGGCGCAGGATCTCGATAAACTCCCTGTCATAGAGGCCGGAGCCGGTAAAATGCTCGATCTGCTCCACATCGGACAGTTTCTTGATGGTCTTGTAGTAGCAGGTGCGCAGCCAGTACATGAACTTGTTTTCCTTGCTGCTGGTCTTGATCCCGATGACGATCTTGTAGCCCTTTTCCCATTCGTGCACGTATTTAGGAATCATTTCCACCGGATCTTGGAAATCGGCCACCATCTCAATGACGCAGTCACCGGTCACCTGGAGCATCCCGTAGTAGGGAGAATTAAACTGCCCGAAGTTGCGGGCGTTGAAAATGGCCTTGATCTTGGGATCGCTGCTGCAGAGGGCGCGGAGTACGTCTCTTGTGCCGTCGGTGGAATCATTGTCAATAAAGACCAGTTCGTAATCGTACTGGGGAAGTTCGTGTTTCAGGATATCCGTCACCGCCTGGCTGATGGGGCCTACGTTTTCGACCTCATTGTAACAGGGGATCAATATGCTGATCTTTTTCATTTGGGTGTACTTCTCTTTCTAAGGTTGTATTTGTTTCTTTCGCATCTGCTCAATCCCGCGGCCAAAGGTATAAGCCTCCCTCCAGCCTCCGGTAAGCGCCTGAAGCTTTGTCACATCAGGCCGTATGGAGAGCGCCCCTTCCTTCGCCTGGACAAACGCGCCGTATTCCAGCTGTCCTTTGTCTCCCGCAAGATGGCGGATCTCCTCTACAAAGGAACGCAGCACCCGCGTATCGGCGCTGGCCACATTGACGATCTCACTGACAGCGGGAGCATCCGTTTGATTGGGAAGATGGCGGTACAGTTCATATACTGCCTGTACTGCATCGTCTATATACATAAAATTCCAGTGATGCAGGCAGGCGCTTAAAGGTACGGTCTTTCCCTGAGGCAGCTCCCGTACCAGAGTCGATATGATGGACCAGGGGTGATCCCCGCAGCCATAGACGCTGAAAAAGCGAAGATGGAGGTAGTGCATCCCCAGTTCTTTACATAAAGGGGCCGCCTTCTGGTAAAACTCCCACTTGGCCTTTCCATACTGGTTGATGGGATGGCACTCTCTGTCCTCAGACATGATCCCATCTGTCAGTCCATATTCTACCCTGGAGCCCGCATCCATGAATATGCGGCAGGACAGCTCCCCCGCCGTGCGCACGCAGTCCAGGGAACCGGCTACATTTTTTGCCTGAACCTCTGGGGAATCGATCTCCTGACGGTTGACGCCGCCCCAGGCAAAATGGAAAAAGGCGTCTGCAGAGCCGATCTGCGAAATACAGTCTGTCGTGTGCTCCAGGTCGCACCAGATGATATGAAGGTTGTCATGGACAGGAAGCGCTTCCAGATGGCTGGAGCCGGGGCGCACCAGAGCGAATACCTCCCCGCCCTCTTCCAGAAATTTACAGGCCAGATGGCTGCCAATAAAGCCCGTGGCCCCTGTAATCACGATTCTCATAGGCGCCTCCTAAACCATTTCCAGATGGTTGGAGCGCATGGCCCGTATCTCCACCTCAGAGCCGAACTTCTCCCGGATCACAGCCGCAATCTCGTCGGTGTAGCCGGGAGCGGTGATCACAATGGCATCTACCGGGTGTTCCTCAAAATAAGAGGGAGCCACAATAGGCAGATGGGAGGCCGGAGCAAATTTTCCCTGCTTAAAGGGGGCGGAGTCGATGATATAAGCCGCCTTCTTTCCCAGACTGGTAGTGGCTGCCAGGGTAAAGCCCTGATGGCTGGCTCCCCAGATGGCTGCCTTTTTATTCCAGACTTCCAGATATTTCATATAGGTATCCATCTCTCTGCGCAGGTTCACATAGCAGTCCAGAAGATTTTCCGTCTCCATCTGGGGCCGTTTGCGGACGACCACAGAAAGTGTATCCCGGTTAATGACCTCTGCCTCCAGAACCACAAAGCCAGTGCGTTCCAGAAGGGAGGTCAGTGTCTCAAAAGTATAGTAGGCAATATGGTCGCGGATCAGCTCATAGTAGCTGCTGTGATCCATAATATATTCAAAGCTTGGGACGGTAAGCAGTCCCATCCCGTCGTCCTCCAGATTGTTGTAAATACAGCGCAGCATCGCCGCCGGATCCGGCTGATGCTCCAGAAAATTAAAAGAAAGGAACACATCATAGAGGCCGCCGGGAATCACGGTATCGGCTGTCTCTGTAAAGCCCTGCTCCACATTCAGCCCCTGGGCCCTCGCAAGCTCTGCCAGAGCGGGATCGTGCTCGATGCCGAACCCCTCAACGGGAAATTCCTTTAAAACCTTTAAAAATTCCCCCTGACCGCAGCCAACCTCGATAAATCGCTTTCCCTCAAGGTGATAGGTATCAATCAGGTGGCTGTACTGCTTTCTGCGGAGCTCTGCCATGGTGGTAGAATATCCGCCGGCCCGGATCACATCCCGGTAGTAATCCACAGGCTCACAGTCAAACTGCACCAGGCCGCAGCCCATACACTGGCACAGATCCAGCGTCAGGCCCTGATCTTTATCTACATGATCTTTATCCGGCATATGCTGGGCGGACGCAGGCATATTGTCCAGGGTTAGAAGCGGTGTTTCCCAGAGTGGCGCACCGCAGGCGATACAACGTTTCATCTATATTCTCCTTCCTTCTCCTGCACCAGTCGGCGGATCCCTTCTGCAAACGGGATCTGCTGGGTAAAGCCGGTGACCTCTTTCAGTCTGGAAAGATCCGGCATCAGCGATACCATTCCCTCTGCGTTAGGGGGCCTGTCTCCAAAATGATAAGTGCCCTGACTGCCGCAGAGACGGTGCAGTTCTTCTATATAATCCCGCAGAGGGCGGGTGTCATCCCCCGCCACATTATACACGCCGGCCGGGGCTTTGCCAAGAAGAAGTTTTGTCAGAAGAGCCGCTGCCTCAGTGACATAAAGGAAATTCCACTGCTGGGTGCATGGCCCCATTTCCATATGGCCGCCCTTTAAAAAGGTATCCAGGCAGGCAGAAATCAGCGACCAGGGATGATCGCCGGGACCGTATACGCTGAAAATGCGGGTGTGGATATAATCGATGCGAAGCTGCACGGACAGTTCCTTTGCCTGTTCCCACACCAGCACCTTGTTCTTGCCGTATTCTGATACGGGATGGCAGGGCTGATCCTCCTTCATAGGGGAATGGCAGATCCCGTATTCGGCCTGAGAGCCGGAGAAGAGGAAACGGGTGCAGCCCAGGGCGGCGGCCGTCTTAAGGGCTGAAATGGCATAACCGATATTTTTTGCCTGAAGGGCGGGATCCTGGCGGTTGGCGCTCCCCGCTCCCTCCCATCCCAGATGCAGCCAGGCGGAGGCGTCGGGGATGGAAAGGGACTGTAAGGTTTCGATCTCCTGCAGACTGCACTCCAGAAGCTTCAGCTTGCCGTCCCCCGCTCCGGCCGGATCCTCTGCCCCGTTCCCGGCCTTTATCGCCCTTAACCTTTCTATTCCGGCTGATCCCGGCCTTGCCACTGCATATACCTTATGTCCCTGTCTTAAACATTCCTCTACGGCCGCCTTTCCGATAAAGCTGGTGGCTCCTGTGACAATCACTGCCATACGGCTGTCTCCTTTCACTGCTATTCCCTTATTCTGGGAATAATCATATTCCGGTCCATCTCCTCATCCGAAAGGAATGGAGCCATATCTTCTAACGGCGGAGATACCAGCGTTCCGTCCGGCAGTCTCTTGGCCGAGGATTTCGGCTCGAAATTCTGATCCATGGACACGAAGATCTCGCAGATCACCGGCCCCTCTGTATTCAGCGTCTTTTCCACCGCTTCTGCCAGTTCTCTATTGTGCTCCGCCTTCACATAAGGGTATCCGTAAGCCGCCGCCAGCTTCTCCATATCCGGGAAGCTTAAGTCCCCGCTGTCCACTCCGATGCCGATAAGGGGCTCGCCGAAGAAATTCTTCTGTGTCTGGCGGATGGAGTGATATCCTCCGTTATTGATGAGAAAAATCTTGATGCCCATTTTATGATGGATGATGGTCTGCAGCTCCTGAAGGTTCATCTGGATGCTTCCGTCCCCTGTCACCAGAACCAGATCCTCCCCCCCACGGTCTGTGCCCTGACTGTAGAAACGGTTCTCTCTGGACGCCGTCCAGGCCCCGATGGCCGCAGGAAGGTCATAGCCCATGGCCGCAACAGCGGAATTGGTGATAAATCTCTGCCCTTTTTTGATCACATATCCATGGCCCCCTACCACGCAGGCAGAACCATTTCCCACTACGGTGATCTGGTTTTCCTTTAAACGGCTGCTGATAGCCTCAATGGCCGCATACACATTGGCCGGTTCCATCTCACCGGACGCCCAATGCTTTGGCTGCACTACCGGATACGTCTCCTTCCACATCCGGCAGGTTTCGCTCCAGTTCATGCCCGGAAGGCCTTCTCCGCCCTCAAAGAGCTGTTTTAGCCCCGGCCGGCTGATACTTTCCGGCAGTTTCTCCCCCTCCTCCGCAAAAATGGCATCCAGCTCCCCGTCCAGCCGCTCCAGAAGATCTCCGGCGTCTGCGTGAACAGCCATATCCACATGGACAGAGGGCTTTTTAAGCTCCTCGCAGTCAATATCATTTACGATTACAAAGGCGGCTCTGGCCCAGGTCTTATAATTATATCCCACCTGGCGGATGCTCAAGCGGCTGCCGATCGACAGCACCAGATCGCTGTTTTGAACCGCAAAATTTCCGGCCCGGTCGCCCATGTTCCCGGCGCGGCCTGTATACAGGGGATGCGCATCCCAAATACAGTCCTCGCTGTCCCAGCCTGTGATCACGGGAATCCCCAGCTTTTCGGCCACCTTCATGAAAATATCATGTGCCCCGGCAATACGGATCCCGTTTCCGGCATTGATCACCGGACGTCTCGCAGCCCGGATCCTTGAGAGGATCTCCCGTGCGGTCTGGGCCGTCACCCGGCCGGGAAGAATCTGACGCTTCTCACCCTTTCCCGCCTCATCCTCAGGGATTCCATGAACCGTTCCACTCCCGGCCCAGCCGTCTCCTCCCCTTTCGTAATCCTCGGGATCAAAGCCGATGAGATCCTCCGTCTCCACAAACGCCCCCTGGACGTTTAATGGGATGTCCAGCCAGCAGGGGCCGGGACGGCCGGATACGGCCAGATACAGCGCCTTTTCCAGGCAGTAGCGGATCCGCATGGGATCAATCACCATTTCTGAATACTTTGTCATACAGTCAATGGATTTACAGATGTCAAATTCTTGATCACCCATGGCCCGGATCCCGGTGCCTGACCAGCGGGCGGTGGTGTCATAGCGCACCTGACCGGAAAGTACCAGCATGGGAATGGAATCCAGCCAGCCTCCCAGCACTCCGGTGATGGCGTTAGTGCCTCCGGGGCCGGTGGTAACGCAGAGAGCCGCGATCTCATTGTGGATCCGGGCATAGGCCTCTGCCGCGATGGCACAGGCCTGCTCATGGTGGTTGTAGATGCAGTGAAGGCCCTCCTGATGGCCCAGAGCGTCATCTAAGTGCATGGCTCCGCCTCCGGTTACCATAAATGCCTGATGGATCCCAGCCTCTGTGAGTTTTCCCGAAATATAATTTGAAACCTTTATCCTCATACATCTTCTCCTTTGCTGCGGCGCTTTGCGCCTTTTTAAACAGTGACGCGCCCAGGCGTTCCCCTCCGGCTTCTGCAGACAAAAATGCCGCGAACGCATACATCGTTTTTAAATACGTTCTGAAACATATGGTGAGTATATCATAAAACCCTTAAAAAGCCTACTACCATTTTCCTGCCCGGCTTTCCCCGTATCCCCGCAGGGGTCCCCGGCCTGCGGGAAAGACCTTCCAGCCTTTCCAGTAAGCCTCACTGGAAATCTCCCCTCTCACCCGCTATAATGAGCCTCGTAATGCAACGACGGATGTTCGGCCGACTCACATATTTCAAAAGGAGAGACATTTATTATGAAAAAACAGATCAAGTTTCTGGCTGTATTATCCACCGCAGTCCTGACTGCAGCGCTGTCCTTCCCGGCTTACGCAAAGAATGCAGGCTGGGCCCAGGAAAACGGCAACTGGTACTATTACGATTCCTACGGGGAGCCCCTGACGGACACCTGGAAGAAATCCGGCGATGACTGGTATTACCTGGATTCTGACGGCATCCGCGCCACCTCTGCGCAGGTCGACGAATACTATGTAGATGAAGATGGAAAGCGCGTTTCCATGGAATGGGTTTCCATTGAAAATGAGGATTTCTGGTCCGAGGAGGACGCTCCCGAATTTCTTTATTATTACTATGGAAGAGACGGAAGAGCCCTGACTTCCACCTGGGCCTCCATCAACGGCCAGTGGTATTATTTCAATGAGGACTCCATCATGGAGACCGGATCCATTGAGGTGGACGGCCATAACTACTATCTGGGCGAGGACGGAAGCCGCAAGACCGGCTGGGTGCTCCTGGAGGAAGAGACAGACGACCCGGAGATCATTGAGTCCTGGTACTATTTCGACAACAGCGGAAAGCGCATTGAAAATGAGATCGACAAGAAGATCGACGGCTCCTACTACACCTTTGTAGACGGAAAGATGCAGACCGGATGGTTTAAGCTTCCCGCACAGGAAACGGCTGATACCGCTACCGGCTCTGAGGCAGCAAAGGCAGAAATTCCCGCCATCGCTTCCTATCAGTATTATGACGAAGACGGCAAGCGCGCTTCCGGCTGGAGAACCATCGAAGGCGCTGAGGGCATCAGCGAGGAGGCCGAGGTTTATAAGTTCTACTTTAAAAACGGCGCTCCCTATCACGCAGAAAGCGGCTTAGAGCTTTTCACCATTGATTCCAAGAAATACGCCTTCAACACCAGAGGTGAGATGCAGACCGGCAAACAGTCCGTAAACATCGGCGACGGCGCTGCGGCTAATTTCTACTTTGACGGGGAAGGCGTGATGAAAACCGGCAAGCAGGTTATCTATGATGAGGATCTTGGAGAGACCCAGAACTGGTTCTTCCACACCGACGGCTCCAAAAAGGGCCAGGGATACCACGGCATCAAAGATAACACTCTCTATATCCAGGGACTGCGTGCAGAGGCCGACCCCGACCTTCGTCTTGCCCCTGCCGAGTTAGACGGCACCCGCTATCTGATCAACGCAAACGGAGCCATCCAGAAGGCGGGTTCCAGTTCCAAATCCAATTCCAGGCCGGAGCTTGGAGCCGGATATAAGGATTTTACAGACGAAAATGACACCGTCTGGACCGTAAACACAAGCGGCGTGATCCAGTAATCCCCGCATAAAAGCAGGCGTATCCTTCCTGCACAAATACCGCGCCATGTTACAGCTTCGCGGCGGCAGCGCTTCCTGTTTCCCGGCTGCCATCTCATCCGTTTCTTCTATAATAACAAATTACAGGGCAGCCGGGAGCAGATGCCGGGATGCAGCGCAGCCATTTGCCGTACAGTTACAATTTTGGTAACAAACCGCGGATTCCATTTACAAAAGAGACATTGCGTGTTACACTGGCCTGACAGTCTTTTACATTTTTGGTAAGTCTGTCAGGTCATTTTACATATTTCATTCATCATATTGCACAACTTATATTAGTTTTTTTGTACACTATGACTATTTTAAAATAAATCAAAAAAATGTGGTATATTTTACGTTCTCATGCGTTATTTATTATAGACCGGATAAGTTTGGTCAGAACATGGAGGATACAGATGAGAGAACTTGCTGCTTTTTACTGCCCCAGATGCGGGTACTATGCTTATTACCAGACATCCCGCCACCCGCAGTGCCCCAGATGCCATTCCCAGGAAACCATGCATATGGTACGGATGCATTATAAAGAATTTATGGACATGAGCTGCCAGGAGCGGGACGATTATCTGGGAAATGAGATTTTAAAGCACAATCCATCCCTGATGGAGCGTCTCACTGAACCCCATAAAAAATACAACAGCCGTGAGATCATAGCGGAGATGAATATGGAAATCATGCGCCTGGATACGGAAAATAAGGTCTTAAGCGACACCATCAAATGGATGCACGACACCATATGGGAAATGATCCGGGAACAGAAAAAGGCGGAGCAGACCGGAAAGTAGGCTCACCTTTTATAACCATGCGTTTACGGAGGCAAAGGATAAAAGCCGGGACACGCTTAAGCCGTCAAATATTTTGCCTGTTTTCACTTGAAATATCCCCCTGTATGTCATATAGTAGTGTAAGCCGGCCTTTCAAAGGCCGGATTTTACACGAATGAGGAGTATGAAATGGATATGAATCAACTGATGAACAGTCTCAAAGAAACCTACGGATTTTCAAAGGCAGAGTGGACCGCTCTTCCCGGAGAACCGCTCACCCAGTTTTCCCTTTGGCTCACCGAGGATCATATTTCCCGTATTATCGAGAAAGCGGGACGTATGAGCGCCATTGTGGAATCCTGCGCCAACATGGTCAGCATCTGCGAGCCGGAGTTAAAGGACACTCTGATGGCCACTACCATCCAGTGCTGCGGGACCAACGAACTGCGTATCCGCACAGCTGACTCCATGCTGAAAATGCTGGTCGGATCTCTTTTTGACTGATTTTTCCGTACTTTCCTCCCAAAGACGGAGATTTCTGCCGCCTGGCAGACGCTGCCGGCTGAGAACTCAAAGGCGATACGAATCCCCTCCCTTTCAATGACAAGGGGTGGAATTACCATGAACCGGATGAACTGCTTTATACCATCGGATAAGCGCCGGGCGTCCCCTTACCCGCCCAGCGTCACATCCTGAGCATCATACCACGCAAGCGCCGCCTCTACGTGCTCCCGCTTAAAATCCGGCCAGTAGTCCTCCACCACATACAGATCTGAGTAGACCGACTGCACCGGCAGAAAGCCTGAAAGGCGGCTCCTTCCGCCCCAGCGGATGATCAGGTCGATCCGCGGCACTTCTTTTGTTTTAAGGCAGGGGCCGATGATTCCGTTTTTCAGTCCCAGATCCCACTGCCAGCTGTAATTGACAAGAAAATTGATCTTCATGCCTCCTTTCCCGAAATCATGACGGGCGGTGTATGGAAGAAGTTCTGCCGGAAATACAGCAGAATTCGTGTTTCCAAGCACCAGAAGGCTGGCATCCTCCCTTGAAAGCTCCTCTACCGCAGCCACACAGGCCTTTGTAAATGCCTGGCGCTGAGCAGAGGGGCGTTTTGTATTATCCACAGTAAAGCCGTAAAAGGTCATTTCTTCGATCCCCATTTCACAGCACATCCGATACAGCTCCATTCCCGGAGAAATCCCATGGTCATAGCCGTCTGCTTTTTCCATTCCCTCTCTTACCGCCCAGCGGCGGTTGCCGTCAGGAATAATCCCGATATGTTTTGGAAGCCTCATACATTTGTCCATCCTTTCCTGAGGTGATAGTGAAAGTATAGACGGGAAACGGCGGGATATTCACCAGGCGTCCAGCCTGCTATCAATGATACGTAACGAAATTTTATCGAACGTACGTTCCTTTTGTCGGATAAGGGGTGAGGGGAATATCCCCTTAAACAAAAGGACGAAGGAGTGATTTTACATTTATGTATACATTACAGATCAGACACCTATTTTCTCTGGTTCGGATTCCTTATATAAAAGAGGACGATTTTGAGGAGTTTTATTTATATTTAAAAAAAGATATGAAGCTGAAGACGGAATTGACAGAACAGATCTTCCCCCTGGCCCAGGAGGCAAAGCGGCGGCTTGAGAACTGGGGCGACACCTCCAAAAACCGTATTCTGCCCTTTAAAGAAGCGTTAAGGACAGAACATAGCCCCCGGTTTTATGATGTTTCCCGCAGAATGGGAATGTATCTCCCCGCACAGGCCCAGCTGACAGAATTTTTTATGTTTCTGGAGCTGTTCCGCCACCGCTGTCTCGGATGCCTGCAGACAGCGGACGAGAGGCTCCGGGCGGACAGGCAAAGCCTTGCAGACCCCGGACTGCGGGGGGAAGAATGTTACCTGAACCGGCTGCTTACGTTCTTAGAGCTGCTGGAGGAGGCCATGGATAAAGGACTGCGGGATCTATTTTTTCTCAGCGAAGCCGTCTATTCAGACCAGAAAACGGCAGCTGCCTATATAAGGGAAATGGACAGCCCGCAGACAGCCCTTCTCTGGAAACAGTGCGCTCTTATGATGGCCGGCTTTCTTCCGGCAGAGAGGAGGGGACAACTGTGAATATTGGAATCATAACCAAAGACAACGGCCTGTTTCACAGGCTCTATCAGGCCGCAGAGCAGGCCTGCACAGTCAAAGGGCAGCGTTTTGCAGAGCACTACTCCTTTCATCCCCTTTCGCCTGGTCAGGTACTAAAGGCGGCCAGGAACCCGAAGGAGTGGTGGCTTATATTTCTGGACGGTGACACCTGTGAAAACTGGCTTCTGGATGTGAAATATATGACCGAAGCCAACAGCCATATCATGGTCTGCCTTGTGAGCAGGGACTACCGCAGGGCCGGCGAGCTTCTGCAGCAGAGGATTCTGCGCGGGATCGCGGGCTACATTCACCCGGAGGAGGATGACCTGGACCGTCAGTGCAAAAACCTCATTTCCTTCCTCACCCGTCGGATCTCAAGCCTGGAACAGACTCTTATGATCCGCAGCTGCGGGCAGGAGCTTCGGATCCCCTATAAAGACATCTGCATGATTGAGACGGAAAAAGGAAGCCATTTTTCAAAAATCTGGTGCACCTTTGGGGAATATTCCGTTCGCGCCTCTATCCAGGAACTTCTAAGGGAACTGAACCAGGATTTCTGTCAGGTGCGGGCATCTGCTATTGTGAATCTGACCCGCATTCAAACAGCGGAACCGGGATCCGGAGTTCTTAACCTGCCCCGCGGGCTAAGCTGCTGCTGCTCCCGCAGGATGAAGGGAGAGGTTTTTCATAAACTAAACCATGGGGGATGATGTCTGCCACTGCCTGCTCCTTGCATTTCATTCTACTGAAAAAGAGACGCCCTGCCGGGCAATTTCACCGGCAGGACGCCTCTTTTTATTTATAACACCATTGCAGCCTATCCCCTCCTGTCTCAGGATAAAAACAGTTCCTTTTCCCTCTGCCGTCTTCTGGTCAGCCCGTTCAGAACCCTGCCTCCGGCCCTGTTCCATTTAAGAAATTCTCCTGCCGCGGCCTGTGTCTGCCCTGCGTTGAGAAACTTTATCAGCGTACTCTTTTTCAATGCTCCGACTCCCAGGTTGTAGGCAAAGCTTACAAGGGCGTCAAACTGGCTCTGGGTCACCGGATGGGACAGGCAGCCAAGGACCCCCTGCTCGAATTTCCTCAGATCCTTTCTGAGCAGTTCCTCTGCCTGGGCCTGATCAATGGACGTTCCCATCACAACTCCGGCCGTATGGCCATAGCCGATGGTAGGGATCCCGGCCGCACAGAGGTAGGCTGTAAGGCGGCAGCCTTCAAACTCTTTAATGAGAGCGATTCCGCGGTCGGAAATGGAGGTTGGCCCCGCTGTCTGGGCGCCGTCTGTTACCGGCTGCTTTTCCCCGGATTCCTTCTGCGCCTTCTGCTCCGCTCCCACCGCGGTCAGGTCTGCAGCCAGTCTCGGTCCGGATCCCGGCGCTTCTCCCTGAGGGATCCCCTCCAGCATAAGAACGCCTTTCTCGCCCACAGTTCCCCTTAGAGCTGTTCCTTCCTTCACCATGGCCCCGTTTTCATCAAAAACATATGCCTTTCCTTCAATGACCTGCACGCCCTTCACCATGGCATAGTCCGTTCCAAAATAGTACCAGTTTTCCTTATAGAAATACCATACCTCCCGAACGGCATAGCCTGCGTTGTTAAACCAGTACCGTTTTCCCTCATCCTGATACCAGTCGTCTGTCACCCAATGCCCCGGTTCCAGATAAAAACGCAGTCCGCCTTCCTCCTTTACCCAGCCTTTTAACTCTCTCTCTGTGTTGTTGATTTCTGTGCATTTATTATTCATGTGTATATTTTCCTCCTGATATCCTAAAGTTCTGTAAATTCTGTAAAATATATCTTCTGACGCAGATCCACCAGCATATATCCATAGACACAGCGGTCTGTCTCAGGCTCAACCAGTTCCAGCCTCATATCCTCCGGTGTTTCCATTACAATCTCTTTCCCTCTGTAGTAATGCTTATCCAGATCAATCTCTGCATCTGCGGGCATATTTTCTGTCTGAGAGGTTTCTGAAGCCTCCTCCATGGCTGCAAACGGATACAGCGGACAGATCCTGTCGCCCTCCTTCAGTGTATAGACCTCCTTTGTCCCCTGTCTGGAATTCTCCACAGGAACAATCGAGCGGATTTCCCCGTCATCATGCTCGTCATCAAAGCTGATCTCCATGGTGCACAGCCTCCCATTATACAGGATGGGAGCCATGTATTCCGTATAGGACTCCAGGTTTATGGTCTCGATCAGGCACAGGATTTCTCCCTTCAGGCCAGGGTAGGACTTCTCCGGCACGGCCTGCAGCTTTCCGTCCGCCCGGATCTCCACATCACTGTCGGTACTGAGCATATAATAATCCGTTCCTTTTCCGCTGTCGCAGAACACAGCCAGATACGCTCCTGCCACCTCCGTAAGCTCCTCCGGGGAGATTTCCAGACACACCGTTCCATCTTTGCCGTTTTCCACATTTTCCCAGAAAATTTCCTCATCATAAGCCAGGTAAGCTGCATAATCCATCATCAGTTCCTGATAGGCGCTGCAGAATCCTGCGTGCTCATAAATCCCCATATCCTCTTCCAGCTGCACGTTTGAGCCGCTTGGCAGGTAAATGGAAAGTCCGCTGGTATCCTCCATTTTGCCTGAGGCTGCCGTATCTGCCGCCAGCCTTTTAACAGCGTCCTGCAGCTCCATATAAAGGGCATCCTGCTCTGGAACCATTCGGCAGGCATCCATCAGATCCATCAGATCCACCATTTCCGAAAATGTGTCTGCCCGCCGGCTTCCAAAGACCCGCAGGCTCTGGCGCTCCCGCCCCAGCTTTTCAAACAGCTCCTCTCGCTGATCCGGGGGAAGTGCTGCCAGAAACGGGTGAAATGCCTCGTGAAAGCTGTCATAAGCCTCCATATCTATCAGCGTCATTGTTACCGGCACATCCTGCCCCTTTTCCTGATACCAGTTTTCATAGGAATCCAGGATCGCCTCTCCTGCCATCTTTCCCACAGGCTCCGTTTTTCCAAATTCCTCATCCCCAAATACCGTCAGCCAGCCATAATCCAGGCCGTCCTGAGGCTCCAGTTCCGGGGAGGCAATGACGTAATCAGCCATTCCGTCCAGACAGGCCGCCGTTTCTATCCCGCCCATCAGGCAGGCATCAAAGGAGACAAAATCAAAGCCCTCCTGTCCTCTGAACGAGGTGCTGACTGCCTGTCTGAGCTCTGATAAGGTCAGGCTGTCACCGTCAAAATTGCTGTCGCTCCCATAGCCCTCTACCGGGCCTGCACCATGATTCCACAGCACAAGGCCATAGTGGCTGGCTGGGTAGGTCTGACTGGCAAAGTTGATAAAATCCGTCAGCGTCTCCGGCTCTCCCATATTGCGCAGAGACATATATTCCATGTCCTCCACCCCCTGGTCCGTCAGGCGAAAACGGCTGTATTCATGCCCCTCTCCCTGCATCTGTGGAAGCTGCCAGGAGGCAGCGCCTCCCATCTCCACCACAAGATTAAGCGAAGGCGGATCTTCCTTCATCCCGTCCAGCGCGCGGATCATCTCTGTGATATCCGCCGTAGCCGCACCACAGTCCTCCTCCAGGTCGCTGCCATTCATATACACCATCACCGTGTACTCCGCTGGCGGGGCGCCCGCCTCATATTGCTGTACCAGGGTTCCCTGGCGGGCGGAACCGCTTATGGTAAACAAAGCGGTCCCGGCCAGTATGGCTCCCAGGGTTCCTGCAATCCCCGAACCCTTGATCCGTAATTTTTTCTTATCCATCTTTCAAATCTCCTTTATCTGTCTCTTTGGGCTGCGCCCGATGCGGCCCATGGACTCCTGTTTTATCATAATCGTTTCTCATACATTCCCTTCCTGCTTCTGCTTCTCATCACCTGAAGCCCCTGAGACGGGCTGGCATGAAACTCCTGTCTGGCCTCATCCAGATACTGATGAATGGCCTGTTCCCTGGAAGGGTTAATATAATCCTTCCCGCTGCGGTTCACAGGAAAGCTTTTATAAAGAGCCTCCTCGGTGCGGTTTAATACCCGCTCCATGCTCCCTGGGCTGCCTGCCATCAGCTGACGGTTTTTCATTTCCCCCGTTTTTTTTCTCTGAAGCCCGGCATACGCAAGCATCCGGGATCTCTGTTTTTCTACCGCAGCCATACTCTCCTTCACCTGATCAAAGAGCAGCTTCGCCTCATCATATTCCCGGATGACAGACTTCATTTCCTGCATCTGGTCATCCCTGAATACGCCCTTCTTCTCCCTGGCCTTTACGGAACGTTTCAGCCCTCCCATTGCCTGAGAAAGCGCTCCTACGTCTCCCGCCTGGCCTCCGGTTTTTAAAATTCCGCTCACACAGTCCAGGGCATTCAGGTACTCCCGGTTGATCTGGTCAAAATCAGCCATAGGCTCATGAAATTCCTCAATATATGCCTCCTCCATAGCTTTTAAAAGCTCCGTCGAGGAGGTAAGCTGTCCTCTTGCCCCCTGAAGCCTTTTGCACTGCTGCGCAATGGTATAATTCTCATGCTTATACCGGGTCCGGTTGCTTCGGAAGGCTCCATCCTCCATATGATCCAGATCATTTTTCAGCCTTCCATTCATGTCCTCTGACACAGTTTGGGCCGCGTCCGCCTCCAGGTCCCCACGGCTGAACGTGGTTTCATACCGGTACGTCTTTCCCAGAGCCACAAACTCAACAGAGGCCCTGAATGTCTTTTCACTGACAGAGGCCTTCCCATACAGCTCCAGACGGTTGATATAGAAAAATGACATTGCCCCCTGAATCACCGCATTGACTGCCTTCATAACGCTCTCGCCTACCACGCCTGCCAGCTGCACCGCCTTCTTTGCCACCTGAAGAGCCGCTGTCGCTACGCCGATGGCAGCGTAGATCCCTGCTTTTGCCACTTCATACGCTCCGATCTCCACTCCCTTGGCAATGGCCACAAACGCCCTTTTCCACCATTTCGCATTGCTTATATCCCGTTTGCACTGGTCAATCCTGCGGTTCAGGGAATCGATCTGGCCGTAAAGCTCATTTACATGGGACTGAGCGCGGTCAATCTCCTTTGCAGCCTGTGTAATCTTCTGGCGGCACCGTTCAATGGCCTTATTGATATTTTCCTGCACCGATTTTAATTTTTCTGCCAGACTTGAAGCGTCAATCACCAGCTTAAATTCAAAGCCTCCTGTCTGAAAGCTTCTGTAATCCACCTTCAGATGAAAGCTTACGTCAAAAATCTTCAGCCAGCGAAACCCCACATCAATGGATACAAAACCTTTGCAGAAGATTACCCTTGTCTCGAAAAAGAGAAATGAAAGCAACTCTACCCTGCCGTCCAGGTAAAATGTCACATCACGTTTTCCCGCAGAAAGAAAGAATACGACCCCCTTCTGCTGATTTCCCATAAACTGGTAAAGCAAACTGTCCGCGGGAATCGGAAACGTGTCCTTCGTCTCCTGCCCGGCCTGAGAAGGCCCCAGCTTTAAAAATCCCAGATCTATGGTTGGAATACAGGCATAGGCCAGAACTCCCTCCCCTTCGCGCAGTGAGAACAGCGTCTCCATCCTGACACCGAACAGTTCAATTACACTGCATATGAAAACACCTTTCTGAATGGTAAAATTTCCCAGCTTTGTATCTACACCTGCATAATAAAACTGCGCTGCCAGCTGAATACAGCCGTTTTCTCTGATATAATAATGGCGCATCCTCTTCTGATCCACCAGGCTTACGCCCCCGCCGAAGGGGTACGCCTTTACCTGGCTTTCATCCAGCGCCAGGCTGGCGTCATGGATCTGACGGTTAAATGCGCCCGCCAGAGCCGACACCTGCGGATCCTCAAGCGTTTCCCTCTTAAAGGGTTCCATTTCCTGGAAGGGAAGGCCAGACAGACGGATAAAATCAATGGTCTCCAGTCCGGGAAAGGTAAACCCCAGAACGTTTTCCACCAAAACAGGAATGGAAAGATCGCTGACTGCTGCTGACAGAAGCTTTGGATTTACCACCGGTCCCGTTACTCCCAGCATAACTGCTCCAAACAGATGAAGCTTTCTCAGATAGAGATTGGCAAAGAGCGCAAAGGTCGGCTCCCCGTCAAAACCAACGGACAGGCAGGTATCTCCGATGGAAAACGGGCCAAACAGGGGCTGCGGCTCTTTCATTTCCGCCATGGCCTCTATGTTAAATCGCGCCGTTCCAACGGCACAGGCCACGGAAAATACAACCTCCGGCAAAAAGGCAAACCGAAAGCTTCCATGAAGCTCCAGCGCCGCCTGACGCCCCTTTAAAACTGCCAGAATATATAAGTCCCTGCTTTCCATAAAAGTCGTTTTAAAGGCCGGAATGGATACCATTCCCATACAGCCTCCATCCTCTGCCCCGATAAAAAGCTCTGCCTGTTTCAGGCCAAACAGCGTGCGTACCGCAGCAGCAAAGGCATTGTCTCCCTCAAAGGACAGCCTGCTCCATAAAAGCAGACTGCAGCTGTCTATTCTGGCCGGAAGCGCCTGGTTCTCCTCACCCGGAGGCAAAAGCTCTCTAAGAAGAATCCCCGTTTTATACCTGCCAAAAAAGTAAAAGCGCCGGATTCCAAACATATCCCCCAGCCCTCTGGCCGCCTGCAGCAGTCCAGAGGCATCCTCTTTCTCCTCCTTTCCTGCATCAAAGGCAAAGACCACAGCCGCGCTTCCTCTTCCTGCCGCCGCCTTCAGCCAGGCATTTTCATCTGTAACCGCCAGAACACTCATGTCTTTTTCATAAGAAAGGAGGAGGGCCTGGGGAGACGCAGGAAGAAGTTCATCTGCATAGGACCCGCAGCGCTCCCCGGCCTCTTTGCTGAAGGCAGTTAATATCTGAGAGAACGGCCTGTTTTCCGTCCGTATCTCCCCGGCCCACAAAAGGCCACCGTCCTGGTATCCCAGCACGATTCTGGCCGGACACCGGGCCACCTCTCCCTCTGCCGCCAGTGCAAATGATATCTGTTCCTGTTTCATTCCTTATTTCCTCCCCGTGTCTCAGGCCGCGCGCCGCGGCAGCGGCGCAGGAATCACTGCTTTGATGCGCCGCCCGTCTGTGCCGGAATTCCCAGGTACTCAGCCACCGTGGTTAAGGACATCTTATCCAGAATCATTTTCCGGTCCGTATTCCATACGCCCACTGACAGACTTTTTACATCCACAATACTCTTAATCGCCTCTGGAACCAGCCCTTCTGTCAGCACCTCCAGCTGGAAGGCATACTCCAGATCCGACTGTGCCGCTGTTTTATTGATATACAGATACGCCATCTGCAGACGGATCCTTATATCCTCCGGCTTTATGGATGTGCCGGAGCTGCTGTCAGCCGCCGCAGAGGTCATGGCCGTCTCCAGCTGGCTGGTATCCACACTCTGTCCCTCTGTCACCTTACTTGTCATGGACTTAATATCATCGATCAGCTCCTGAATGGAAACCCCCTGATTATCCGCCTGCTCCGCAGGGGCCAGCAAGATCGCATAATCCGCGCCGTTCTTCTCATAAATGGCCTTAAGATTCGTTCCAATCAGTGAAAAATCAATTCCAATGGATGCTTTTAATGAGTTATTTGTCATGTCTTTGTCTCCTTTTCGCAATATACTCCCCGGCGTTTCACGCTCCCATTGGCCTTCACAGACCGAGGCAGCCGCCTTGGGGGAAAATTTTCATTGTTTCAGTCATTTCCCTGACTGTGATTCCATTTTACAACAAAAAGCAGAAGATGGAATCCATATGGCGCAAATGGCCAGAAATCTGCCGTCGATGGCAGTCTATACCGGCAGGCCAGGTTCCCGCATTATCCTCACACCGCGTTTTGGAAGAAAAAAGGCGGTTCTCTGTTCCACAGCCATCCAGACCTCATCCGACACTGCCTGTAGCTTCCCTGCCCATTTCTGCAGTTCCCGGTGCGTTTCCTCATCTGCGCCTTCCTCCACAATCACAAACTCCTCTGCCTGAATATCCAGACGTTTCACCGTTCCATGGGTTCTCCACACAAGGCGGCTGTAGGGATCGTTCACCGCCCTCCCGGCCCGTCCCAAAAGGCCGCTTCTCTCACAGCACAGATCCAGCTCGTCTGCCAGCCGGATAAGCCCTGCAATCAAAGGCAGACAAATACGTTCCCCGCGGATCACCAGATCGGCAGGATACTCCCCTGGATCCATAAGATCCGTCTTTCTGTGCCCTCTGGCCGCCTGGCCCGCCGCGCTGAGCACCGGATAGTCCGGGCTGGCCGCCAGAGCATTGCGGGTGCCGGACATCGTCTGTTCCACACAGCCCAAAAATGTGCGCTTCATATCAGGATACTCCTCAAAAAATGCGTTCAGCACCGGATAATGATATCCTCCGTCCTCCAGCAAAAGCCACCGTTTCCCCTCCTTAACCAGGGGAAGGACATCCCTTTTAAGCGCCTCATCGATCATGGCCCGCACAGCGCCTGCAAACTCCGTTTCCGGCAGACATTTCTCCCAGCTTTCGTGTCCGTCCGTGCCTCTCTGGAAGCGTACAATCCGAAAACCGTTCTCCATTTCCGCCGCGCGGTAGCAGACCTCCTCTCCCTCGCAGCCCGCCCTGCGGTCATTATAGGGCGCCGCCACAAAAATCACTCTGGCGCCCGTCTTTTCCAACTGCCTGTTAAAGTAAAATGAATTGTCCATGCAGTGATTGATATGCAGGACCACCAGATCCTCCTTACTCCCTCCAGAGGCAATCAGTTCCTCCAGCACCGGCATACGCTCCATTAGATTTCACCTCCTCTGATATCCAGAATCTGTGTAAATCCCGTCATCTGCAGAATATTCATCACAAACTTATTTACCTTTGTCATCATCAGCTTACAGCCATAGCCGTCCGCAGCTCTCCTGGCCGCCAGAAGCACTCTCAGGCCCGCCGAAGAAATATAATCCATATCCCTGCAGCAGATCTCCAGTTCCTTCCAGTCATCCTTTGTACGTTCCTCAAACACCTGCTGCAGCACCGCCTCCAGTTCAGGCCCTGACACTGCATCCAGACGGCCCTTAAGGCTTACAATCTGTCTGTTTTCTCTTTTTTCCTTTAAAATTTCCATCTATGCATCTTCCTTTCCATTCTTATTATTTCCGCTGTGGCTGATCTCCCGTTTCTGCCACTGCCGGTTCTCCTTCACCGACAGATCCTCCAGAACTCTCAGGAAAATTCCGTCTCACCTGCGTCTGTCACTGTACATCCCCACACCCTCCATATACAGGGATGTTTCCTTTTTAATCTGTTCCGCACTGACCCGATACTGCACCATATTTTCATGCCAGCTGAAATTTCCGCTGAAACCGCAGATCACACTGGAAAACCCTGAAAAAGCCGTAATAAACAGCCGGCGCAGCTCATCGGGAAGCACCTCCGAAGGCACCGAATTCATCAGCAGGATTACCGTAGGAACCAGGATTCCCACACAGGTGGCCAGCTCATAAAGGCGCTGATATCGGTTGGCTGAAATCATATACCACTCCAGACGGTTGCGCAGACGTTCCTTCACATAGGGATTCGACACATTCTTCTCCACCACATCCAGAAACTGCCTGTCATTGTCCATGTTAAACTTCAATGTATGCTCACTCCTTTTTGATCCGTGCAGACGTCCCTCTGCCTCCGCTGCCTGCCGGCCGCACACCTGGCGTCAGAGCGCCCGGATCTCTCTTTTCACGATTCCAGCTTAACATGGGAAACATCAGAAAAACGAAAATCCGGCGCGGATGGATGGTTTTTGTGCGTAGACGGCAAAAAATACCGGTTCATCCGCCTCACTGCCTGGCATCCTAACTGGCTTTTTCTTCGGTATCAAACAGCTGACTAATATTTTTACACCGCAAGAAGAACAAATGTTTGCTTTTATTATTGACATTCCCCTCCCATCGTGCTATCTTATATAGCAAAGAACATACGTTTGTATTATTAAATCAAGGGGAATCTGTTATGAAATACTTTATACGCATTGATAACGAAACGGTTTTCGTAACCGAAGAAATCTACAAAGCATACTGCCAGGGCCAGCGCAAAGAACGCTACTTTCGCGAATCTGATATCCACAATAAGACGGTCTATTACAACGCCCTGGATACCGACGAAACAAACGGCTGCGATCTCTTCTCTGATCCTGCTGTTCCCAGCATCGAACAGACCATAGAAAATAGGATCGACTGCTTTCACCTGAAAAACGCCTTGAAAGGGTTAAAAAAGGAAGAACTGGACATAGTAAGCCGCATCTACTACTATGACCAGTCCTTAAGACAAGCTGCAAAGGAAACCGGCGTAGCACTCAGCACACTGCATCACCGGCATAGAAAGGTATTAGAAAAGCTGCGGGGAATGATGGAGCAGGGGAACACTTAATCTGGCCACGGCCCCATCTCTCCCTGCAAGCTGACCTTACCATCCCCTGGTATCGTCTTTAAAGCCCGGAAGGCTTTGTTTTTCTTTTGCAGCAGCCTTAGCCTGTCATCTGAGCCATCTTGTTCTTATTAAAACTCTCAAAGAGCCTTGATAAGAACCGGATTATCATATTGCAGGTGACTTTCCAGCAGCTTACAATAATGATTTAGCTCATTATAACGAAATCCATGCTTTTTCTTATCACCCTCTGCATAGATTTTAACGGCTTCTTTCGTCACATACAACGCATTATAGGCCACCACTTCCATGTGCATCACTGCGCTCTGCATTCCCGGAATATAACATTCTCCCATAGTCCTTCCTTTTCCCATCCTTAGTGATATGCAATCTTCTTCCTTCTTCAGCACATTGTGAACTTCTGTCTTTTTATTATCTATAAGAACATTCATATTCCTAAGCATTTCATCCCCTTCACTCCCTGAAAATTTCTTTTCTATGACGGCTCCATGTTCCCTCAGAAGTTCCCTGAGAGTTTTCTGTAAATCAAATTTTACCAGTACCGCATATCGGTTTCCATCTAACAGCATATCAGGATTATCTTTCCATACCTTTCCAATCGAGAACGGATTTCCCTGACACGGAAGCTGTCTTCTGCTTTCAACACCAAAATATTCTTCCACACTCATCGCACGGTATAAAACCTTCGTGGCAAGCCCATATCTATCCATGGGTGTGTCTGATATTGTTTCTGAAGTCTTTTTATCACCTATGAAAGCACATGGGGACGGCAAAACCACATTTTTCAAACGTCCATATATATCCATATATGCCTTCAGCACGTTCTGATCATATCTGTGACGTGAAAGCTGTAAATCCAAAAGCTTTCTCAAAGCAACCACAGAATCATCCCCATTAAATGGTTTAAGAAGTTCTTTTCCCTCCTCCTTCAGACACTTACGGATTGCATCCTCTATTCTGTTATCCCTTTCGTCTTCTTCCTCGCACTGCACATCTAATAACTTATGCAGAATATTTTCCAGTTCTTCATTATCCAAAATATTTTCAGAAATCATTTCTTTTTCTCCTTATCTCCTTATTCTTCCATTCTTATTGATTATGGAATATATACTTTGCAGATCTGCTGAATTCAGTATACTATGGCGTCAGAGATGGATGGAAAAAAACGCATAAATGGTCAATTCAGCGACATAAATAGCAAAAGGATAATCATTTATATTCACGTCCTTTGAGCATTACCCCAGATTCTCTCCAGACACCAGGGATTTTTCGATTTATTTTTGACGGCATAACGAGAATGCACTTCTTATAGGTTCATGAATCTTCTAAGCAAGTGAGCAGATACGCACTCTGGCCGCAAAAAAGGCGATTATATATGCAGGAAAATATGATTCATTATTGATTCTTTATCTCTCTGTTGATATAATGGCTGCGTGTAATATGATATCCACGAACAGGGAAGCAAGTTCTCTGGAAAATTCAATCGAACATTGCATCCCCAGAACAACAGGCATCCATAAAAAAGAATACTCCCCGGAACCTGCCAGGCATATGGAAAAGTATCCACTCAGGTTTCAAATAAGTTCGATCAAACGGTATCTTTATCGTGCACAGAAAGGGATTTCAAGAATGATATCAGCTGCAAAAAAAGCCCTCCTGGTCACCACTGTCAGCGGCTTTGTTCCACAATTTGAAATGAACAACGTCCGTATCCTTCAGAACATGGGCTTTGAAGTCCACTATGCCGCCAACTACAATACGCCGTCCTACGGAAATGACAACCACCGCCTGGATGGAACCGGTATCATACGTCATCAGATCGACTTTGTCCGAAGCCCTTTCAAAACCGCCAATCTGAGGGTCTACCGCCAGCTATGCAGCCTTATGGAAAAGGAATCCTTCCAGCTGGTGCACTGCCATACTCCCATGGGCGGAGTCATGGCCCGCCTGGCCGCTCATGCGACCCATACAGGCCCCGTAATCTATACTGCCCATGGTTTTCACTTTTTCAAAGGCGCAAAGCCTGTAAATTGGCTTTGCTACTATCCTACGGAGCGATTTCTGTCCCGGTATACAGATCAGCAGATCTGCATCAACCATGAGGATTACCAGAGAGCAAAAAAGGATTTTCACGCCAGATATACAGACTACATCCCCGGCGTAGGGATCGATCCCTCCCGGATTCCCCATCCGACCAGGGAAGATATCAAAAAAAAGAAGGCCGAGCTTGGCCTTCCCTCCGATAAAATTATCCTTCTCTCCTCCGGAGAACTGATTAAACGCAAAAACCACGAAACCATCCTCAAAGCCCTTAACCAGCTAAAAGATGAAACAAACATCCACTATCTTCTGTGCGGCCAGGGAAAACTGGATGCATATCTCCGTGAAATGGCTGAAAAAATGGGTATTTCCCACATGATCACTTTCGCCGGTTACAGAGAAGATATTCTGGAAATCCTGCAGGCAGCAGATCTTTTCCTCTTTCCCTCCTATCAGGAAGGCCTTCCCATGGCACTGCTGGAAGCCATGGCCAGCGGTCTGCCCATAATCTGTTCCGATATCCGAGGGAGCCAGGATCTAATGGGAGAGATTCTGGCGCAGGATAGCTCCATGAGCATCTGTTCCGGCGGAATCATGATAAAAAAAGCAGATGACGCATACGCCTATAGTCAGGCCATACGTCATCTGCTGGAGCATCCTGATAAATTTGAAGAATTGGGACAAAAAAATGTAGGCAGAAGCGAGCTGTTCTGCTCGGATATTGTGAACCAGAAAATGGAATCCATTTATCAAAAGATATATACAGGCTGCTGAAGAGCAGCCTGTAAGCCATCTGACACAAATACTAATTTCTGTATTTACAATCCGAACCAGCAGACTTCCCATTCCATGCTGCATTTTTAGATGAAGGCACATCTGTGGCTCTTTCCGCCCATTCGATTCTCTCTATTATAGACGCTCCCCATACATCTTCACAAAATACTTACTGTACTCCCCACTTAAAATATTCTTCCACCAATCTTCATGATCCAGATACCACTGAATTGTCTGCTGGATTCCTGTATCAAAATTATACTTCGGCTTCCAGCCCAGCTCTGTTTCTATCTTTGCTGGGTCAATAGCATAACGCATATCATGTCCCGGACGGTCTGTTACGTATTTAATGAGGCTCTCTGGCTTATTTAACGCCTTTAATACCGTCTTTACCACCTCCAGGTTCGTCCTTTCGTTATGGCCACCAATATTATATACCTCTCCAATTTTTCCCCTATGCAGAATCAGATCAATTGCCTCGCAGTGATCAGATACATGAAGCCAGTCACGTACGTTCACGCCTGTTCCATATACAGGAAGTTCTTCATCAGCCAGTGCACGGCTGATCATCAGAGGAATCAGTTTTTCAGGAAAATGGTAAGGACCATAATTATTAGAACAACGTGAAACCGTCACAGGAAGTCCATATGTTCTGTGGTACGCCAACACAAAGAGGTCTGCACTTGCCTTAGACGAAGAATATGGACTGGAAGTATGGAGAGGTGTTTCTTCTGTAAAAAACAGATCCGGACGGTCTAATGGCAGATCACCATATACCTCATCCGTAGATACCTGATGATATCTTTTAATCCCATATTTCTTGCAGGCATCCAAAAGAGTAGTCGTACCAATAACATTGGTGCGTACAAATGCCTCCGGATCTGTAATTGAGCGATCCACATGGCTCTCTGCCGCAAAATTAACAATAACATCTGGTTTTTCCTGCTCAAACAGTTCAAAAATAAACGCCCTGTCAGCAATATCACCCTTTACAAACTTATAATTAGGCTTATTTTCTACTGGTTTCAGATTTTCCAGATTACCTGCATACGTCAGCAAATCCAGATTAAAGATCTGGTAATCGGGGTATTTATTTACCATATGATGTACAAAGTTACTTCCAATAAATCCGGCTCCGCCGGTCACTATAATTTTCATGTTTCTCCCCTCCGTATAATCAATTATCCTTGCTTTTAATCCTGTCCACATACTTTCCATCCAGAACATCCTTCAGATACTTCCCATATTGGTTCTTTTTTAAAACTTCATATGTTTCCAGCACCTGTTTTGTGGAAATCCAACCGTTTAAGTAAGCAATCTCCTCCAGGCAGGCAATCTTTCTGTGCTGATGTGTTTCCACAGTTTTAACAAAATTCGTCGCCTCCACCAAAGACTCATGCGTGCCTGTATCCAGCCATGTAAACCCTTGACCAAGCAGCGTAACGTCCAATTCTCCATTTTCCAGATAAATTCGGTTCAGATCTGTAATCTCCAGTTCTCCACGCGCAGAAGGTTTCAGATTTTTTGCATACTCTACCACCCGGTTATCGTAAAAATACAAACCTGTCACACAGTAATTGGACTTCGGGTTTCTGGGCTTTTCTTCAATAGACACTGCCTTTCCTTCACAGTCAAACTCTACAATCCCAAAACGTTCCGGATCATCTACATAGTATCCAAAAACGGTTGCCCCCCGATCCTTCAAGGCCGCTGCTCGAAGATATTCTGTCAGGCCCTGTCCCTGAAATATATTGTCTCCCAACACCATTGCCACTGAGTCGTCACCAATAAAATTCTCACCAATAATAAATGCCTGCGCCAATCCATCCGGGCTGGGCTGTACTTTATAGCTGAGGTTAATTCCAAACTGATTTCCATTTCCCAGCAATGCCTCAAACCTCGGAGTATCATCCGGCGTGGAAATAATCAGAATTTCTCTGATACCGGCATTCATAAGAACTGATAACGGATAATAGATCATAGGTTTGTCATAAATAGGCAATAACTGCTTTGATGTCACTTTTGTCAGCGGATATAAACGGGTACCGCTTCCTCCTGCAAGTACAATTCCTTTCATTGATACTAACTGCTCCCTTCTTTTTTCTGAATATCAATCAATCTCCACTCAAATTCCTGACGTCCCCGTTCTACAATCGTTGATAAAATTAAGCCCGAAAAAAACGACTGAATTGCTGCAAGAGCAACGAAACAGCTTACAATCAGGGTTGGAAACTGGGGAACGAGCCCTGTTTCCAGATAAGTAACCAGTACCGGTAAAAACATCAATGCTGAAGCAATAAGCAATACAGCTGCCAATCCTCCAAAAAATCCCATTGGACGGTAATTTTTATACAATCTGAAAATTGTCCTCAGTACTTTAAATCCATCTGAATATGTGTTCAGTTTTGACACGCTGCCTTCCGGACGATCACGATAGTCTACAATTACATTTCTAACCGTCATATTCTTATCGACTGCATGAATGCTCATCTCTGTCTCTATTTCAAATCCCTTTGATAATACTGGAAAACTTTTTACAAATGGATAGCTGAATGCACGATATCCTGTCATGATGTCACGTATATCACTCTTAAACAGCCGATTAATGCTTGAACGGACAATACTGTTTCCCCAATTGTGGAATGGCCGTTTATTCTCTTCAAAATATGTGGAAGAAAGCCTGTCACCCACAACCATGTCTGCCTGTTCTTCAAGTACAAGCCTGACCATCTCTTTTCCATTTTCTACGGGATAGGTATCATCACCATCTATCATAACATAACACTCTGCGTCAATCTCGCGAAACATTCTGCGGATTACATTTCCTTTTCCCTGCTGGCGTTCATGTCGGACTACAGCACCTGCTTTTTCTGCAATTACTGCTGTCTTATCTGTAGAATTATTGTCATAAACATAAATAACCGCATCTGGAAGTTCCCTTTTCCAATCAAGCACCACTTTGCCAATCGTCTGGCTCTCATTATAGCATGGTATTATAACTGCGATCTTATCCATTAACATCCCTCCCTTCCAACGTTTCAACCTGGTATATACTATACAGATCATCTTCATATACCCGTATAAATCGCACCTTATCCGTATTATCCGGCCTCATCGTTTTTTTAGTCAGTATATACCTTACATTTAAAAGAGGCAGATCGTCTGTATTCAGATTAATATGAACCGCATCCTGTACCGGCAATGAAAAATACGTTTTTTCCGCATTCTGCAGTTCTATTTCAATATGGGCATATCGATTATAGATATCTTCATACTTACCTTCCGGATCAAGTATCTTCCATCGTTCCAATACTGGATAAGTGTTCGTTGAGTTAATTACGGATACCCCCGCAGCGCCCAGGAAATCACCCATCATTCCTCCGCCTGTCGCATCAATCCATATTCCCTCCTGCCTGTCATTTATTTCTCTCACCGCATGACCTAATGAAGATACCGATACATCATAGATACCTGTCCGTATGGGATTTACAAATCCTCCTGACAGCCCTAAAACAGTCACTGTCAAAATCACGCAAAGGTACCTGTTCTTTTTCATACACAGAATACCTAAAAACATCGCACACAACAGCACTGTCAGAAATATGCCTTCCACGGTTCCAATATACGCTCCGTACATATACCGCTTTGACAGCATCACTATTCCGTATGCCAAAAGACCTGAACATACGGCAGCCGATTTCAGTTTCATGGAAAAACGCGTCAAAGACAGAGCGCGTATCAAAAGAAGAATATTGATAAAACCAGCTGCAATAAAGCATCTTCCAGCAGTAGACTGACTCAATAATGTAATTTTAGCAGCAGACTCACTCATTCCGAATACTATAAAAAATAAAAAGAGTGCCTGTATTGCAGCTAATAGAAACAAAAGAAAATCTTTCCGCTTTTCCTTAAACCACACAATGGCTGCAAGAATCCATCCCATGGGGAAAAAGTCAAACATAACACTCCACTCAGGAGCAACAATCCCATAATCCGATGTCTCTTTAAAAGGAAACATTAAATTTCCCATATAGCGCAGAAAGAGACGCAATCCCCCTCCGCCGGTTTCACACCGGTCCCCGGGATAAGCTGTATTCAATACCGCCTTTATTGTTTCAGATGATTTCAGCACTACATAAGCTAATCCGGCAAACAGGATCACTGCTGTCATCGCAGCAATACAACCATCTTTTTTCCAGACGATTTTCCCTCTGTTTCTAATAATAATCCAGATGGCTAATCCCCCAAAAATATAGGCAAACGGTATCTGCCAAGCAGGATAAAATACCAGTGCATATGCACCACAGACTAATGCCAGAAGAACTCCCAGGAGAATTTTTATTCTGTCATTTTCAGTTTGAAAATAATTTGCGATTATCAAAACAGCCGCTTGTCCATATATAAGCATATCAGGAAATGCATTTACTGCATACCACCACTGAACAGCCGGGGAGCAGGTTACTAAAACAGCGTATAAAAATGCTGTCACTTTCTTTCCGTTCGCCAGAACCATTCCCAGTTCAAACGATACCAAAGCCAGCGCTACTGCCTTTCCAATCCAATAAAATGCAAGACCTTTGGCCATAGGCAGGAACAGATATCCCCAGTGAAATGGACGAAAAATCACCGCTGCATCTCTTACAGGCTGCCCATACACAATAAACATATCTGTCAGGTATGCCCTATATCCCTCATTAAAATACGGGAAACCGGCATTATACTGCGAGGCCAGCATTGACGAACTGACTGTCCATTCGTCGCTTCTGATCAATCGGCTTGTTCCTGACAGAATACGCCCTGTTTCACCACCTGGCGCAAACAGTTCCCAACATCCCAAAGAAGATCCATTAATTTCAAATACAACACCCAGAATCAATACCCCAATACCTATTAAAATCCGATACGTATATAAAAATTCTGCAAATACATGAATCTTCCCCGCCAGATAACGCCCTTTATCTTTCATTTTGAATTCCTTTTCTTTCCAAAAACAACTTCCTGCTTATAAAGTTATAAATCATTACAAAAAAAGTTGCCCCAATCTTTGCTACAGTATAATGGATATGCAGGAATTCAACACCTAACCACATAAAAAGCTCATTTAGAATCAATCCAATGATACTCATAAACAAAAAAACAGTAAATTCTACTGTTTTTTTGTTCTTAAACGATGTATCAAAGACCCATTTTACACTGAATAAATAATTTAAGATAGCAGCAACTGAAAATGAAATACAGCAGGACCATAAATAGGGTACATGAGCAGCCTCAGTTAAAGCAATCATAATACCGTAATCTACAACAAATGATATGCTTCCTACAATTCCAAATTTAATTATCTGGTAAATCAAATTCATAATGTTTCTCTATCCCCTCCTGCTGCCCAAACGCAGACCTATAAATTTAAGCAGGCTCTTAATATAACTGATTATAAACATCCACAGATTTCTTTTTGACTCTCCCTCCATCCGTTTGCTGAAAACAATGGGAACCTCCGCCATTTTTATCTTAGGATCATTTAATTGCAGTTTAAACAAAATCTCTTCCGCCATATCATAATTGTTACATTCCAGTTCCAATTTCTTTAACGGCTCTGTTTTATAAATTCGAAAGCTGTTAGAAACATCCCTGACCTTTAATCCTAAAGCAATGCGGAATGCAAGATTTAAACATTTCGACATTAAGACTGACTTTTTGCTGTCCTGTGTTCTGGCTCCCTTCACATATCTGGATCCAATCACAACATCATATCCGCTTTGAAGTTTTTCGTACAACCGTGCGATATCTTTGGGATCATGAGAACCATCTGCATCCATAATGGCAAACAGATCTCCTTTTGCATATTTTATTGCTGTTCTATAGGCACCGCCATAATATGGTGTTTCCTGATTTACATAATCCACCTGAAAATAACGGCAGACTTCCGCAGTATTATCTTTTGACACAGCACCGTCTATAATACGAATTTCAAAGCTGTCTGTAACTGCGCTGATTGCTTTTTTTATTCTGGGAAGCAGAACCTTTAGGTTTTCTGCTTCCCCATAAGCTAATAAAGATACTGTAATATCCATTACTTTCTCCTAGCGTGTCAGGTAGGTTCCCTGTTTTTTAATCCTGTCTCTCCAGTAATCCAGCAGATCTTCCATGGTCTTCTCAAACGGAATCTCTGGCTCCCATCCAGAATGTTCCTTAAATTTATGGCAATCCGGCACCTGAAGGTCTGCATCAATCGGTCTTAAACGTTCTGGATCTACCTCAACCTTAATCGAATCCTTCATGGATGACAAGGATAATAAGTAATCAAGGGTATCACCCACTTCACAGGTATAGGAACCTCCGATATTGTAGTATTCTCCTGCCACAGGATTTACAGTTACCAACATATAATATGCCCTTACTGCATCCCTGACATCCGCATACGTCCTTAATGATTTTAAGTTTCCAACTTTTACAACCGGAGGAATCAGACCGGCCTCTATTAAAGCAATCTGCTTTGCAAAAGTCGACTCATGGAACACATCCCCGCGCCTTGGGCCAGTATGCGTGAACATCCGGGTCGTCATTACCGTCATACCATATGCTTCTGCATAATACCGTCCCAGCAGATCAGTTCCCACCTTTGATATTGCATAAGGAGAAGCAGGATGGAACGGACAGTCCTCATGAATGCCTGTATCCGGCTTTTTATCCTGCGGAATCTTTCCAAAGACCTCTGAAGATGCACACACATGAACCACCGGCTTGTATGCCTCATCTTCCTCCATCAACAGCCTTACAGCCTCCAGCAGTCTGCAGGTGCCGATTACATTGGTTGTTAATGTATCAATCGGCGCAGTGAAACTCGTTAATGGATAACTTTGAGCAGCCAGATGGAAAATATAATCTGGTTTCACCTTTCTAACTACAGTGATGAGAGAAATTTCATCGTTCAGATCTGCATACTCAAAGAAAAGCCTGTCCTTTTTGTTCACTCTGTCGATCAGATGTTCCACATTATCCAAAGGACTTCTCCATCTGCATGCCCCATAAATATCCCAATCTGTATTTTCCAGCAGATAATCTGCCAAATGAGAACCAACCATTCCTGTAATTCCCGTTATCAATGCTTTTTTCATACGTATTACGCTCCTTCAAATATTAAGTAAATTCCTGTTTTTCAAGTACCATTCTCTTGTCTGCCGGATTCCATCTTCCAGAGATACCTTCGTCCTGTAACCTAATTCTCTCTCTATTTTTTCGAACGATATATTTACATTTGTTTTGGAACTGGGTTTATCTGTATCAAATATCAGCTGGCTTTCCGGGACATCCGATACTTTCAGTATAATTTGAGCCAGATCCTTTAGAAGAACAGGCTGGGAGCCAATATTATAAATCTTAAATCCCTCAGCCCTTTCTTCCGCCAACAGCATAGCCGAAACCAGATCATCCACATAGATAAAATTACGCCAGACTTCTCCGTTTCCCCATAAAGTAAGAGGCAGCAATCCATCAGACACCTTACGGATTAACGCTGGCATTACATATGATGTCTCAAGATTAAAATCATCTCCAGGCCCATAAATATTCGTTGGCCTGAATATAATAAAACTTGTTCCGCTATTATCCGGATCCCGGTAAAACATCTCTGCTGAAAGTTCTGTCATGCGTTTCAGCCATGCGTAATAAAAACGCGGTCCCGGATCATCTGCATAAATATTCGTTTCTTCTGTAACGATATCCTCTTTATCCGCATAAACAGATGAACTGCTTAGAAGAATGATTTTTCTTACCTTATTTCTGATTCCAGCCCGAAAGATATTTGCTGTCATCTCCAGCGTTTCAAAGACTCGTTCTGCCGGACGGATGTTGGCCAGACCTGCACTAAATTTCTGTGAGGCGCACATATATATCGTATCATGTCCCTTCACTAACTCATCACAGTTCTGTCTGTCCTTCAGCTCCGCGCAGCAATATTTGACCCCGCTGTATTGCTCTGTCGGTTTCCTCCTGTGAATAACAGCAGTGGTATCAATACCATTCTCATGCAGAATCCGCACCAGATTACTGCCCACTAAGCCGGCCGCTCCTATCACTAATGCTTTTTCCATCTTATATCACCTATACAGCATTTAAAATATTACACAATGCTTCAATTTTCTCTTTCTCCAGATCAGGGAAATTGCCTGTATAAAGGCCATAAAAGTGAATATGATCTGTCTCTTATACACATCTCCGAGCCCACGAGACCCTAAGACATCT